>Ga0114981_10001382_pt1 | contig 15963 bp, 9 predicted proteins | sample S_140806_MF_Meta_FD_87028 | JGI IMG/M metagenome (GOLD analysis project Ga0114981, IMG submission 87028) | Freshwater microbial communities from Lake Simoncouche, Canada to study carbon cycling - S_140806_MF_MetaG | ecosystem: Environmental > Aquatic > Freshwater > Lake | place: Lake...
ATTCCTCAGTCTCATAGCCATAGAACTGGCTGCTGAATAGCATTGAATTCATTAGGCAGGAATGGCAATAATTGATATTTTGTTTGCTTAAATTATGCTCTTATGCGCATACAGGCTGTATGCGCTGCTTCCTTGCTCTTGCGCTTGCTGAGGGCGTGTTGCTTTCTTCCCTCTGGACAGCGATCTATCAAACCCTCAAAGAGGAGGAGGAGCTCACCGCAGCCGCCCTTGCCGCTGCTGTCTTGGACGGGAGCCGTTGCCGCCCCCAGCCATAGCTATGCGCTGATGGAATGGAATTCAGCGAAATGCCTGTTGTTTCTATTCTGGATCCTAAAAGATAAGTATTGGTTGCATGGGGTATCCTTGTCTCCCCTTGTATGGGCTTGGTCCACATCAGCAAGACGGTTGCTGCTGCTGGTTTGTGATGCTTTGTTGCTGCTGCTGGCTGTTTACGCCAGTTTTGCCCTCCGCCTGGCCCACCCCTGGCCCCCGGAGCTGACTAGATGCAGTTGGCTGGCCCCAGCAGCTTTATTTGTTGGCTTAATTGTTTATTTTTACAGTGGTCAATACCAGGGCCTTACCCGTTACACAGGTAGCCGATCTGCTTATCAGATTGGCCTGCGTAATCTCTTGATAGTTGCTTTGCTTTGGCTGCTGGGTTATGGCCTGAAATTGCCGTTGCCGCCCCGCAGTAGTTGGTTGTTGTTTTGGTTGATCCTTACGGCCCTCGTCGGCAGCCTGCGCTTGAGCCTGCGCGATCTGATGTTGGCCCTTGCTCCCAGTAAGCAGAGCACCACAGTGTTGATCTATGGCGCCGGTGATGCCGGTGCCCAACTGGCCGCTTCCCTGCGTTTTACCAATTCCCACCGGCTGGTGGGTTTCATTGATGACAACCCCAACCTCTGGGGACGCTTGCTCCAGGGCAATCGCATCTGGGGCCCCCAACACTTACCAAGCCTGATCGCCCGCCATCAACCAACCCAGGTATTGCTGGCCATTCCTTCCCTCAGCCGCCAGCGCCAGCGCGCCATTGTTGAACTGGTGCAACAGCTGGGTTTAACCCTGCTCCAGGTGCCCTCAATCGATGACATCAGCAGTGGTCGTGCCCGCATTGATTCGCTGCGGCCGGTGGAGATCGAACAGTTGTTAGGTCGTGATTCGGTTACCCCAGACCTGGGCTTGCTTGATCTAACCATCAAAGCTCGGGTGGTGTTAGTAACCGGTGCTGGCGGCTCAATTGGTTCGGAGCTTTGCCGGCAGATCATCAAGCTGCAGCCCCGCCGTTTGCTGCTGCTCGATAGCAGCGAACCAGCCCTCTATGCCATAGATCAGGAACTTCAAGGCCTAATCAGCCTCCAGGGTTTGATTGGTTATCGCGCTGTGCTCGGTTCCACCACTGACCAGGCCCTGCTGGGCCAGTTGTTCCAGGAGGAGGCGATTGACAGCGTTTTCCATGCGGCCGCCTACAAACACGTGCCCCTGGTGGAGGCCAACCCCCTGATCGGTTTGGTAAACAACAGCCTCGCCAGCTATGGCCTGGCCCGCCAGGCGGCCGCCGCCGGGGTGAAGCACTTTTTGCTGGTTTCCACCGATAAGGCCGTGCGCCCCACCAACGTGATGGGGGCCAGTAAACGTTTGGCCGAGATGGTTATCCAGGCTTTCGCCGCAGAGCTTGGTGCCAGCGGCACCAAATTCGCCTGTGTGCGTTTTGGCAATGTGGTTGGTTCCTCTGGTTCGGTGGTGCCGCTCTTCCGGCAGCAGATCGCCCGGGGCGGACCAATCACCCTTACCCATCCGGATATCACCCGCTATTTCATGACTATTCCGGAGGCAGTGGCCCTAGTGCTCCAGGCCGCTGCCCTTGCAGAAACCGGAGATGTGTTTTTGCTTGAGATGGGCGAACCGGTGCGCATCGCCGACCTGGCCCGTCAGATGATACAGCTCAGTGGTTTATCCCTGCGCAATATCAATAACCCCTATGGAGATATTGAAATCGAGATCACTGGCCTGCGCCCCGGCGAAAAACTCTATGAAGAACTCTTGATCAGCGCCACGGCAGAAGCCACCTGTCATCCCTTGATCTATAGAGCCAGGGAGGCAGCAGTTGAACCTGCCCAGTTCTGGCCCCTGCTGGAGCGTTTGAGCGAGGCCCTTGATCAGCGCCAAACAACTAAATCCTTAAGCCTGCTTCAGGAATTAATCCCAGAATGGAGTTCATCTTTTAGTCCTAATTCAGTTGCTCCAGTTTCTTCAGCACCTCCAGCCTTAACTCAACCGCCAAATCTCCTGCGGGCTGGAATTGGATAGGGAATCCGTCGGTGGCGCATGCGTTTCCACACCTGCACAAAGGCGCGCACTAATAATTCAATGTCTGCGGTGCTGAGGCCACTATCAGCCAGTTGGCCATCTTCGCGGCGGGCCTCCAGGATGCGGCGCACACTTTCGCGGGCTTCCGCCTCACAGGTTTCGGGCGCCATGGAGCGCAGGGCTGCTTCGCAACCATCGGCCAACATCAACACCGCCGTTTCCCTTGATTGGGGCGTGGGGCCGCGGTAGCGGAAGGGGCGTTCACTGGCCTTGGGGTTTTGTTCCCGCGCCTTATGTAAGAAATAGCCCATCTTTAGGGTGCCCTGGTGTTCAGGGATGAAATCCGCCACCGGCCTCGGTAAGCCATAGCGGCGGGCCATCTTTAGCCCCTCATCCACATGGGCCTGGATAATTTCGGCGCTGCGCCAGGGGTCATCGAGGTGGTCGTGGGGATTGCTACCGCTCTGGTTCTCAATGAACCATTGGGGCGCATGCAATTTGCCTACATCGTGATACAGAGCCCCGGTGCGCACCAGATCCACATCCCCGCCGATGGCCCGCACCCCCTCCTCGGCGAGTCCACAGATCATCAGCGTGTGTTCAAAGGTGCCCGGCGCCTCGGAAGACAGGCGCCGCAGCAGGGGCCGTTGCAGATCGCTCAGTTCCAACAGCCTCGAGCGGGTCACCAGGCCAAACAGGTTTTCAATGATCGGTGCCAACAACAGGCCCAGCAGCAGCAGGCCCCCCATCAGCACCCCCTCCGCCAATAGCTCACCGCCCAGGGGTCGGGCTAGCCGACCCAGCAGCTGCACCAGCAGCGCCTCCAGCAGCAGCGCCCCCACCGTGAGCAACACGGCGTTTTGCAGCATCTCCGCCCGGGAGCGCTGGCGGCCGGCCAGCAGCGTTGCCGCCGCCGCCACCAGCGCCGCCACCAACAACTTGGCGGTGGCCACCGCATTCAGCGGCACCGGCCAGAGCAGCGTCGCCAGGGCCAGCCAGGCCAGCCCACAGGCGGGCCCCAACCCCTCCGCCAGCAGCAGGCTGGGGGGCACCAACAAGGCCAGCGGACTGGCCGCCGCCCCAAACCACAGCTTGAAAAACTGCACCAGCCCGAGGCTGCCCAGCACCAGCAGCGCCTGGGGCGCCTCCAGGTCTGGTTTCCAGCGCCTAGTGATCAATACCAGCAGGCCACAGCCCAGCACCGCCTCCAGCCAGCGACCCAGAAACTGGGCCAGGGCCGGCCGGCGGCTGATCAGGCCGAAATGATCGAGCACGTCGTAGGAGCGCTGGCTCAGGGGTTCACCGCGGTGGCTGATCACCTCCCCCGTCCGCACCTGGATCTTTGGCACCCCTGTTTCGTGGATTAGGTCATTAAGTAACAACTGGGTGAGGCTGTTGTCGGTGCGCAGGTTGGTGCTGCCCTGTAACGATCGCGTTATAACTTTTGCCCCCAGGCTGCGGCCCGGTTCCTCCAGCTGCGGTAACTGCAGCCAGCTGGCCTGCAACAACTGGCCGCTGGCGAGGCTGCCCACCAACCCCTGGGCCAACATCCGTTGCTGGGCGAGCCGCAATTGCTCCCGCCAGCTCGCTAATTGCTGGGGGCCACTGTTTTCAAGAAATAGTTGTTCCTTGGGGGTAAGTGTTACCGGCGCCAGTTGTTTCTCATGGCCATGGCTGCTGGCGGAGAGTTCCTGCAGCAGCCGTTCCAGCCGCTGTTGCAATTGTTTGTTGGCCTGGGCGTCGGTGATCTGCACCTGCACCCTGGGCCCCAGCTGGGAGCGGCGCTGTTCCAGCGCTTCGCTATCCACCACCGTGGCGGTGCGGGGGGCCCGCGCTTCAAAGGGGGCCGGCACCCCCGGCCTCAAGGTGGGTTGCACCAGCCAGGGCCAGGCCGATAGCAGGCCCACCAACATGCAGGCAATGGCAATGCTGATGCCCGCCTGGGCGTTCCAGCGCACGGCGAGGCGATGGGGGCGTTCGTGGCGCAGAAACTGACGCCAGAGCCGTTGCCCCCGGCAAAACCAGGCCTGGAGCCACTGGGGCAGGGCAGGGGGCAAAACGCAGGCCAGACGCCAGACTGACGCTAGCCCCTTCAACCACCATGGCAGCGCTTCTTTTAGACGGCCGCGCCCTTGCCACCCGTTTGGAAGCCCAGTTGGCGGATCTAATCAGTGCTGGCCTGGCAAAGGCCGGTCGCCCCCCGGGCCTGGCGGTGCTGCGGGTGGGGGATGACCCCGCCAGTGGCGTTTATGTGGCCAACAAAGAAAAGGCCTGTGGCCGCATCGGTGCCCTCAGTTTTGGCGCCCATCTGCCCGCCGATACCCCCCAGGCGCAGCTGGAGGCCGAGCTGCGTCGCCTTAATGCCGATCCCGCCGTGGATGGCATCCTCGTGCAGTTGCCGGTGCCCCAGGGTCTTGATGACCGGGCCCTGCTGCTGGCCCTTGACCCAGATAAGGATGCCGATGGCTTGCATCCCCTCAACCTTGGCCGGCTTGTGCGCGGCGAAGCCGGCCCCCGCAGTTGCACCCCGGCCGGGGTGATGGCCCTGCTCAAGACGGCGGAAATCCCCCTCAGCGGCGCCCGGGCCGTGGTGGTGGGCCGCAGCATCCTGGTGGGTCAACCGATGGCCTTGATGTTGCAGCAGGCCGATGCCACCGTCACCGTGGCCCATTCCCGCACCAAGGATTTGGTCGCCCTCACCCGCCAGGCGGAGCTGTTGGTGGTGGCGGCGGGGCGGCCCGGCTTAATCGGGGCTGAGCACGTGAGCCCCGGCACCGTGGTGGTGGATGTGGGCATCCATCGGCGGCCCGAGGGCGGTCTCTGCGGTGATGTGCGTTTTGCGGAGGTGGAACCCCTCGCCAAGGCGATCACCCCCGTACCTGGCGGCGTTGGACCGATGACGGTGACGATGCTGCTACTGAATACGGTGCGGGCCTGGGCCCGTAGCCATGCTTTGGCCTATCCGCTGCCCTTGCTCTGATGGCCATGCAGCTGTTTGTGTCTTTGCCCCGTTTGCTTTGCTCTGCCCTGCTGGCCTGCTCCCTGGGCGGCTCGCTGGCCTCAGCGGCGCCAGTGAAGCGGCCCCCCCCGGAACAAACGACCGTGGTGGCCGTGGAGGACGGCCATGTGTTGCGGGTGCGGCTGGGCCGCTGGGAGCGGCGGGTGCGGCTGGCCTGTGTGGATAGCCCCGAAAAAAGTCAGTTGCCCTGGACCACTGCCTCCAAGCAGGCCCTGGCCGAGCAATTGCCCGTGGGAAGCGCCATCACCGTGGAAATGCGCGCCCGCGATGTGTTTGATCGGATCGTGGCGGTGGTGCGCCGCGATCGCCGCGATGTGGCCCTGCCGTTGTTACAAAACGGCTTTTTGTTTGTGCACGATGGTTACCTCGGCCGTTGTGATGACTTGCCCTACGCCGCAGCGGAAGCCCAGGCACGGGAAAAGCAGTTGGGGGTGTGGTCTGAACCGGGCGGCATCCAGCGCCCCTGGGACCTGCGCCAGGAGCAACAACAGAAGAATCCCCAGGCCCCCCTCGATGCCGAACCCTGAGCGGCTTGTTGCAACGGCTGCCCTAAATGCCGGCGTTGGGGGAGAATCCTCGGATCTGAAGCCCGTGCCTGCTCCCCCATGACCGCTGTGGTCGCCACCGGCTTTGATTTCAAGACCTACCTGGAGGCCGGTCGCCAACGGGTGGAACTGGCCCTTGATGCCGCGCTGGGCCCGGAACGGCCTGAATCGCTGCGGGAGGCCATGCGTTATTCGCTGCTGGCCGGTGGCAAGCGGCTGCGGCCGATCCTCTGCCTGGCCAGCTGTGAACTGGCGGGGGGTGATCCGCAGCTGGCCCTGCCCACGGCCACGGCCCTGGAAATGATCCACACCATGTCGCTGATCCACGACGATCTGCCGGCCATGGACAACGACGACCTGCGCAGGGGCCGGCCCACCAACCACAAGGTTTACGGCGAGGCCACGGCGATCCTGGCCGGCGATGCCCTGCTCACCCGCGCCTTTGAAATGGTCGCCCTGCGCAGTCCGGGGGTGCCGGCCGAGCGGCTGTTGCGGGTGATTGGCGAGTTGAGTTTGGCGGCCGGGGCGCCGGGCCTGGTGGGGGGTCAGATCGTGGATCTTGCCAGTGAGGGCCAGGCCGTAGACCTGGCCACGCTCGAATACATCCACCTGCATAAAACCGGTGCCCTGCTGCAGGCTTCCGTGCTCAGCGGTGCCTTGGTGGCCGGGGCAGAGGAAAGTTTGCTGGCTGCCTTGCGGTCTTACTCCCGGGCCATTGGCCTGGCGTTTCAAATCATCGACGACATCCTCGATGTAACCGCCAGCAGCGAAGTGCTGGGTAAAACCGCCGGTAAAGACCTCACCGCCGACAAAACCACCTACCCGAAATTGTTGGGCTTGGAGGAATCCCGGCGCCGGGCCGAGGCCCTGGTGCAGGAGGCCTGCGCCGTGCTTTCCCCCTGGCAGGCTCAGGCGGCACCCCTGCTGGCCCTGGCCGGCTACATCACCGCCCGGGACCGATGAGCCAGCCTGCGGCATTAGCCCTGTTTGAAAATGCTTCCCTGGCCTGGGGGCTGGCCGCCTGCGGCCTGGCCCAGTGCTCAAAGCTCTTGATTGAATTGGTTTGGCACAGCCGCTGGCGGCCGGCGGTGTTGATCGAAACCGGCGGGATGCCGTCTAGCCATTCAGCCCTGGTTACAGGCACCGCAGCGGCGATTGGTTGGGAGCAGGGGCTTGATTCCCCCTTGTTTGCCCTCGCCGCCGCCGTCGCTTTTGTGGTGATGTATGACGCCAGTGGCGTGCGCCGGGCGGCGGGCCGCATGGCCGAACGGATTAATTCATTGGCTGAATCCCAGGGCCAGCCGCCGCTGAAAACCAGCCTCGGCCACAGCCGTTTGGAGGTGCTGGTGGGCAGCCTGATCGGGCCGCTGGTGGCCCTGCCGGGCCTGGCCTTGCTGGGCAGCCCCCTGGAGTTGGCCCAGCGCCTGGGCAGCTGGCTGGGGGTCGCCTGATCAGTTCCGAGATCGGTTCCGAGGGGGACCTACCGCTGACCCCTGGCCAAGCCGAGGCGCTGGCGGGCTTCCAGCGGTGGTTGGCGGGGCCCGCCGATGGCCGCCCCCTGGTGCTCAGTGGCTATGCGGGCACTGGCAAAACCTTTCTTTCCAGCCATTTCCTCGCCTTGGCCGATGCCGCCGGCCTCTGCTGGACCGTGGCCGCCCCCACCCACAAGGCCGTGGGTGTGCTGCGCCAGGCCCTGGCGGACCAGGCCCTGCGCCCCACCTGGTATCCCTCCACCATCCATCGGCTGCTGCGGCTCAAGCTCAGCCGCCAGGAGGAGCAGGAGCGCTGCGAACCCACCGAACAAACCGCCACCGCCTTGGAACACCTGGGGCTGGTGTTGCTCGATGAGGCCTCGATGGTGGATGGCAAGTTGCTGGAAATAATCCTGCAATGCGCCCATCCCTACGGCACCCGCCTGGTGTTTGTGGGCGATCCGGCCCAGTTGCCGCCGGTGGGGGAGGAGCGCAGTCCGGTGTTTGCCCTGGGGCGGGCGGTGCAGCACCAGCTCACGGAGGTGGTGCGCCATGGGGGGCCGGTGTTGTGCCTGGCCACGGCCCTGCGGGAGGCGCGCCTGCCCGCCAGTCAGCCGCCGCTGCTGCCAGCGGTGGCGGGGGCCCAGGGGCAGGTGGCAGTGGTGAGCCGCGAGGAATGGATCGCCGAGGCCCAGGCGGCCCTGCGGCTAAGCAGCGAACGCCAGGATCCAGACCACGCCCGGCTGCTTTGTTTCACCAATCGCACCCTGGAGCGGCTGGTGCCGATCGCCCGGCGGGCCCTGCATGGGGAGATGGCCGACCAGCTGTCGGTGCTGCCGGGGGAGGTGTTGATCAGTCGCACGGCGGTGATGGCGGCCGCCTGCCAGGAGGGCCTGGCCAATGGCGAGGAGGCCGACCTGGTGCTCGGCTCCAACAGGGAATTACTGGTGCGCGATGTCACCCCCGACCGCTGTGACCTGGCCGAGTTGGGCATCGCCGATGCCCCGGTGATCGAAACCCTGCGGGTGGCGGTGGAAGCTGGCGAAACCCAGCTGCAACTGCGGCTGGCCCCCGCCCCCGGCAGTGATGGCCGCCAGCGGCTGGAGGCGGTGCTGGCGGATTTGCGGGGCCGGGCCAAGCTGGCCAGCGGCCGGGACCGCAGCCAGCTCTGGCGTCAGTTTTTCCTGTTGCGGGATTCCTTTGCCCAGCTGGGGCCCGCCGCGGTGCTCACCGTGCACCGCAGCCAGGGCAGCAGCTTTACCGATGTGTTTGTGGCGCCGGATGTGTACTGGCCCCAGCTGGAGGAGGTGCGCCGCCAGTTGATTTATGTGGCGGTGAGCCGGGCCCGGCGGCGGGTGTGGCTGGTGGGGGCTGCGGCCCGAGGCAATGCTGCGGTGAATGCCGCCGAGCAGCAGCGTTGGCTGGATCAGTTGCAGAGTTAGCTCACCACCTGGCTGATCATCTTGCTGATCACTTCTAAATCGCCAGGTCTAATTGAATGATTTCTGCCCCTTGGTCATTATTAGTTGGTGGCTTATTCCCTGGGATGTCAGTGATAAGTAGTTCTAACTCCATTGGCCAGGGGATCGAGATTAGCTTGGAACGATATAAATATCTGGAAAGTACATAGATCGCTGCGGCTTTCGGCACCCTGGCCCCGGCCTGCATTTATCAGCAAACGCAAATGAAGCTTTGGCTACCTGGCCCTATGCCTGTGCCGCGCAATTGCGGCATGCCGGCATCAGTGCGAGGGGCCTTCACTGCACATGTGAATATTTCGCCATACGCTTCTTTGCACAGAGGTTAGAACCTCAGGGAAATTTCTCTGGCCTTAGGTCGAGCATTCCAATGAAGAGCTTTGAGATCAGCACCAGCGACCTTTCATTTCTATCGTCCCAGGTCAGTGTCCCGATCATCAGAGTGGTTAGATATCTCGCTGATGGCACCAAGATCTACGGCTACTCGGCCCCCAATGGCTCCCTAGTGGAGCTGGGGCAACTGGGGAGCTTTGATCCCTATCAAAGCTCTTGGGCGCAGTATCTGCCGGCAGTGGTAACACCGGCAGGCAATACCGCGGCAGGTATTGCCGAGCCTTTTGGTGTGCGCAACGTTGAGGGGCTTTTTAATAATATCTCGCTTCCAAGTGCTTCTTCATGGGGCTCAGCATTCAGCCCATTTGCAAGAAATAGCTTATCCGACTACTTACATTACCTTGGCCAAAATACGTCGAGCAGTAGAACCACGCCCGACGACTTTGGCAACACGGCTTTGCGACTGCGTGCCAAGGCATCAGCGGATTTGCAAGCGGCCGTAAATGCCTTGGATGGTGTTCAAGCCGCTGGCCAGGCCCCTGACCCGGCCCAGACCAGGACCCTTTGGGGGGCGATGACGGTTGAACAGAAAGCCCTTGTGCAAGATTCCACCTATGGCACCCGGATCAGTGCCTCAGGCGCTGTTGACCTATCCCAGCGCTATGCCAACCCATTCCTGACGGTGTACGACTACACCCCCAGGATGATTTCTCAGACAATTGATTCCCAGGAAGCGCTCCAGCGCATGGATGATGCCTCTGGCGGTGCTGTGTTTACGGATCACATCACCTATGAGCTAACGGATATTAATACCGGCACCACACAGACTGTTTCTGAGGATTTTACGCGCAATCTAAATACCTTGTCGGGTGACCCAACCCTGACAGGTTGGAATGTATTGTTTGGCCAGTTCTTTGACCATGGCCTTGACTTTATTGGCAAGGGTGGCAATACAACGGCTGCAGGTGCCGCCAAGGTTTATATCCCCTTGGATCCCACTGATCCGATGTATGACCCGGCCCATGGGGTCACCAAGCTAAGTATCTCCAGGGCCACGGTGAATAACCCCGAGGCCGCAGGGGCAGATGGCATGTTCCGAACAGCCGATGACATCCAAAGTCCAGGGCTGGATGGGGTTTATGGAACTGCCGATGATGTGGTGGGACCAGCTAATCCAGATTATATTAACCATACTTCCCCTTATATCGATCAGAGTCAAACCTATGGCTCTGATGACACAGTTACTGGCTTGCTGCGAACTTGGGTTGAAAATCCAAGCACCGGCCAATGGCAGCAGGGGATGCAACTGTTTGATGGTGAATCTCTAGCAAAGGGCTATGACCGGATTAATCCGGATGGCTCCAGCTCAGTCAATATTCACTCGACATTGCCCACCTTAAATGAACTTAGGGCCTATCTGCGTGCCACTGGCCGTGATGACCTCAGCTGGGAAGATATCGGCAATGTGCGAGTTCGTGATGGCCAGGGGCATGTCATTGATATAGATCCCCTACAAGCTGGTGGGCAGGCAAAGTACACGGGGCACACGCTACTTGCGGACATGCTGCCCCATCTTGATGAGGCCCATATTAATGCCACTGGTTTGCAACCATTGGGGACGATGTTTGGAAACTACACCGGCACCATCAGTGATTATGTTGATTTCATGGGCAATCCGGTCAGTGGTGCTGATCCGGCCATTGTAAATGAGATCCTGCTGCGGAGCATTGGTGATCACTATGTGGCCGGTGATGGCCGCGCCAATGAGAATTTTGGCTTAACAGCTATTCACCACGTTTGGCATGAAAATCACAATTGGCAAATTGATAACCTGATTGAAATTATCCGCCAGCAGCAATTGGCGGACCCCAGCCATACCGCAGCTCATGTCTGGCAAGTTGATGCCGGTCAAGGCGTTGATGATTTGGGTAACTTTAAGGATGCCAATGGTGATATCAGCTGGAATCAGGAGAAGATGTTCCAGGCGGCTCTGCTGATTAACCAAACCGAATATCAGCATGTGGCGATTGATCAATATGCGCGGGGAATTTCACCCAATATTCCTTTATTTGTTATGTATGACTCATCCGTTAATGCGGATGTAACCCTTGACTATAGCCAGATGGCCTTCCGCTTTGGTCACTCTCAATTACGAGAGACCATCGACACCCTAGACCCAGATGGCAGTCTTACAGGGGCGATTACCCGCTATGCATTGGAGCAGGCATTCCTCAATCCCGATGGCTTTGCCAAGGTGGGCCCGGAGGCGATTGCCCAGGGCATGACTCGCCAGGCAGCGAATGAAATTGATGAGATTCTCACCCCTGCCCTGCAGAAGAAACTGCTAGGCCAACCGCAGGATCTCGCAGCCATCAATATCGCCCGGGGCAGGGATCTTGGCATGCCTACCCTGAATAATCTACGGCGTCAATTGAGTACTGGCCTTTCGGGTGAATTGGCCTCTCTGCAGGCCAAGCTGTCTCTTAATCCTGAAGATACAATCCTGCAGCAAACGATCGATAAGACGATTGCATTGCAGTCTGGCCTGCAAGCCTACAAGAGTTGGAATGATTTTGGTAAGGCTTTGCTCCACCCAGAGTCTTTGGCAAACTTTATTGCGGCCTATACTTTTGACGGTGATATAGCCAAGGCAGGTGTTGTAGTTAAACTTGGAACCGGCACGAAGTTTGCCGATTTAAGTGAACAAGATAAATCCGTTGTGGAGTCACTGGGTTGGTCTTCGGCCGATGCGTCTAGTAAGGCAGCGGCGTTTATGGGAGTTGGCGCTGCCGCAGACAAGGGATTTGAATTGATTGACGCCTGGAATGGCGGTTTGGCTGAAAAGCATGTGTTCTTGGGCCAGCTTGGTTCCACTTTTGATGCGATTTTCTCAGACCAGATGACTCGCCTGATTAATGGTGATCGTTTCTATTACTTCTGGCGTCTCCAGCTTGGCCTGCCAACCTTCACAGAATTATCTAGCTCCGTTACCACAGAGCAATTTAAAGATATTATCGAACGTACGACTGGTGCCAAGCATCTTGTTGGTGATGTAATGTTTATGGCGGATAGCTATGTGGAGCTAGGCGAAAAAGGAGACACTCAAGATCATAAATATGGTGATCTTGTGGATCAGAATCAGGTGGGAGTATATTCTGATCTTGGCTACTCAGCAGATCTCAATGGCACCCTTGTCAAGGAATTAGTTAATGGTGTTGAAACTACCTATATTTTTGATGCTCGCCCTGATTTAGGTTCCAATCCAGATGGTACTGCTTCATCTGGTTTTAATTCCCATGAGGTGATTGGCGGCACTGCTTATAAAGATTTTATCGATGCTGGTGATGGTGATGACACCGTATACGGTGATGCGGGTGATGACGTACTTGTGGGCAATGCCGGTGCTGATCACCTCTATGGAGAAGCCGGCAATGATTATCTTGATGGCGGAACCCTGCCTGATTTCCTAGACGGTGGTAAGGGCGATGATGAGATCCATGGGGGTGATGATGGCGATGTTTTGATTGGTGCTGAGGGGAATGATCGCGTCTTTGGTGAAAATTTTGTCGATGAAATTCATGGCAATACAGGGGATGACTATCTTGATGGTGGCCTAGATGCAGACATCATCTTTGGGGGCGAAGGCCAGGATGTGGTTGTAGGTGGGGAAGGTCTGGATACCACCTATGGCGAATGGGGTGACGATCGCATGTTTGCGGGAGCTGGACCAGACCAACTCTTTGGTGGCTATGGCGACGACATTCTTAATGGCGGCACAGGCGGCGGCAATCAGAACCTGAATGTGGATGAATGCCTAGGCGAATTTGGCTTTAATATCGTGTCCTTTAGTGATATCAATATCAGCCTTGGCAAAATTGCCGACTTGAATTACCAGAATGTCAACATGGGTGCCAGCACCCCCTTTGGCCAACTCTGGGTTGATATTCAGGGGCTGGAAGGCACATCCAGGGCCGATCAGATGATTGGGGATGTCAATAATAACTGGTTGATTGGCGGTGGCGGCGATGATGTGTTGAGCGGCGGTGCTGGTGATGATGTGATCATTGCTGATTCCATCCGCCTCGATGCCCTAATTGGCTCCTATGGCCTGGCGGGCAAATTGCAAAGCAATGGTCTGCTGGATCTCCTGCCGGGAGCCAATAAGCATTTCATGGATTTGCTGAAATCGGCCAAGGATTTTACCTTTGGCGATGTTTCTGTGGTGGGTGCTGATGGCGTGAGCTATGCCCATTCCGTTGCTGGAGCCAATGACTTGGTGACCTATGCAGGCAGCCGCTTTAACTTTGATATTAGCGCAATTTACGATCCCCTCGATGCTACGAAGCTGCTTGCTTTGCAGATTATTGATATTACGGGGGCTGAAACTGGCTCGACCGGTGATTTAGTTGTTGGTGCTGATCAGGTGAAGTTTGGCTATGACTTTACCGCTGTCAATGCATCAGCCGCTAACGCATCTCACAACATGGTCTCCCCTGCGGCGATAGCTGGTTCTTCCTCTTATTCCACCGGTCAGCTTGCCGCTGTTACCTTGACCAACGGTGTAATCATCTCCTCGGGCTATGCCTCTGAGCAAAGCCTTAACCCGACCAGTGCAAGCCTGGGGATCAGCAATCCCGCCAATCGCCTCAGTTTCGAGATTTCTGATCCAGAGGGAATTGGTGCAATTCTTAGGTCCCAGTGGCAGGTGAACTCTGATGGTACTTGGGTTGATATTCCCTTGGCAAAATCTGTCAGCTTCATTCCTTCCGCCTCCAGCTTCCCCTTGGGCTCCCAATTCAGAGTTATGGTTAAGTATCTCGATGGTAATGCCAATAACCAGTGGCTTACCAGTGCGGCCAGCGCGCCTATGGGCAAGGAAGTTGTGGGAACTTCCCTTGCCGATAATCTGATTGGCACCCAGTATCAAGATGTGATTTACGGGGGTAATGGTAATGACACTATCTCAGGCCTTGGCGGTAATGATTACCTAGAAGGTGGCTTGGGTAACGACACTTACATCCAAACCTCGTCTGGTGATCAGATTGCTGAAGCCCTCAATGGTGGTGTGGATACGGTGCTCGCCTCCTTTACCTACACCCTGGGCGATAATCTCGAGAACTTGACTCTCACGGGGACCAATGCTATTAATGGCACCGGCAATGCCCTTGCCAACACCCTAATTGGCAACATTGCAAATAATATTCTTGATGGTGGAGTAGGTAATGACAGTATGGCCGGTGGTGCTGGTGATGACGTTTATGTGGTGAACGCCAGCGGTGATGTGGTTACTGAACGTCTCAATGAAGGTATTGACAGAATTGAGAGCACTGTTTCGATTACGGCCCTAGCTGCCAACGTAGAAAATCTCACATTATTGGGTACTACCAACATCAATGGCACAGGCAATACCCTTGACAATGCCCTAAGAGGTAATTCAGGGGCCAACGTTCTCTCCGGTGGGGTGGGCGCTGACACTCTTACTGGTGGCGCTGGTAACGACACCCTGACTGGTGGTGCTGGCAATGACATCTTCAATGTGGATGCCGGTGTGGATAGTGTCACTGATCTCTCCGGAGGCGATGGGCTTGTGGTTTCAGGTGGAGCCACTGCAAATGCCACGGTGACAGGTGCCTTTACGGCCACGGCTGCCACGCTTAATGCCGGCATAGCAAACCTCAGCAGTGCTGGTTTTGGGGTAGATCTATCTCTCGCGAGCGGCACTAATGGTTACAAGGTTACTAATACAGGAACCTCGGCAACATTTAGGGGCAGTGGCTTCAATGACAGCCTTATAGGTGGTATTGGAGCTGACACCCTTACGGGTGGTGCAGGAAACGATTTGCTCGATGGTGGAGCAGGTAATGACAGCATGGCCGGTGGCATTGGCGATGATGTTTATGTGGTGAGCGCCAGCGGTGATGTGGTGACAGAACTTCTCGATGAAGGTATTGACCGAATTGAGAGTGTTGTTGTGATTACTGCCTTAGCTGCCAACGTAGAAAATCTCACACTATTGGGTACGGCGAATATCAATGGCACAGGCAACATCATTGACAATGTGCTGATTGGTAATTCAGGAGCCAACGCCCTATCCGGTGGTGATGGCAATGACAGCTTGCAGGGTGGGGCTGGTGCTGACACGTTGACTGGTGGTGCTGGCAATGACACCTTCCGGGTGGATTCTGGCACCGACAGTGTCACTGATCTCTCCGCCAGCGATGCCCTTGTGGTTTCTGGCGGAGCCACTGCTAATGGCACGTTGACAGGAGCCTTTACGGCGACGGCAGCCACGGCTAATGCCGGCACAGCCAACCTGAGCAGTGCTGGTTTTGGGGTGGATCTGGGCGCAGCAACGGGAGCCAATGGCTTCCGGGTGACCAATACCGGAGCTGCCGCAGCCTTTGTTGGTAGCACTAGGGCCGATACCTTGATCGGCGGAACGGGCGCTGACACTCTTACTGGTGGCGCTGGTAACGACAGCCTCACTGGTGGCGCTGGCAATGACACCTTCCTGGTCGATTCTGGCACCGACAGTGTCACTGATCTGTCCGGAGGCGATGGGCTTGTGGTTTCAGGTGGTGCCATTGCTAATGCCACGGTGACAGGTGCTTTTATGGCCACGGCAGCCACGGCTAATGGCGGCACGGCCAACCTCAGCAGTGCTGGTTTTGGGGTGGATCTGTCTCTGGCGGGCGGCGCGAATGGCTACACGGTGACTAATACAGGTGCTGCGGCCACATTTATTGGTAGTGGTTTCAATGACAGCCTTATTGGTGGTACGGGGGCTGACACCCTTACGGGTGGCGCTG
>Ga0114981_10001386_pt1 | contig 15943 bp, 20 predicted proteins | sample S_140806_MF_Meta_FD_87028 | JGI IMG/M metagenome (GOLD analysis project Ga0114981, IMG submission 87028) | Freshwater microbial communities from Lake Simoncouche, Canada to study carbon cycling - S_140806_MF_MetaG | ecosystem: Environmental > Aquatic > Freshwater > Lake | place: Lake...
CAAGTTTAAAAACTTTTGTATGTTCAGTATTTGCAAATTCATCTATATCTCCAGATCGGTAATAATCACTCCAGTTTATTAATTTACTAAAGTTATCTTTAGTTTTGGGAACTTTTACTTCATATAATACTCCAGCATATTCAATAAGATCCCCAACATTAAATTCAGATGGGTTTTTACCAGTTTCTTTTTGAATTTTAGTAGAAGATGGTTTTGATTGTACAACTTGTTTTGGAACTGGCGAAGATGTAACTACCTTTACTGGAATTGGTTTTGATTCAGTTTTAACTGGTTTGTAAACATCAGAAGTATTAAAATCTAAATTGTCAGAAGTAAATAAATAAAAACTATTCAAATTTGTATATTCAGTAATTACTTTTTCTTTACCAAGAATTGCAATTATCTTATTAATATATTCTGCTCCAAAATTAAAATCGTTACCATTTGTGTAAGTTAATGGACTTAATAGAACAAAATTTTGATAAATATTATTCGTTTTTGGTGCTGGGAAAGTAACTCTATCTATTTTCATTTCGCAAATTTCTTTGGAAATTAAATCCTCTGGTCTTTTTGGATCTGGTCTATTTGATAAAAATATTTTATCTCCTTGATTATAAACACTTAAATTTACTGGTTTTAATCCCTCGCTTTTTGCAAATAATTTAGATGCTTCATTGTTCATACAAACATATAAATCCTTAATGTTAAAAGATAATTGCTTACTTACATTTGTTGGAATTATTCCCTCCCAATTAGGATATTTACCATAGATTTTTTTTGCTTCAAAATGTAATCTACCAGCAGAGATGCGATATTTTCCCTCATTACCATAATCATCAGAATAAAATGAAATTTCTTTGCTATCAATATTTTTTGCAAAATTTATTAGTTGATTTACTTCTCCAGTAATTATTTTAAAATTTGAAGATTTAAGATTTCTTGCATATTTCATTAAATTAGCGTGAAATAAGATTTTTGAATCTGTGGAAATTAAACTAAAATTTGATCCTTTGTTATATTCTAAAGCAAAACCAGTTAATGCTTCTTTAAATTCATCAGTTCCAACACTTAAATATGCTTTGTCAGTATAAAACTTAAATACATCTGAATCCATTGTAAATAATGGTTCTTTAAGAGAAACTCTGTTTTCTAATTTTGGATAATCTTCTAAATCAGTCATAGAAGAATTTCTTATCAAGGCATTGTTATCAATAAGATATAAACCTTGAGGAATTTTCCAATCATTTGCAATTTCAATTCTGGCATCTAAACTATCTACACGAATACCATTGCCATCAATACAAACATTTTCCAAAATAGGCAAGTTGGTTTTGGCAGTTTTAATAAACTTGTCCATTAATGTTATTAATTCTAATGGCATTTCGTTACTATCTCCGTAACTTTCTTTGTAGTCTGCAATACTTGTATCAGCATTGTGAATTTCACTATCTGTAAAATCAAAATAACAACTTAAAGATTTATTATAATCTATATCAGATGCTCCGTAAATTTGTTTTGGTTTATCATCGTTTGAATAAGGATTATTTACCATTACTGGCATCAATAAACAATAAGTAGAACTTGTTGGTGTAATTGATTTTGTAAAAGATAAAATTGATGCTCTGGAGGGAGATGTTATATGAATATAGACTTTTGGGCATTTTTGAATCTTCATCATCGCTTCCAAAGATTCAATTAAAAATTGTCCATTATATCCTATTTGATTAGACTTTTCATATTTAAAAGAAACTTGATGTGTAGTTTTGTTTGAATAGTTTAAAGCAACCTTACAATACTGGTACAATTTCATTGTATCTATTTCATAAGTAAATTCACTATCTCTTGGAATTACTGCTTCCCAGTTAGGAAACTTTCCCTCATTAAGTTCTTTTTCAATTTGTGCTTTTGATGTTCCTTTGCTAAATGTTTTTGCAGAATCCAAAGATGGATAATTTCCCTTAAAATCCGAATGATTGTAATGAAGATGCAGTAATTTGTGAGCATCAGTACAAACCAAACCTTTATCTTCAAAATGAATTGCAGACATAATTGGTCTTAAACCATCATCTCCAGTAAAAACATCTACAATCGAAAGTAATCCCTTATCGTAAGGATTTATACTGAAAGTTACTGGTCTAACTGCTTTTATGTTTCTCCATCTTACTGGAACATTATACCAATTCGATGCTGAACCAGAATATGAATCTAATATATTTTCCATAGGTTTTTCGTTTGTTTTTTCAACAATATTGAGTTCTGGGGTTATTTCTGGAGTTATTTCTGGGGTTGTTTTTTCGGTTGGTTTTTTCTCACTATTCATCTTAATTAAATGATGTTTTGAAACCATTTTTAAAATATTAAATTCCTCAAAAGACCAAGGTGTTGAATAAGGGTTTTCTCCCTCATCATTGCGTAAAATTCTTAACATTTCAGACCTTAATGCATCAATATCTTCATACTTGCTAAATGGAGTGTCCATAGAAAGTGTTCCAGCAGAAATAGTGTTTTCTAATGCGTGTCTTAAACTATCCGTTTGTAATGTTGGTTTGGTATTTGTGTTTTCCATTTGATTTGGATTAGTATTTGTATCATTTGTGGATTCTGGATTAGATATTTGAGGATTAATTATTTTCCAATCTCCAGAATTTATTTTTTCCCTAAATTGCTTACCAGTAAATTCTGTACTATGTGTTTTTTCATTTGTTTCCTTATCGTAAAAATCAACTATTAAAGTTGGAGTATTATATGAATCCCTTTCTATTTTTACTTTTGCAAAATTACCCTCATAATAATCAAGAGTTGTTCCATCAAATTGTAAAATTTCAGATACTGGTGCTAAACTATAATGTTGTATTGCAGTATCATCTAAAGGTTCGGAATATTCTAAAAGTCCATATTTGTATTCTGGTGCTTCTTCTACTACACGAATAAAATTTTGTTTTGGATAAGTTCCAATATCAAAAGGTCTTATTGTAAGAGCATAAGTGTATGTTTTTGAATCTAATTTCTTGCCAGATGCCATTTGTTCTGGTATTGCTTTATTTAATTTTGAATAGTAGTTTATATCTTCGTTAATATGATCGTAAGCAATAAAGGTAGCAACTATTTCATTTGGAATATCTTTACGCTTAAATGCTTGAATAGTTCCAATGTGTTCTAATTCGTGGTTTGCTCCCTCCTTTAATTTATAAACTATACTTTCAGAAAGGAATTTCCATTCTTGATTTACTTTAGTGTAATATGCGTAATCTCCCCCAATAACTCTTATCTGGAGTAAATTGTTTTCATAAATATCTGGAGAGGTTTTTTGAACTTCTCCTCCAGTTTTGAATTTTTCTTTATTTATAGTTTTAGATAGTCTTGTAGGAGTAAGAATAAATAGAATTTCTGTTATTTCAGTTTCATCTTCTGGATCTTCTTCTTCTATTTCAGTTTTTTTAATGGAATAAACATAATTTCTTTTTGGAAGATTTTTAAATGCTTCTGCTATTTCTTTTGTTTCAAAATAACCTTTTGATTGACTATATTGATAGTGACTATTTGGATTATAAAATATTTGACCTCCATCAATCTCTATTTTATTTTGAATTTGGTTTAAAGAAACATCTTTAAATAATCTTTTGATTTCATTAAAATCTTCGGTTAATAGTTTTTTATCAATCCTAAAATTTTCTTCATCGTTTTCTGTTGGAACACCACCACCATCTTCAAATTTATCTTCATAACCATAATCTCCACCAGTATTCAAATCTTGAAATGGTTGATAATCTATGGATTCACATTGACTTTTACTTAAAGTATTGCATACATCATCTAATTGTGCTTCTAATTTTCTTTGTTCTGCGAATAATTTAGTTCTTTCCCTCCAAGATATATTGCCATTGTATGAACGGAAATCATCTTCATTCCCTAAATTATATTGTACAATTTCTAAAATTCTATCAGTCAGTTTTTTGATTTTGTTGATAGTTGCTAATTTCACTTTAGATGGGTTTTCATCTATTTTTTTTCCAGATGCCATTTCCTCAACAGAAGATTCCTCTGCCATACCTCCAAGTGCAAAAAGTTTTCCATCTGGTGCTTCGTAATATACTCCCCTACCAAAAGTTACTAATTTCTCAAATACATAGTTATCTACAATATCTCCATCTGAATCTAACCAATTTGGAGCAGTTCGTGGATTGTAACTTAATCGTTCTTCTGGATCAACTGGTTCAACAACTGAACTTATATCAACATCTTCGCAAACTACCCAAGCAATAGGAGATTTATCCATTTCGCCAGAAAAAATTTTCATTGCAGTTTTTGGAGAATTAGTCAATTTGCAGTTATACATTTCCAACTGAACATCATCTGGATTGAAAAATTCTATATCTTTAGTTTTTGGATTTTCCACTTTCCATTTCATAAAATTTTCTCCCTTTCCCAGATGGAAACGAACCTTTGTTTGTCGAACTTTATTATCATCTGTTTTTTCAGCAATATGCCCTCCAGATGCAAATTCTTCTTCAACTTCATCAATAGATGCTGGAGTATTAAAACCATTGTTTTCTTCTACTGGATTATCGTTTTTTGATAATTTGTAAAGATCCTCAATTCGTTCATCTACTGGTTGAGAGTTTCTAATTGAATTAAATGTAATTAAATCTAATGATTCAATTTTAGAATTATAGTTTTTGGATTTTAGAACTAATTTTGTTGCTTTAAGAATATCTTTAGGCAGACTACTAAAATCGTATTTGTTTTCTTTAAGTGCTTGAATATATCTCATATTAATTTGCTCCCATTTGTTCTTTACTATTTGCTCCAAAAGGCATTTTAAATTCTTTAACAAAAATCGGAGAAACAAATTCTCCCAATGCTTCTTTACCCCATCTGGCAAGTGCTTCTTTTGGAATAAAAGATTTACCTCTTACAACTTTGGCTTCATATACATTTTTTGCTTTATCTCCATTTTGGAATTTTTCCTCTCCAGCATTTACTCCAGATTTAATATATTGAGGTGGATTAAATGGTATTTTCTCAAATTCATTGTATAAAGTATGGTCTAATTCTTTTTCAATATCAATTATTTTTTGAACTTTCTCTGGAGATATTTCATTAATAGATGCCCAAACATCTTTTTGTCCAAAAATACATAACTGACAACTACATCTTCCCCAACCAAGTTCATAACAAGGGTGTGGCTGAATTTTATATTTTCGGTACATATCCCAAACTTCTGCATCAGTCATATCAATTACGCATCTCCAAGTTAATGCTTGTCGGCTTGATTTTTTTGGTTTGGTTTTGGCTTTGTATTTTTCTATTTCGTGATATTTTGATCTATTTTTACTTTCTGCTCTGCGTTCTCCAGTCATTACAACAAAATTCTGGTTCTTAAATCTTGGTAGTCTATTAATTGCTTTTGACATTACCTCAATTTTAGCAACAGATGAACACCAACGAGTTAATAAGTCATTTGCTACTGCTGGAAATTTTCTTTTTGTGTTAATATCTTTTGCCAGTTTTCTGGGTTCTGTACGGATATAATCTCCGTTCTCAACATTTTGAAAATACATTGGTTGGCGATACTCATTCGTGCGATACATTTCTCGCAAAATACCACCTCCAGAATAACTAAATAGAATTGGAACTCCCATTGCATCAGCAAATGCCTTGCAATACGATGGAGTACATTTCCAATCAAATAGATTTTCTCCATCTCCATCTACTTCGTGATGCCAAAGTTCTATCTGGCTGGTTGGTATCTTAAATTCGTAAATACATCTTAATACCATTGCCACAGAATCTTTACCTCCAGAGAAAGCAATAATAACTTTTACATTTTGTTGAGGATCTTTAATCCATTTTAATAATGCTTTTCGTTTTCCATCAAGTTCAGAAACTCCAAGAATTGTATCAATTTCTTGAATATAATTATTTGTTAGATTTGTTATTGATTTATCAACTTCTGACATATCATCTTCTTCATCTTCATCGTAATCATCTTCATCGTAATCATCTTCTGGATCTAATTCTGGAGTTGGGTTTGATAAAAGTTTTATCTGTTCTAAAATTTCTGCCTTTTCATCTGCTTCTGCAAAAGAAAGCATTGCTTTTAATCCACGAATTGCATCTTCTGGAGATGTTAAACCACCAGTATTAAAAGTAATATCAGAAATAATATTTGTGCAGACAATGTTATCTCTGTCAGCAATAACTATATTTTTATTGCTAATGCTATTTATTAAGTCCATATCAAATCTCTTTGAATACCTTGCTTGTTCGGAAACAATTATCCTTGCTATTCCTATTTCACAATTTAATAAGTTAGATAACTTATTTGCTAATTCCATTGAATTAATTGTATCTATTGCTTTAAGGTTTTTTTGTCCTCCAGAGTTGTAAGTAATTAAAAATATAGATTTTATTTTAGGAACTTGATCCCCAGCACCCACATAAATTGATAAGTTTTTTAAATCTAAATAATAACCATTATTTTTTATGGCTTCTGACTTTTTAATAAAATCAACGCAAGATTCTGGTATTGTTTTACCTCCAGTATTAAATTGAACTGCGTTTTTCTTTTTAGGATTATTTCCCCAAATTAATAATGCTTTGTATTTTCGGGTTTTTTTACCTTTTGAATCAATTAAATCCCCATTAATACCAGACATTCTTGAGATAAAAGAAATTTGCTTATTTGCCCATTTCCACATATCATCAGACCAGTTTTTCCAATTAGTTTTTTTCATTTTCAAAATCCATTCAGCACTTTCTCTGCCAGATGAAATTCCTTGATCATTCGCTTCTTTTTCTATTAATCCAGAATCTTTACCCTCCTTTGAGTGATAATATCTGGATATTTCCGTATAAGTCATATTAACAAGTTTTTTCCACTTGTCAAAAACTATTTTCTTTTCTTTGTTTGTTATTTTTCCTCCTTGATTATATTTTTCAAGCACTTTGTCGGCATCATCTGGAGGAGGAATTGGCACTCCGTTTCCAGCAGATTGATTAATTTTAGATAATTCTTCCCAATGTAAAGCAGTTGCTTTTTTATTGATAATTGCTTCCCCTCCCTCTACTTCTATTGGTTGTCCAGTATCAGTTACTATTGCTGGTATTCCTCCCTCTGCGTGAGATTTACCCACGAACAAACCACCTTTTTTAGCGTTTGATGTTTCTTTGAAATTTGCCAATTTAATCCGAGTTAAAATTAATATGCAATTTTAGTGAAAAATAGGCAATTATCCTATAAATTTGCTTTATTAATCAAAATTTGTATTTTTGTGAGAATAATTTAAACCGAAAAAAATGAATCAAAGAAATTTATTAATAGCAGTTGGCTTGTTGGCAGTTGGCTTGGGTGCTTACTTTTTTATAATTAGACCAGCAAGGTTGAAATCTCAAGATCCTCAAAAAGATTCAAGAGTAGTATTAATCAATGGGAAACCAGCATAAAACTTAAAAAATGGCAACTTACAATTTAACTGCTCCAATCGTAGCACCAGTAGTATTAGTTTCTCCAACATCTTGGTATAAAACAAGGGAGGGATTGAAAAAAGAAATGCAAAAAACTTGGGATAAATACGGAAATTATTTTAAATATTATGCAGAAGCATCTAAAGTACCAGCACCAATTTTGTTAGCATTTACGCAAATTGAATCTGGAGGAAACTCAACTGCTGGAGGTTCTGAATCAATGACTCAAGGACTAATGCAATGGAATCGCCAGTATGCAGGAGGAACTGGGAATACTGATTATACTTTAACAAAAGAGTATATGAAAGGTAGATTAACTCAAGTTGAAAAAGATAAATTAAAAGGATTTGGAATTACTTTTGATGCAAAAGGAAATACTCGCAAAATTACTCAAGCAGATCTTATAAATCCAGAATTAAACATTTTAATTGGTGCAATTACGCTTGGACAATTAATGGACAAATCTTGGGGAACAGAAAATGGTAATCTTCGTATGGACAGAATTATTGCTTGGTACAACTGGGGACAAGGAGGATTCAATAGAAATTCATTAGACACAAAAGATTTACAAGGAGTTTTGGCTAATATTCCAGCAATTACTCAAGCATATATTAAAAAAATGTTGGGGAAAAATGGATCTTTAGATATTGCAATAAACGATATGAAATTAGTATAATGGCAACTAAAAAAAACAATTCAGAAAATTATATTTTGATTGGTGCATTGGTTTTGGTTTTAGGACTTGGAACATATATTTATTTTAGAACTCGCAAACCAAAAGTAAATGAAGAAGAAGTTTTAACCGATGTTTTTGATAACCTTACATTTGATACTGGCAAGGCAAATATTAAAGAATCTTCATTTCCTTATTTAGACAAATTAGTAGAACTTTTAGTAAAGAAACCAATTTACAAACTTAATATTCTTGGGCATACAGATAACAAAGGAGGAGATGCTTTGAACTTGGCTTTGTCAAAAAATAGAGCATTGGCAGTAAAAACTTATCTGGTTGGTAAAACTATTGCTGGGGATCGTATTACAACTGATGGATTTGGTTCTACTAAACCTATTGCAGATAATAATACTCCAGAGGGCAGAGAAAAGAATCGCAGAGTAGAATTTTTTATAATAAAAGCATAATGAAACATAAAAACCTCTGGTTAGCAATAGGAGTAGGAGCAATGACTATTTTTATATTATCATTATTTAATAAGAAAAAAATGAAACCTATTATATTAAAAGGAGGTTATATTGTTCCTAAAGGAACTCCGAATATGGCTGATGCTTTGCACTCTTTTGAAAAGAGAAAAATTGATGGATTTGGAGGTCTAATGTCCACTAAAATTAAAGAAAAATTAAGAGAACTATATCGAACTGGAATCAATCCAGATGTTACCAATTTAAAAGTAGTTGTTGATAGTTCCAAGTATTCAGTAGAATGGGAAGCAACTATTGAACCAAGTAAAGATGGTAAAGCATATGTTGGTTTTTCAACTATTGGTTCGGCTGGTGGAGGTGCTGATGCCAGAGCAAAAAGTCAAATTGATGCAATGAAAAAATGGGTAACTGGAGCAGAAGATTATACGCTTGTTTTAGACTTTGTTAATCCTAAAGGAATTTATATTCGCCAGTATTTTTATAAGTACACCAAACCATCTGAATTTCCAAAGCATTAAAAAGTTTTAAAATTTAATTTTTCTGGATTTATTTTTACCACATTTATTGCAGACATACACAAAATATCTGGTGGAGGATCTTGAAGTATGTTGAATCGTACAATGATACTTATAGACAAAATCGTGTCTTAAAAATATACAAGCAATTCTTTTTAATAATTTTTTCATAATCTTTTGTTTAAATAAGTTCTTTGATAATAAGTATATGTTCCATTGCTATTGGCATAAATCAACTTTATTTTTACTTTACAATTAGTTGCGTTTTCTTGTTGTTTTTTTAGAAATAACTTTGCCTTTTTTTTTAACTTTCTGGGCAATTTAATTGGATTAGGTATTATGGGTAATTCTCTGTGCATAGTGTTTCAAATTTTAAAAATAATTGTGCGTTTTCTCGTTGAAAGGAAAGTATTAAAACCATACAAGTCATAGAATTTACAACCCCTCATAACGCTGACATACTTCTTCTTCGCTTGAGTTTGTTATAAGGCATTGACACAATTAAGTATTATTTATAAACGATTATTGATCCATTGAAAGCATACCTCTTTTCTGCTTTTATTTGCCAGATGTTTCCATCTTCCTTGAGTAAAGAATCTAAAAATGCTTTGACATAATTATCAATATCTGGGCGAGTTTTAACTGGCATCTTATTCATTTCATTTCGTTTTTTTGCACTCCAACTTGTCGGCATTGGTACACAAAAGATAATTTCCAAAGTATCCAGTTGCTCAAAGTTCATTTTAACTGCTTGAGAACGAATATCATCTTTTAGTTTAAAGTATCTGGTAACTTCTTTTCTCTGCCTTTGCATTATGTTATCGTGTTCTGGATTAGTTTTCCAGCGATCCGATTGTGTCATTCTTACTGCTCCCATTGGAATTACATCAAAAATGTATATTTTTCTATTATGGTCTAACTCAAATGGAGTTTCTGGAGGTGGAGGTGCTGGAGATAAATTATTTGTCCAAACCTTACCCAATGATAATTTACTCATATTCTTTTAATTGGTTTTCTGCAATTTCAACAATATAGCCAAAATCTACTTTGTATGTTTTTTTTCTTAAATTAGATATTTGAACTATTTTTCCAATAATATCTCCCCATTGAACCATTTGTCCTATTTTGAATTTCATTTTGTGCGTTTAAAAAATAAATACTACTTCTACTGGATACTCTAAAACTTTTGCAATTTTGATTGCAGTTGTTACATTCAAATTTTTCTTTTTTCCATTTATGATTTTTGCCAGATGCGAGGGATCAATTTCCGTTAATTCAATTAGTTCTGCCCTTGTCATATTTCGTTCATTTAGACAAGCATTAATTCTGTTTCCTTTTAGTGTTTCCATTGTTAGTTTTTTAATCGTTTGTATAAAAATTTATTGGTTGAAATATGCTCTTTGTATTCCCAACCATCTCCAAGAATTTTTTTAATTGATTCAATATCGGATTTATGCCAAAGAACTGAACTCTCTCCTTTTGTTGCAATGATAAAATTATTAAGATCCAGAAACATATACCATTCATTATTCTTACCAGATAGTTTTGACAAACCTTTCTGAACTATTATTCTATTCAAATCTATCATTTCGTTTAATAAGTTTCTATTCAAATCCATCTGATCTTGATGTGTACTTATCGCTATTGATACTACGGAATGAGTTTTATAATTAAAATAGTTAGCAAGTGTTTTTAAGGTTACAGATAAATGCTTTTGCGACATATAGCATATTACTTTTTTAATAAATGGAATTTGTCCCTTTCTACTGGAGGTGGATATTAGTTCTTCATCTACATTATAGTAATGGCATACTAATTTTTTGATAGGATCTATTTTATGGTCTGTTCGTTCCATATAATTAAAATGGGGGGTTATCAAGTAGGTCGGTAATATCATCTATTTCTATATTTGGTATTATCTGACTATTGTTTGTATTATTAGGTGGTAATATCGCACTTCCTTTCTCGTTATCAAAGTTACTATTAATTGGCATTATATTACTACTATTAGTTATTATTTCTGGGATTAACTTACTACTATTAATTGCTTCTATTGGAATTAACTTACTACTATTTTTTTCATTAGAATATAGCATATAATTATCTTTATGGTTATCAATTTGAGTAAATTCTCCATAAGAATTAAGTGGAATCTCGCCTAATACTCCGTTTCGGTGTTTTGCTACAATTAACATAAACAAATTTTCAGTTTGTAGATTAATACCAAACCAATCATATTCGCTTAAATGATAATATTCTGGGCGAAAACAAAACAATACCATATCAGCATCTTGTTCTATTTGTCCAGAATCTCTTAAATCGGAAAGCATTGGAGTTTTTGATCCTCCCCTTTGTTCTACATTTCTGCTTAATTGGGACAAGGCAATTACTGGAATATTTAACTCTTTGGCTATTGCTTTTAATCCTTTAGATATTTCTGCTACCTCTTGTTCTCTGGAACTTGTTTTCAGACCAGAACGCATTAATTGTAAATAATCAACTACAATCATTCTTACTCCATTTTCACGAACCATTTTTCTGGTTTTTGTTTTTAATTCCATTAATGAAATATTGGGAGTGTCATCAATATAGAAAGGAGCATCTGAAAGTCCATTGCAAGATCTATAAATTACATCAATTTCATCGTATGATAATTGTTTCTTTACAATTTTTGAAACATTTACTTTTGACAAAATAGATTGAACTCTGCCTACAACTTGTTCCTTTGACATTTCTAAACTAAAAAATGCTACTGGAATCTTTTGGCGAATAACTGGTTCAATCAAAACGGAAACTGCAAACGCAGTTTTACCCATTGAAGTTCTACCAGCCAAAATAATCAAATCTGAATTTTGAAAACCATTAGTAAGAGCATCTAATCTTGTCAGTCCAGTTGGAACTCCAGAGGTTGAATTTCCTCCAAGATTTTCATAAGATTTTTTAATCAAATCCAGATGGATATTTTGAATTGATATTAAGTCTTTTTTTACTAAATCATTTGTTGCTTCATCAAGGGTATTTTGAAGATTTGCGTAAACATCAAAAACATCTTCTTTGTATTCCAGAATTTGCATTTGTGCATATTGGCAACTTTCGTTTATGTATCTGGCTAACCAATATTGTTGAAGTAACCTTAAATGATATTCAAGATGCCCAGAACCTAAAACATTTGAAGTAAGATTTGAAACATAAACTATTCCTCCAGCAGTATCAAGTTGATGGTCTTTTTTCAGTTGTTCTACCAAAGTTAATAGATCAATCGGTTTGTTTGCAATATGAAGTTTTATCATTCCATTTGCAATAGCAATATTTTCCTCTTTTGAAAAAAGTTTGACTTGAAATTCTGATGCTACTTGGTGCATAACCTCACGATCAAGTAAAATGCTTCCCAAAACAAAAGTTTCAATCTTTTCTTGATAATCTGTATCGTACTCCGAATTGATAATTACTTTCTTTTTCATAATCTACCAGTTGCCGAATTATTCACAAATGGGTTTATTTGAAGATGAACTTTAATCCAGTTTTTCCAATGTTGAAATACATCTGAATTTTCTTTGTAAGTTCTATTAAGAACTGATTGCTCCAGAATAAATGTTTCAAGCAAACCATTATATTGTTGTTTATTAATTCTATTTTGCATACAAATTAAATCTGATAATCCAGTATTGGATATTAAATATTCTTTAAAAAATGCTATTGGTTTTATTTCCATTGCTGGTCGCAAATTTCCTTGAATGAATCCTTGAGTAAATGCAACAATAAAATTCTTTTCATTAATAGCATTTTTTTCCAGTACGGATTTTATAAAATAATCTTTTGCTAAATCTTCTATGTTCATTTTTTTAGGTGGTTTAATTCTTTGATTGTTACTGAATAATTTTCTTGATTCAAATGATCCATTGTAAGTAGTACCTTGTCTGCTTCCTCCTTTGAGATTCTTAATCCAGTAACACTACTTATTGCTATCTGGAGGATTTCATTTTGATCCATTATTTCATTTGATTTTCAATGCCTAACAATAATTCAGTTGAAATAACAAGATGGTACATATTTTTTCCTTGTCTTAACCAGATTTGATATTTTTCTTCTAATCTACTTTGAGCAACTTGAGATTGTTCTTTATAATCCGTAACAATTTGTAAGGTTGAATAAACATTCTTTTGTATTTTTCTCTTACCAACAATTTTAACTATTCCAATATCCATAAAATTAGATACAACAGAAGTGGTTGTTTGATGGGAAATTTGCAAGTTTGTTCTTATTTCATCTATATCGCAAAATGGTTTTCTACGAATATAATCTAAAATTCTTGCTGACTTTGTTCTAATGTTTCCAGATTGAATATTTGCCATATAGGTTTCAATCTTTGCTTTTGATGTTTGTTTCGTTCTCATACTGATTTATTGATTCATTAATAATTCTTGAATGTGAGCATACATTTCTTCGACATTTTTTTTCAAATTTGCCAAAGGAACTTTTTTGCCAGTTACTTGAATTTCTGCTATATGAATATCTTTTGCGTATCCGTATATGAATCCTAAATAATCCTCTGGGGATCGTTTACCATTGCTTGTATAATTTCTTGGTGCTTTACCTTGAGGAGTTGAAGTTGCTGGAGTAGATTTGACAACTCGGAGTTTTTCTCCAGATAGTTCATATTCTATTGTTTCTCCCTCTTTTAACTCTGTCATTGATTTTAATGCACCATTACCAGAATCGCCATTTTCCATTGTTATTCGGTGGTAATAGTAAGTTGTACCATCTTGAGCAGTCCAGTTGTTTGTATGAACAATGCTCTGAATTTTTCCTTTTGCCATCTTTATTCTTTATTTTTAGTTAATAATTTTTCCATTTCTTTACCAAACTTTTTAGTAATTGCATAGCGTTCCTTTTCTCTGCCCATTGAAATTGCAACCAGAATAATTGATAATAGATTTTCTCCAGTAAAATTTGTTGCTATTATTTTAGCATCTGGAAGATCGTTTACCATTGTTAAAGTGGTTTCAAGAAACTGGTCTTTTTTGTCTTGCTTACTCATTTTTCTATTTTTAATTTTGGCTGATTTGCCATAAAATCTATTTCCATTTTATCGAAACAATTTCTAAATAATTTTATATGTACCTCTAATTCTTTTTCATAAGAAGTACATAAATTCTCCGAAATCATCTGGTTCTGGATCTTCTTCTTCTTCAATATTTTCATCGGTTGAATCTTGAAATTCGTATTGTTCCGACTGCCAATCATCTCCATAATTTTCATTCTGGTTGGTTATTTGTTCTTTTTTTAAATTAATCGTTGTATGTAAATCATCAATGTATTCTCCTAATGGAATTGTCTGCTGGATTCTTGGCACACTAACATACACAGATTTATACTTTGTTTTCATTCTGCATAAGAAACATCAAAACCTTGCTCCTTTAATAGATCCATTGCTTCATCTGGCAAACAAAATACACCATCGTAATCACGAAGAATTTTTGTTCCCTCCTCACACCAAATGCCAATTTCCACCATTTCATCTAATGATGGAATATCCCATTCAATTAAATAATAATCTGGATTTTCTGGAAATGAATATAAATCAATAGTTGATTCGTGTTCGCCAAGTTTTTCTGCCCTATAAGACATACTTGTTTCTGAAAATAATTCAGTTGTAAAAGTGCGTGTTGCTAATTTGTTCATATACTTATTTTTTTAATATTTATGGAACAAAGATACCACCATTTGTTTATTACACAATAGTTGATTTGTATATTTATTAACAATGGAATGTTAGTTATTAACATTAGAACTTCTTAATTCTGTCTTTTATAAGAATGTGAGTTTCTGATACTTTTACTACTGGAACTATCTTATACATAAGGTTTTGCTCATTAAAATAAGCAGTTATTTCGGATTCATTTTCTTTTAAAAACGATATTCCATCAATATTATAATCAATATAATTTGTTTCCAGTACGGATAAACCATTTGCAATAACTAAATACAATTCATTGCGTACATTATCATATACTTGTTGATCCAGAGAGGTATCGCATATTATATCGTATGAATCGCTAATGTTATTTGAGTAGGTTCGATAAGATTGCCTTGCAAGAAATGAAAAACATAAACGCTTGACTGCTTTGTAATCATCGTTATTAAGGTATTTTTTAAAGAATTTTTCAGAAATATAACCTAACCTAAATGCTATTTGCCAGTAAGCAGAAGAAATATCAATATTGTAAAAAGTTGTTCCTACTGGGATCATTTCAAATTCAATATGATTTTTACCTCTGGAGATTCCATTCCATTCAATTTTTTTCAATAGCAATTCATCTGATTCTCTTAATCGCTGGTATAGACTTTTTTTGAATAATGCTAAAAATGAATTAAATTGAGTATCTGAAATATTGCCAATATCAAGTGAATGTCCAGAATAGCAAATTGAACAAATTGCTCTGCCAAATACCATTAATGTTTTTCGGCTACCTTTAATCAATTCAGAAAATGGAACTCCATTTGCTTTCTGGAGATCCATTAACTGATTGTATTCTTCTTCGGTTACTTCAAAGTTCATTTAACCTCTGTATGCAATCAGAATTTTTCCCATTTCGTGCATTGTCATATCTAAAACAATAACTCCATCTGGATAAGCAGAGGAATAAATTAGACAACATTTTTCAGAATTTATTTCATATTTCTCAATGGAAGATTCATCTACTCCAAAATCTGTTAATCTTTCATCTGATACCATTTCTACACCAAAAATCGTTTCAAGATCAACTAAAGCATCTGCAAAATCAAATGCGTGTCTGTCAATG
>Ga0114981_10001390_pt1 | contig 15937 bp, 12 predicted proteins | sample S_140806_MF_Meta_FD_87028 | JGI IMG/M metagenome (GOLD analysis project Ga0114981, IMG submission 87028) | Freshwater microbial communities from Lake Simoncouche, Canada to study carbon cycling - S_140806_MF_MetaG | ecosystem: Environmental > Aquatic > Freshwater > Lake | place: Lake...
GCCATGAAAAAGCTCTAAAGAATAAATATTGTTTTCAACTTTTACTAATGGAAAATCAAAACACAATGTTTCTGTAATAATTTGCCTCAAATTTATCTCAGGAATTTCATCACCTACAAATTCATGGATAACCTGAAAAGCAATTTCTTCGTTAGAAAGTGTTTCGATTTTATCAAAAAATGAAGCTGAAATTGGAGTTAGATGCTCTGGGAAATACAAACCTTGATCAGGTGCTAATCCCTGAATTACAGCTTCTTGAAAAGAAACTTTTGGTGCGTTGTGATTTAAACTGTAATATTTCATTTTTTATGACGCTATATGCAATAAGCTTAATCTATTGCATATAACGAATTGCTTTTAAATTATTTTTACTCCCTCTGGATTTACTTTTGATACATGAATTTCGAAAGGCATATTCATATCCTCATAAATAACAAACATTGCTTTTGCAATTCTATTAGCGGTTTCAATTCCTTTGCTCAAAGCAAATATTGAAGGACCTGAACCAGAAATCCCAGATCCCAAAGCACCGTTTTCTAAAGCAGTTTTTTTAATTACATCAAATTTTGGGATGAATGGCCCTCGCAAAGGTTCTACAATTTCATCGTGAAGAGAACGCCCAATTAACTCATAATCCGAAGTATAAAACCCAGCAATTAATCCTCCCAAGTTTCCCCATTGCAGAATAGCACTTTTTAAAGGAATCATTGGTTGTAAAACTGCACGCATTTCTGAAGTTTTAAGTTCAATTTGAGGATGAATTACTGTTGCAAACAATTCTGATGGACTTTCAATTTTGATAATATCCAATGGTGCGGAACTACGAACCAATGTAATTCCTCCCAAAATGGCTGGAGCAACATTATCAGCATGTTCGCTCCCACTAGCAATTGCCTCGCCTTTCATTGCAAATTCAACCAATTCTTTTCGAGTGAATGGTTTTCCAAGTAATTCATTTATTCCAAAAACGGCTCCTGCTGCACTTGCTGCAGAACTTCCAATACCACTTCCTGGTTTTATGTTTTTGTAGATTTCAATTTCAAACCCAAATTTATAATCAATTGCATCTAAAAGTGCTAAAGCAGCAACTCCCGCGACATTTTTAGAGGTTTCTAAAGGTAAATCTTCACCTACTATTTTCATAATTTTAATGCCTTGCACATCAGATTTTCTAATAATCATTTCATCTCCAACTGTTTCCAAACACAATCCTAAGACATCGAAACCACAGGATACATTGGCGATTGTTGCGGGGCAAAATATTTTTATTTCATTCATTTTATTCGTCTTAATATCAATATTTTAATGTCAAAAGTTATTAAAAAGTTGGTGACTTTTGTTCCTATAAATTAACTACTGAATTACACGTTTCCTATTCTAATTACATCGGCAAAAATTCCTGAAGCGGTAACCGCAGCACCAGCGCCAGCACCTTTAATTAATAAGGGTTGGTCAACATATCTATCGGTGTAAAATTGAACAATATTATCTTTTCCTTCTAAATTATAAAAGGGACTTTCTTTTGGTATAAATTGTAACCCTACACTTGCTTTTCCATCTTCAAATTTGGCAACATATTTCAAACGATTGTCTTTTGCCAATGCTTCTTTATAAATGTTTTCAAAATGAGCTGCATTTTTTATTAAGGAAGCAAAGAAGTCTTTATTATTTTTAGTTTCTAAACATTCAACTGGTAAAAAAGATTCGTTGGCAATTTCTTCGATTTCCATTTTGTAACCGCTTTCTCGAATTAGAATTAAAATCTTTCGAGCAACATCAACACCGCTTAAATCTATTTTTGGATCAGGCTCGGTAAACCCTTGAACTCCAGCTTCTTTTACAACATCATGAAAAGAATTTTTCTCGTCAAAATTGTTGAATATAAAATTTAGGCTTCCGGAAAGTACGGCTTGGATTTTATGAACTTTATCACCAGATGCGATTAAATGTTTCAAGGTGTCAATTATTGGTAAACCTGCACCAACATTGGTTTCAAATAAAAATGGCGCATTGAATTTCCTGGATAATTGTTTCAGATTATTATAATTTTCATAAGCAGAAGAACACGCGATTTTGTTGCAAGTAACAACCGATATATTTTGTTTTAAATAGTGAGTGTATGTTTGAGAAATACTTTCATTTGCGGTGACATCAACAAAAATACTATTTCTTAGATTGAGTGCAATTACATTAGAAATAAAGGATTCTTTATTCGCAACTTCTCCATTTTCCAAACTTGTTTTCCAATTATTTAACGAAATTCCTTCTTCATCAAACAACATTTTTCGCGAGTTAGATAAGGCAATAACACGAAGGTTTATTTTTAGATTTTCCTTTAAGAATTTCTTTTGTTGGTGAATTTGTTCGATAAATTTTTCACCTACATTTCCAACTCCCATTACAAATAAATTCAACTGTTTCGCATTGTCTTCGAAGAAACATTCGTGCAATGTATTCAGCGCTTTTTTAATATCCCGTTTGTTTATAACTGCTGAAATATTTCTCTCTGAAGCACCTTGCGCAATTGCTCTTATGTTTACATTATTTTTTCCAAGAGTGCTAAACATTTTACCACTTAACCCTTGATGATTTTTCATGTTTTCACCAACTAAAGCAATAATGCAAAGGTTTTCTTCAACAACACTTTCGTTAATTTTATTTTGAAAAATTTCTATTTCAAATGCTTTATCAATAGCGACTTGAGCAATTTTTGCATCATCATTTAAAATTCCAATACAAATAGAATGTTCCGATGAGGCTTGTGTAATAAAAATAACATTAATATTTTCGAAGGATAAAACTTCAAATAATCTTTTTGAAGAACCTGAAACCCCAATCATACCAGGACCTTCAAGTGTTAGCAAAGCAATGTTGTCAATATGAGAAATACCTTTAATTGGGTTTTCATTTTTATTTCTTTCAGATGAAATATACGTTCCGGCAGCTTCAGGCTCAAATGTGTTTTTGATAACAATAGGAATATTCATTTTTAAAATAGGCTGAATCGTTGGAGGATACAATACTTTTGCCCCAAAATGAGATAATTCCATCGCTTCTTGGTAAGAAATAGTTTCTATGGGTTGTGCTTGTTTTACAATTTTTGGATTTGCTGTAAACATTCCGCTAACATCTGTCCATATTTCTAAAAGTTCAGCATTTAACGCACCCGCTAAAATGGCCGCAGTATAATCAGATCCGCCACGACCTAAAGTAGTTGAATAGCCATCTGTTGAAGAGGCAATAAAACCAGGTAAAACAGTGATTCGGTTAGTATTTGAATTGAAATAATCCTTAATCAATTGGTTTGAAAGTTCGAAATTTACAACCGCTTTCCCAAAATGATTGTTGGTTTTGATGATTTCGCGACTGTCTTTATATCCAGAATTAGGTACTTTTTGTTCCATTGCTTTCGCAATAATTTGAGAAGACAATAATTCTCCAAAACCCATTATTGCATCAGAAGTTCTATTGGATAATTCCCCCAATAAAAAGCAACCGTCTAAAAGTGTTTTCAGATGATTGATATCACTATTTATATCATCTAACAAAGGTTTTTGTTGACTAGTTATAATTAGTTCTTCAATAGCTTCTTTGTGTTTTTCTTCAATTTGCAAAACTACTTCTTTGAAAGAGTTATCTTTTTTAGCGGCTTTTTTAGCGGCTAAAATCAATAAATCGGTAACGCCACTAAATGCAGATACAACAACAACTAATTTGGATGACGTGTCGGCAGTTTTTTTAACGATTGAAAGTATGAGATTTATATTCTTTGCATTGGCAACTGAAGTTCCACCGAATTTTAAAATTTTCATTTTCTTTTGATATAATATTATAAATAGTGATTTTTCTTGTTCTAAAAATGGATTTCATGTAAAAATTTACCCCTTGGAGTAATAGTTGTAATAGAAATTCTGTTTAAACGCAAAATACAACCATGATTTAGGAAGGTAATCAGCCAATATCAAATCAGATTGCTAGTAATAATTTCAAAGTTATGAAATATTACTAATAATCAAAAATAGGTTGTATAAATCTGGTGCATTCAATTACTAAGGGTAAATTTTAAAAATAGTGGCTGATTATTTATTCCACAATCTCCAACTTTCCATTGCTTGTTCTTTTAACATACTAGCGCCATTTAAAATTGTTGCTTGTTGTTTTTGAGCGCGTTCTAAGAAAAGTGTTATTTCAGGATTATAAATCAAATCAATCACTAAATGATCCTTGCTAAGAGCATTAAAAGGAATATCTACGCTTATTTCAGTTTGTGGGAACATCCCAAGAGGAGTACAATTTATAAGTAATTTACAGGCACTAAGCATGTTCTTATTTACGTCTGTATATGCAAAATGATTTTTGATGCCAGATGCTTGGCGTGAAACAAATAAAACCTTAATACCAATTTCATTGAGAACAAATGCAACTGCTTTTGCTGCTCCCCCCGTTCCAAAAATAAGTGCGCAATCGTGTTTATTGGTTAAAAATGGCTTGATGCTTTGCTTGAAACCAAAAGCATCTGTATTGTAACCAATACTTTTATTGTTTTTAAATACAATTGTATTTACAGCCCCTATTTCTTTTGCTATTGGATCAATTTCATCTAAAAAAGGAAGAATACTTTCTTTATAGGGAATGGTAACATTATACCCCGCAATTTTTTTTGATAAAAGCTCTTTTACTTTTTCAATTGTTTCGATTTCATAGGGCTTATATTCAGCTGAAATATTATTTTTTTCAAAGAATTGCTTAAAAAATACAGGAGAAAATGAATGAGATAGTGATTTTCCAATAAGTCCGTATTGTTTCATTTTGGACTATTCGATAAGGTCAAAGCCGGTATAACTTTGCAAAGCTTCTGGAATTTTAATCCCATCTACTGTTTGATGATTCTCTAACATGGCTGCAACAATTCTCGGCAGCGCCAAGGCAGAACCATTCAGAGTATGGCACAACTGCGATTTTTTATCTTCATCTTTAAAACGCAGTTTCAAACGATTGGATTGGAAGGTATCAAAGCGAGAAACGGAGCTAACTTCGAGCCATTTTTCTTGAGCTGCTGAGTAAACTTCAAAATCGTAGGTCATCGCTGAAGCGAAGCCCATATCACCTCCACAAAGTCGCAAAATTCTATATTGCAAGCCTAATTTCTCTAGCAATCCTTTAACATGCTCTACCATTTCTTCTAGTGCTTGAGCAGAATTTGAAGGGTGTTCAATACGTACAATCTCAACTTTATCAAATTGATGCAAACGATTTAAGCCACGAACATCTTTTCCATAGGAACCTGCCTCTCGGCGGAAACAAGGCGTATAGCCAGTCATTTTAATTGAAAAGTTGTTTGTTGGCAATAGAATGTCTCGGTAAATATTTGTCAGAGGAACCTCAGCGGTTGGAATCAGATACAAATCATCTTCCGGCATGTAATACATTTGTCCTTCCTTATCCGGTAATTGCCCAGTCCCTATTCCGCTTGCTTCATTTACAAGAAGTGGAGCCATAAATTCCTCGTAGCCAGCTTTTGTTGCTTCATCCAAGAAAAATGCAATTAAAGCACGTTGTAATTTTGCTCCTTTGCCTCGGTAAAATGGAAATCCTGCACCTGTGACTTTTACGCCAAGTTCAAAATCAATTAAATCATATTTTTTTGCAAGATCCCAATGAGCAAGTGGAGTGAAAGAAAAAGTAGGTTTTGTGCCGTATTCATAAACTGATTCGTTATCAGCAGCTTCTCTCCCTTGTTTAACGGCTTCATTTGGTACATTTGGCAGAGTATAAAGTAATTTAGTAAGTTCGCCGTCTAGTTCATCTACCTTTGCTTTAAGAAGCGTTTCTTTAAATTTTAGAGCAGTAGTTTGTTCTTTCAATTCATTTGCTTCAGCTACTTTTCCAGACTTAAAAAATTCACCAATAGTTCGGGCTAAGAGATTTAATTCTGATGACAGCTTATCTAATTCTGTTTTGTTACTTCTCCATTCTTGGTCAATAAGCAATACTTTATCAATAGTTTGAGAAGCATCGATATTTCTTTTTTTGAGCCCTTGTAATACTGACTCTTTTTCGTTCCTTATTCGTTGAATTTCTAACATTTAATAGCTTTATTGGAATACAAAAATAATGAAATGATATGAATTTTATATGCTTTAATTTTGATACTTTGTCAACGTGAGTTTTTCAAGTAAATACAAAGAGGCAAAGTTATATTCAATATATTGTTGATTAAACAAGTGAAGATAAGTATCACATGGTTAAGTTTTTTATACTTTTGAAGTTATAAATAAATTATGTTTGTTAAAATAACGAATAAATCTAAGCATCCACTCCCAAAGTATGAAACTTTGGGTGCTTCTGGCATGGATATTCGAGCAAACACTGAAACAACGATTGTCATCCAACCCTTAGATCGCGTATTAATAAAAACAGGACTATTTTTAGAAATGGAAAATGGCTTAGAATGCCAAGTCCGACCAAGAAGTGGTTTAGCTTTGAAGAAAGGATTAAGCGTATTAAATACTCCTGGAACAATTGATGCTGACTACCGAGGAGAAATCGGCGTTATTTTAGTGAATTTATCAAACGTGGCGGTAAGTATTGAAGATGGAGAAAGAATTGCGCAGCTAGTTTTTTGTAAAGTTGAGCATGTATCATTAACAGAAGTTGCTGTTTTAAATGATTCAGAACGCGGAGTAGGAGGATTTGGAAGTACAGGTTTAAACTAAATAATATGAATATAATTGTACCAATGGCAGGAAGGGGAAGCCGATTGAGGCCACATACCTTGACTTTACCAAAACCTTTAGTTCCTGTAGGTGGTAAGCCAATTGTACATAGATTAGTTGAAGATATTGCGGCAGTTTGTGCTGATAAAATTGATGAGATTGCATTTGTAATCGGTGATTTTGGGGATAAAGTTGAGAAAGAATTACTTCAGGTAGCAGAAAAATTGGATGCAAAGGGATCTATTTATTACCAAAAAGAACCTTTAGGAACGGCACATGCAGTTCTCTGTGCATCAGAAAAACTAGTTGGTCCTGTTGTTGTTGCTTTTGCAGATACCTTATTTCGTTCAGATTTCAAGATTTCACCATCAGACGAAGGGATTTTATGGGTGAAGAAAATTGAAGACCCAAGTTCATTTGGTGTTGTCAAATTAAATGCTGCAGGTGAAATCGTCGATTTTATTGAAAAACCTCAAAAGTTTATTTCAGATTTAGCCATGATTGGCATTTATTATTTTAAGGATGGAGCTAGATTAAGAAAGGAATTAGATTATTTGATTGATAACAAAGTCATAAAAAATGGAGAATACCAACTTCCTGATGCTTTGAGAAGAATGACAAGTTCTGGCTGCGTTTTTAAACCTGGAGAAGTTACAGAATGGCTAGATTGTGGAAATAAAGAAGTAACAGTGCATACTAACAAACGTGTTCTAGATTTTGATTTTGAGAAAAATATACCACTTGTTCATGCCTCTTCTAAAATTACTAATAGTCAGATTATTCCACCCTGTTTTATTGGAGAAAATGCCTGTATTGAGAATTCAATTATCGGACCTCATGTTTCTGTAGGAGCATATACAAAAATCAATAGTTCTATACTAAAAAACTCAAATATTCAAGAGAATACGAGTATTACAAATGCGGTAATTTTTAATTCCATGATTGGCTCTCATGTTAGTTATAATGGGAAAGTAAACGACCTCAGTCTTGGGGATTTTTCGATAGTTAATGAATAAAATCTCACATATACTTATTTTATTTCTTTTTGTTTTCCTCTGCGAAAAAGATAAAGTAGTAGCACAAGTCGCACATTCTGCATCTTATATTTCAAATTTTCATGCTGGAGTAAGACATAAATTGAATGGGGAATTAGCACAAGCAATATCAAAATTTACCACTTGTCTAAATGAAGATCCAATTGACGATGCGGTGCATTATGCTTTATCACAAATTTACTCTGGGAAAGATGAATTGCAACTAGCTTTGATACATACAAAAGAGGCATTGAAAATAGATCCATCTAATCTGCATTACAAAATTGAACTAGCGAATATTTATAGCAAAACAGGGGATTATAAGAAAGCAGCTCTTTTATTAGAAGATTTAATAAAAAAAGACATCCAAAATTTTGAATTTTATGAACAAGCAGCAGATAATTGGGTAAAAGCCAAAAATATTAAAAAAGCAATTTCCGTATTAAATAAATTAGAAATCAATATAGGCTCAGATCCACAAATTTTACTTCAAAAAGCTAGCTTATATTTACAAATAAAAGACAATAAAACCGCCCTATCTTTACTCGTATTAGCGAACAAAAAATTTCCTAGAGAGCCATCTATATTATCTGCCTTAGTTGACTATTATTTAGGATTTGGGTCTTATTCTGAAGTTGTTTCAGTCTTAAAAGAATTGCTCGAAGTAGATTCTTTTAATGGATTTGGCTTAATGTTGCTAGGTGAAATACAAATTGACAACGGAGAAATTAATGAGGGGCTTGCTAATTTAAAAAAAGCTTTAAAAGCTGAAGGCTTAAACATCGACCAACGAATGGACATTTTAATACGTTTACAAAAAGAAAAAAATATAAGCACAGTTGAAATTACCGAATTAGTGAACTTTATAGCAATTACTTATCCTAAAGAAGCGAAAGTTCATGCTTTAAAAGGCGACCATTATTACAAACTCTCTCAGCCAATAATTGCAATTGAATCCTATAAAAAAGCTGTTAATTGTGACCCAAACTTATACCAAATTTGGACTGAAATAATTAGCTTAGAGTATGAAAATGAGCAATGGGATTCATTATTCGTAGACAGTGAAAAATCACTTGCTTATTTTCCAACTCAACCATTGGTTTATTTTTTCTGCGGAGTAGCTGCAAATAAACTTGCATCGTTTGATAATGCTATTGAGCGCTTAAATACTGGTTTAGATTTCATAGTGAATGATGTTAGTCTAGAAGCTGAAATGAACAGTCAATTAGGCATTTCATATTTCGGATTAAAACAGAAAGAGCTTGGATGTCAAAAATTTGAAAAAGCGCTACAGTTAGCTCCAAGAAATAATACAATGGTTCAAACTTTCGCAATACAATTAGCCCGGAATCAGATAGATTTTCCAAAAGCCAATAAGTTAGTAGATAATTTACTTCTTTTGGATAGTGGAGATACAAAATCTCTTAACGTTAAAGGTAGAGTGCTTTTTTATGAAAAAAAATACTCCGAAGCATTAGATTTTTTATTGCGCGCTTTGAAACTATTAGAAAATGATGCCGTACTAAATGAGTATTTGGGTGATACTTATTATTTTCTTGGCGATATTTCAAAAGCGAATGATTTCTGGCTAAACGCAAAATCATTGGGGTCAAAAAATAAATATTTAGAACGAAAAATAAATACAAAAACATATCATGAAGCGCTTTATTAAGTTAGTTCTTTTTATTTTCCTTGTGTTTTTGGCAAGTTCTTGTGCTAAAAAAAATTTAGAAGTATTTGTTCCGCCTGTTATCGAATATAAAATAAAAGATAGAGCCTTAGCTAAAACGCTCGATAGTCTTTCTGCATTTAAACCAAATAGATTTTATGCTAAAATAAAAATAGACTTCAAAGATAATTATACCGATGTAAGTTTTAAAACTTCTATAAAACTTGAAAGAGATAGTTTACTTAATGCAATAGTAACAAAAGCTGGGTTTCCAATTGCTAATGCATTAATCTCGTTGGACTCAGTAAAAATATTAAGAATTCCAGAAAAATGTTTTATGAAAAATTCATGGGATAGTTTTAGAGACTTATTAAATATTGAAATAGATTTTTTTAATTTAGAAAATATCTTACTAGGAAGACCGTTAACAGAAGATTTCAATCAAAAGTATTTTGTTGGAAAAGAACAATTTGATTCTCTATTAATAAATAATAAAAAAGATAGTACTTTATATTTACAAGAAGACAGCATTTTAAAAACTGAGTTATTTATGCTAAGTTATGTTTTAACTGACGATTTAAAAGATCTAGCTCAAACAAGAATATATAGGTCAGTTGACTCGACAATGATTCAAATCAAGTATAATAAGAGGCAAGTTGTATCAGAATATAATTTACCCTATGACATCATCATTTCACTTTCCAGTCCTCGCTATAATTTATTTGCTAAATTAGACTTCGAAAAGATAGAAGTAAATGAAAAAATAGAAATAAATTTTATTATACCTCAAAAATATGAAATTTGTAAATAGCTTTTTTTTCATTTTTATCCTACAATTTATTTTTAGTCAAACAAGTAGTAAATCCCTAAAAAAGGAGCAACAGAAACTTGAAAACAAAATATTAAACACAAAGCTTTTGTTAAAAAAAGTGAAGAGTAATCAACAAAATTCCCTAAATGCTATACGCTTAATTGACCATCAAATTAAAAATAGAGAAGAACTTGTTAGAATTTTTGATAATCAGGTAAGGATGGCTGAAATAGAAATAACTGAAAAAAGACAAAAAGTTAATCGCCTCAAAAAGCAAGTAGACCACTTAAAAAAACAATACCGATCAATGATGATTTACACTTTTAAACACCGTGGAAATTACTCAAACATAATGTTTATATTGTCCTCACAAAATTACAATGAAGCTATAAAGCGAAATAATTACTTAAAAAAAATAGCGGAAGTACAAAAAAAACAACTTGCAATTATTCGGCAAAACCAAAAAGTAATTTATAGTGAACTCAAAACTATTAATCGTGATAAACAAGATAAAATAAATATTATTGAAGAAAAAAAGACAGAAAAGAAACTTATTGAAATAGATAAGGGCGTTAAACAATTATCATTTAATAAATATAAACAAGAAGAAAAGAATTTATATAATCAATTACAAACTGATGAAAATAAAAAACAAAATTTAAAACAGCGGATTGCAGAAGCAATAAAGAGGGAGATTTTAGCTGAACAAAAGAAACAAGAAGAAGTTGCCAAAAAGGAAAAAACAAAAAAAGAAAAAGCTGCTAAAGAAAAAGCAGAGAAGTTAGCAAAAGAAAAAGCAACTGATATATCAGGTGGTAAGCAAAAAGAAAAAGTAGAAGATGAGGAAAAAGAAAACAATGAAAATATAGTTTTTACTAACTATGTTGAACCACAAGAATCGATTGCCTTAGATAAAAATTTTCAGATGAATAAAGGTCGTTTACCTTCTCCAGTTAGTAAAGGAACCATAACTGAGCGATATGGTAGAAATTTACATCCCACCTTAAATGGAGTTGTAACTAACAATAATGGTATTGATATTACATGCTCACTTGGCAGTAATGTCAGAGCAGTATTTGGAGGTGAAGTATCAAGTATTTTTTCAATTCAAGGTGCTGGGAAAGTAATTATAGTGAAACACGGTAACTATCGCTCTGTATATAGTAATATCAAAGACACGTATGTTAAAATAGGCGCAAAAGTTGCTACAAAACAAAATATTGGCTCTTTAATTCAAGAGGGCAACCTTTCTATTTGTCATTTTGAAATTCATCAAGTTATTAATGGAATAACGCAAAGCTTGAATCCTTCACTTTGGATTTCAAAGTAATTATTACCTGATTTGTCTTCTCTTTAAATCCAATACAATAATAATAGAGCACATCGCCAAAACTGGAATTGCAGCTTTATCTGTGTCCAAAAAATTATTTAGGAAAGCATGAGAAAAATAGGTTGTAAGTGATAAAATCATACCAAAAATTTTAATTCTTGTCTGTTTATCATCAGCTGGCCAACTGTAATAAAGTTGAATTGCAGAATAAAAAATAGCTATAACAAAAGCTATAAATGTCAATAAACCAATCAAGCCCATTTCTGCCAAAGCACCCAAATATTCACTATGAGCATTTCCCATATCTCCAAAATTTGTTGATATAATTGTTAGGTTTTTTGCCTCTTGAAATGGTGCATATTCCAAAGCATATGTTCCAGGTCCATAGCCAAAAATAGGGCGTTGTTGAAACATCGACAAGGCACAATTCCACCTATTAATTCGCTCTAGATTCGATGCATCTGTAGTGACATTTGCTGCACTTTGAATTCTTTCATCAAATGCTTCTGTTGTATGTTCATGCGTGTTTCTCGCAAGTTCCATTTGAATGGTATCCCATTGAAAAAATAGAAAAATACATGCTACTGAAGCAAGAAAAAGTAGTAATTTAAAATTTACTTTAAAATGTATTATAAGTCCTACAATTATAGCAATAGCGATACTTAACCATGCTGCACGAGTATAGGAAAAGTATAAGCCGAAAAACACAATAATAATAATTCCAATCAATGAAATCTGAATTAAGGGCGCATATTTCTCTGAAAAATACCAGGCTAAAAGTAAAGGGATAATCATGGCTATTATTGCACCATAAATTGTATGGTCCTTAAAAAAAGGTGACATTACCCAGTGCCCTGCTTTTTCTCCAAAATCATAGGTTGAATGGTGAATCAATGTGTAAATAATCGTACAACTTGTAGCAATAATAAATAGCAGAATAAACCAGTTTCTATTTGCTTCTTTTTTAAAAAAATGTGTCCCAAAAAATAGAATGGGAACAATAAACCACAACTTTGAAAGAATAAATTTAAACGAAACAAGAACATTAGAACTTGTTATTGCAGTAACAAACATCCAGCTAATAAAAACAAGCACGGAAATTATTATCGGATGTTTCCATATCTGTTTATCTACAAATGGTGTTTTAAATTGAAAGAATAATAAAATTAACATTAGCCCAAAAAGGAGAGGTTCAGTTGGAATAAAAAGCCCGAAACTTTTTGAAAACTCTTCAATATTAATTGAAAAGGGCGTAAAAAAAGCCAAGGATAGAAATAGTGTTTCTGTTTGAAAAATAGCCAAATACACAAGTAAAAAAGCTATTGGAAATAAGTAAAGTTCTGCTAAATCAAACCAAATAAAATAGGAAAATAAAATAGCCAAAAAGAACGCTAATATAATTAGTGTTAAAGCTTTTATGCTAGGCTGCACTAGGCATGTAAATTAAGTTCTTGAAAACGCTGGCGAATTAAAATGAATAACACACCAAAAATTAATCCTCCAAGACTTGCTGAAAGGACAATTATTATTCTTTTGGGGGTTTCTTTTTTATCAGATTTAACAGCCTTTTCAACAACAAATTTGTGATTGAAATTGGCATTGGCATCTGATTCTGCTTGCTCGTATGACACTCTAAAATCTGCAATTTTTATAATCATTTCATCTCGCATCTTTTCTAATGCATCATATTGGGCACCATTTTCAGTATTAACCGCTAATTTCTCTTGGATTTTATCTTTTTCTTGAGCGTTTCGTGAATCTACCAAAGCCTGAAATAAATTCGATCTAAATTCTAATGGAACAACTCCCATTCGTGTTAGGCTATCCATTAAATAAAAAACTGAATCACGGATTTGAAGCATTTGGCTCATTTTTCTTTTATTGATTTCAAATGTGGGCTTCGTTCGTTCTCTTATCATATCATTTTTCACCGTATCAATGAAATCAACAATTGAATTAGCCATTTTTTTTGCTAATTCAGCATCTCTATCTAAAACATCTATTTGAATTGAACCGAAGCGCGTGCGTGTGAAATCAAAATGACTACTATATTCATTATTCAATTTTGAATATTTATTTTTATCATTTGCCGCAATTTCATAATGTTCCAACAACTTAAATTTTGAGACAACTTTGTCTCTTATACGAGAAGATTGAAGTATTTGAACTAGTTGCTCTGCTTGTTCTTCTTCACCAAAATCCATTGCTTCTGTATTTCCATTTCTCTGGTCAGAAAATGACACATTACTAGACTCAGCTGGAAAAACAATCGCAGTTGAAAGGAAAAGAGGAGTGATTAAAAAAGATCCGATGAACGATATAAAAATCATGCTCACAGTGATTAAGAATAACATTTTTTTTTCTGCCCAAATAAGTTGAATTAGATTATTTCTTTCTTTGTTTAAATTTAGATCTTGCATATTTTTAGTTATCGGAGCAAAGTTATGACTTTTAACTGAGCTTTTTTACAAACTACTTTTTTTGTAATTTATTTTATTAATCTTGACTTTTCACAAGTTGTTTTAAGTCATTTACTCGAAAAAATGATAATAGAAGAAGAAGCGCTATTCCAATAGTTAGTTGTTTAAAAAGAAAATAACCGCTATTAAAAAAACTAGCTGAAAAAACATATAAGCCTCCAATTAAGAAAAGATAATAGAGTACACGTTGCTTATTTATTTTAATGGAAAATAATTTCATGCAATACCCAAATTGAATAACTGCTGTAAAACTTTGAGTAATAAATGTTGCAAATGCAGCGCCTTCTGCGCCTCTTGTCGGAATAAGGTAAAGATTTAATGCAACATTTATAATAATCCCAATAAATGAGGAGTAATTTAATATTTTTAGACTTCCATTAGCCGTCAATAAAGTACCAAAAATAAAATTCATACAAATAGCAAGAAAACTAAGCATTAACCAATTAAATGAAGGAATTGCAACAAGATAATCTGTGTAAATTAGCGATAAGAGATAAGAACTATTGTAAATAGTTACAAATACAATTACGATTGCTCCTCCCATTAATAAATTCGCTGAAGTAGTTAGTAATTCACTAACTGATTCTTTAGATTTCTTCAAGTTTCTTGAAAACATAGGGTACAATAATCCTGCGAAGATCATTCCAAACATATACAAAGCATCGAGTAAACGAAATCCTTGGGCATATATCCCAGCTTGGTATGGTCCATTAATTCGTTCAAGCATTACGCCGTCAATTCTTGTATAAATGACCATCAAAATAATTAATAATGCGTAGGGATAACTTTTTCTAAGAAGGGAAAGACTAAACTTAATATTCCATTCAAAGTAGGGTTTTTCAATGTGCTTTAGTAAGAGTAAAAGCGCAATAACTAAAGTAGTAGCATAGCAAATCAGTTGAATCCAAATAAATAATTCTATTGTCATAACAAATGTTGCTTTTGGAAACAAAAGAATTGTTCCTGTTAATACGATTAATAGAAACCGATCCATGACTGAAATAATCGCATCCAATTTAAAAAAGTGAAAACCTCCAAAATGACTGCGACAAAAAGCAATAGAAATAATTAAAAACTGATTTATTCCCAACAAGAAAAGAAGATACATTTGGTGAGACGAATAACCAATAAGTATTCCGATTAGTAAAAGAACAAGATAATAAACAATGAAAAGGATTAGTCGGAAAGAAAAGACTTTACCGAAGTATCTTTTTGCATGTTCAGGATTTTGTGCGATTTGTTTTGTCGTATAATTATTTAGGCCTAAATCAAGTAAGATGTTGAGAATTAAGGAAAGGTTTAGCAATGAAAAGTAAGTTCCATATTGAACGAATCCTACTTCATTTTGCACGGATGCATCTATTCCAAATATTGCTAATGGTTTAATCAATAAATTGAGAAAAATCATTAATAATAAATTTGATAAAAAGGATGAGGGCATTTGTTATTGTTAGGATTTTCTTTTATTCATGTTTTTATAGAATTACTAATAATCAAGATAGTAATTTCCTAAAAAACGATAAAATATGGATTTTAGTTTACTTTATAGATTAAAATAATCCAACTAAAGACTTTACTGTTTTTTCTTATGAGTTTTGACTCAAGAAAATTATTTTAGTAGGTTAACACTACCACAAACTACTTTTCGTTCGTCTAAAATAGGGTTTTTAAACGCAATCTTATATGAATAAACGCCGTCTTGACAAATAGAATTTGTAAAAGAATATGTTCCATCCCACCCATAGGTAACATCGTGTGTTTCAAAGATAATTTCTCCCCAACGATTAAAAATTAACATTTCATAATTATATGGATCAAACCCCGAAGTGAAAATTGGTCTGAAAGTTTGATTATACTCATCATGGTCTGGAGTAAATGTATTTGGAATATAATAAAC
>Ga0114981_10001391_pt1 | contig 15933 bp, 20 predicted proteins | sample S_140806_MF_Meta_FD_87028 | JGI IMG/M metagenome (GOLD analysis project Ga0114981, IMG submission 87028) | Freshwater microbial communities from Lake Simoncouche, Canada to study carbon cycling - S_140806_MF_MetaG | ecosystem: Environmental > Aquatic > Freshwater > Lake | place: Lake...
GCAAGCATGATAAACAATTTCAACATCAGAAAATGCGGCTAACGGCTCAAACGGAGGATTGCAATTGTAATAAACGACTTTAGGAAATTCATTTTCCGCACCTTGGTATGTCGCTTTTGCGTAATCTTTCGGAGAAAGAGCGAGAGTTCTTATTCTAGCTTTTTTTGCCGCGGCTATCGCACCAGGAGACATTCTCCAGGCTGGCGGTCTAAAGATAGGCTTAAAAACGCTTTGTAAATTGGCGCGCATTACAACTTCAAACATGTCAGAAAATTTTTTGATCGCCTGTTCTTCAGTTAGATATTGAAATTCGTCGTTGTCACTTTTTCCAGGGATTCCATGAAAAAGTCCGTGATAGCATATTTCAAAATTTTCTTTTGGTAAGTCTTTGATCACTTTGCAGAAATCAGGAAACGCATCAAGATGTAAAGGAGTCTTTGTTGCTATTCCAGGTCTTACTGTTCTCCAGTATGCGAGTGGTACAAACAAAGAAAACTTGATGTCAGGAAAGATTCTTATTAATTCAAAACACCTATCGACAACCTTTATTGAAGATAAAGGATGTGGAGAAACATCGTCGATGCTAATATTGACTTTCATAACGACTCAAATAAATTCACGTATTCTTTAGCCATATCCGTCGAGCTTCTTGAATAAGACATCTTACTAGCTAGACTTTGCAAAAAATCTTTTTTGCTTTTTAGAATATAAATTAAGTCTTCAAAGTTTTCGTATTGAAGCCCAAAATTTTCGCAGTATTCATTGATGCTTCCACCATCTTTATGGTAAAGTACCGGTAATCCTAAAGCCATTGCTTCTAGCACGTGATTGGCTCCAGCTTCTTGCTTTGAAGCAGTAACATAAACATCATGAGATGGAAGCAAATTAATCAATCCTTCTATGTCTTGAGGCGGAATATAATTGTTTAAAATAAGATCTTCTGGTTTTCTTCCTATGAAGCAAAAGTCTGCGTTGCTGGTCGAGCAATAATCATTTAGCTGCTCGTAGATTTCAAATCCCTTCAAAGAATTATTCGACCAGTGATGCGAGACTATTTTTATCTTTTCAGAAAAAGTTTTATTCGTTTTTTTTATTAAGAATTTTGAAAGTGGAGCGTTTGAAATTACATAAGAATCTTTGCTGGAAGAGAGATAGTCTCTCGCCCACTTACTTGGAAAGATTAAAACGTCTGCAAGCTGAGAAGACGCCTTGACTAACTCTAAAAGTTCTGGTTTTCCGTGGGTTCCAAGATCTCCAACTCTTTGTAAGAGTTTAGCTTTAGGATGATTCTTTTTATAGCTTAAAAGTTGGTGAAAATCTATTGTCTGAATCGGTCTAGGATCCATACAAAATAAAACGTCTATGTCGTATTGAAAGCAAATTTGCTCTTCAAAGATTACTTCATGACCTCTCAGTTCGCACTCTTCTATTATGGCAGATAAAACCTTCGTTCCTCCGCCCCATGGACCTAGTATCGGTCTTCTATTGAACAATATCTTCATGAAACTCTAATCACTTGTTGCTGATGACCTGATTTCTTTATCATTTGTATGCAGACGTGGTCGATGTATGCATCTTTGTACGAATATAGGATACCTTTTGAAGCATTCTCCACAAGAGTTGCAATCGCAGTTTGCTGGTCATCAAACTGTAAATTTGCATACGGATTTTTCCACTCGACATTTTCTTCCTTTAACGAAATAGAAATTGTTGTTGACCCGTTTCTTTCTATAGTTGTTTCACAAATTTTTGCTTCTTTTGTTGTCTTATTCAGACATCTTACATCTACAATTTCATAATCATTTCCAACTTCTTTCATTCTACCAGTAACGATTGATCCATCTGTAGAATAAGAACGAATAAATTGAATTGGTATTGTTGACAGGCTCTTACAGTTATACGCAAAGTTATAAAGAAGCAAACTTCCGTCCGACATTTCGACTTGTCCTGTTGTCCAATCGTGAGGATTTAAATTGAGATTTCCATGCGCGTCGACAACTCCTGGATTCCCAAAGATATTAACAGACCCTTTAACACAAACAGGAACCGGAAAACACAGCTGCGTTCTTAATTGAGCAATCGCGTGATAATCAAAAGACCTCCCGTCGTTAAAAACAATGTAAGGCCTTCTTATCAAGTTAGATCTATAGATTGTTTCCTTAAATTGCTCAAGAGGAAGTTGAGGCCACTGCTCAAGTACGCCAATATTTTTATTTAAAGAAAATATTCTTTGGTCTTCAGCTGGCGTCTCTACAAGAATATTACAGTTTAAATCCTGCAAAGACTTGAGGACTTCATACTGCGAATTTGATGGAACAAAACAAAGAACGACGTCTGGTTTTACTTCTGTAAATTCGCTTAGCTTTTTTATTAAGGCGCAGTTGTTTTCTTTACAAAAACTTTGAGATTTTTCTAGACTACGATTCCAAAGAAATACTTCGTGATTTAATTTTTGCAAGATAGAAAAATAGATGTTAATGAATCTTTTTCCGCAGCCTATCACTCCAATCTTCATTTTATTTCCTCATAAGCTTTTGAAGTTCTAACGTGCAATTCATCTGTAGAATAATCCATCAATTGCTCTTTTGATAAAAAAGAATAAATAAGTCTGATAGAAGGAGAGTTAAGCTCATCAGGTACAACAGCATGAAGAAGAGATGTTTCAAAAAATAAAGCTTGATCATTTGATGTTTCAACAGTAAATTTATTTAATCTTGAAACCAATTTCAGGTCTTCTGATTGCTTATCGATCATAATTCGATGAGAACCAGGAGCGACATGTAGCCTGGGTTTTTTCTTCTCGTTAAATCCTGGGTAATATATGATCTTATAACCTGGGGGGGTCATTCCAACATTTTTACCATCGTCATAGTAAGAGTCTCTATGCCAATTCATGTAGCTTACAGTAGAATCTGCAACTCTAACTTGTATGTGATGAAGTGTAAGATCTCTTAATGTTCTACTTTTAATAAAGGATTTTATGTTATTTTTTTTTAGAATATCTAAAAATTTTTCTGAATAGTCGATTACGTTTGGTCTTAAGTCGACGGTGCTAGAATACTTTTGCTGCAGAGAAAATCCATTTTTAATGACACCGTTTGATATATCTTTTAAGATATCGTCGATACCGCAAGAATCAAATTTAAATATTTCAAATCCGTTCTTATAAAAATTTTCGTAGTGTTTCATTTTGTTAGTATGACTTGACCGTAATCAATTTCTTCGTCTTTCATTCCTCTATCGTCGACAAATATTCTACGGTCCATGATGATTAACTCTTTTGTTGGATCTTCTATCTGATCAATCACGCCAGCACATTCAATATCTTTTTGGTTTTTTGTAGGCATATGATAATCGTCAAAAAGAACGACTTTTTCCCATTTATCTTTTGACAATTCCCAATCTTTTTTTACTGCGTCGTATGTATGATCACCGTCAATATAAATCATATCAAATTTACCAAGAGTGGGTAGTACATCTTCCGATCTTCCTCGAAGGAAATCGATCTTCTTGAACCAAGATTGTGGAAAGACTTTAGAGAGCGCTTCGATATACTCTTTATTAAAGTTTGGATCAATGGTTGTAATCTTTCCATCAATACCATCTTCTTCCATAGCTTTTGCTGCACAAAAAGTAGAGTATCCGCGACCAAAACCAATTTCTAAGTAAGACTTTACTTTATATTTTCTGATCAAAGAATAGATCAACAATCCTCTTTCATAGTTTGGTCTATAAAAACAACCTACTTTTTTATACAACTCACTATTTGGGTCGCGCGTTTTTTTTGCAGTAAATTCTCCGATAGCATCGAAATCTCCTAAGCAAAGGTTTTCTACTGGAAAATCTAACTCTGACAATTTGTCTTTAATCTGCGTTATTTTCATAGTGAGTTTATTAAATTTCTATAGTTAAGATATCCGGTCGGTAATTTTAAATTATTTACTGCTGGTATGTTAGGAGTTGCTGTCGTTATATCGTCTGAAATTGATTTTTCAGAAAGAACTTGACTTGCTATACCAATATTTCTAGAAACGACAGGAATGTTCAACAAGCCACATTCAATTAATGATTGTGGACCACCTTCGTACCTTGAAGTGACAGGATATAAATCTAGCGTTTGGTACAGTTCATTGATAACCTCTTGAGAAGGTCTATCAAAATAAGTGTAAGGTATTCCTGACTTTTCTAACCTAGACATAACATATTGTCGACGCCAACCTGCAAGAACAATATGAATATCCTTATTGCTTTCCCAAAATTTTTCTACTGCATCTACAAAAAGATCTGGTCCCTTTTCTAGTTTAGGGGTCTTAAGATCATGACCTTCTGTGTCTCTTTGAAAAGAACCGATGAGGTATCCATCGAGCGGCAGGCTATATTTTTTTCTTAGAAACTCTTTTGTGTTTGTTGTTTTCCAAATGTTTTGGTTTGCCCAATAAGGTATTGTAATAATAGGCTTTTTAGTCAACTTTTCTATGAAAGATTTTGTGTGATCATTTGGAACATGATATACATCTGTCAATGAATCTCTATCTTGGAACTCCAGAAATTTGTTTTGATCGAATTTTTCTTCAACAATGTGATGGACAGTTGTGATTACTTTCTTCTTCTCTAGTAATCCCATATCAATGTTTCGATAACACCAACTAGCCAGTAACCAAATTACATCGGCATCATTTGGACTATTTGTACAAATATCCCGATTACCTTCGTACCACTCGCTTACTAATCTGTCTACTACCCAGTCTTCTGAAGGTCTTAAAACGAAGACTTTGTTCATGATTCAAACATAACCTTTTCTTTTAAGGCAAGCAAAATGTCGTATTCCACCATCTTTTTGACGAGAGACTTAAAGTCTACCTTTGGAGTCCATCCTAGAACATTTTTTGCCTTAGTAACATCGCCTGTTAAGGTGTCTACTTCAGAAGGTCTCATAAACTTTTGATCGATCTTAATGTATTTCTCTTGGTCGAGCCCAGCGATAGTAAAAGCTTCATCAATAAACTCTTGCACGGAGTGTTGTTCTCCTGTACCTATAACATAATCATCAGGTTTATCCTGCTGTAACATTAACCACATTGCCTCGACGTATTCTGGGGCATATCCCCAATCACGAAGGGCGTTTGTGTTACCCATCTTTAGTTCATTCTGAAGACCTGCCTTGATTCTTCCAACAGCTCTTGTAATCTTGCGGGTTACAAAGTTTTCGCCACGACGCTCTGATTCGTGATTGAATAAAATTCCTGAGCACGCAAACATATCATATGATTCACGATAGTTTTGCGTAATGTAATGGGCATATACTTTAGCGCAGCCATAAGGACTGCGTGGATAAAATGGAGTGTTTTCGTTTTGAGGGGTCTCTCTGACTCTACCGAACATTTCGCTAGATGACGCTTGATAGAATTTACAGTCGAGCTTCGAGCGCTTGATGGCGTCCAAAAGATTTAAGGCTCCAAGAGCAGTAACTTCCGTAGTGTTGACTGGTTGATCGAATGATAAACCAACATGACTTTGCGCGGCAAGGTTATAAATCTCGTCTGGTTGAATTGTTTCCAATAATGTTCGCATTCCTGAAGCATCCATTAAATCGCCATGGTGCACTTCTAACTTTTGGGAAAGCATTGCACTTTTTAGGTGCCCCCACCTGTCAGGAGTAAACTGGGTTGATTGTCTAATTAATCCATGAACTTCGTAACCTTTAGAAATCAAAAGATCGACAAGATAACTTCCATCCTGACCAGTTACGCCTGTAATAAATGCTTTTTTATTCATTAAGACCTCTTTTTAATTTCTAAAATAAATGGTGTTGCAAAAGGTGTGTTGGAAAAAAGAGAAGCTAACATCGCTAACTCTTTAGTTTCAACATTTTTTACGCTAGCCTTTTGAGAAAAAATGTTTGGGTCAAGTTCTTGGTTGCCATTAATAGTAATTGCATCATAATGTAATTGACAAACTAGATTCATTGCTTCATTGCTTACTTTGACGTTGGCTCCTTCGAATAGGTCTACAAAAGTTTCAAATACTTCTTGATAAATTGCCGTACAAGTCGCCGTATTTAAATTTCCAGATTTATATTTTTGGAGTTTAGGAAGTAACAATTTTTCAATTGATTCTTTAATGTTTTTCATAATGATTTTAAAGCTTTCAAGTATGTGTTTGAAACAATCCTGATATCAATGTTTGAATCTACGGTATTGTAACTCTTTTTTTCGTAGTTTAGTTGTGGAGGAGAATAAAGATCAATGGGTTTTAGGTCCCAATCAAGATCTTCCACAACGATGTCTCCAACCCCGACTATTTCCTTTGTCCCACCGCTTGAGGTAACAACCAGCTTACAACCTGAGGCTCTAGCGTCTACCGCAACGTTTGGACAATGGTCTAGGAAGGCAAGGTGAACAAAAACCTTTGACCTCTTGTAAAGAGAGATGCACTGTTCCCAGGACAATTGACCCACGTAAAACACTCTTGGATGTTTGATCACATGGTCTGGATTTTCTCCTGCTACGACCATGCAGGAATCCTCTGGAGCGTTTTCTAAAAAATAACCTATGTTATCTTTAAGCCTTTTATGCGGACGCCAGGAAGAGCCACAGGACCACACTTCCGAGTACTTGTCGAGCTCTGGATGGGACAGCGGTTGGATATTTGAGATGGTTTCAAAGCACGTTCCGTTGTTGATAACCACCGACTTTTTGTGGTCTCCGAAGTAGGCCTCCGTCAACCTCTTGTTGAAATTGGATTGGTAAACTACTAGGTCACATACCTCAAATGACCTCCTTATGGGTTCATTTTGAGACCCCCAGTCCTGCCGGGTATTGAAATAGATGCCGTCCAACCGCAGGGCTGTAGGAGCAACCTTTCGAGTCATCATGATGAAAGATAGCTGTACCTGTGGGTCTACGACTCCGGATCCGGCCTCATGACCAGATTTGTTTAATTCAGTTATCAACCTCTTACCAAATGAGTTGGGTCCTGAGGACGATGAGGTGTTGACGTTGTCAAAGAGTATCTTCACCCTAGATATCCTCTTTCTCTTATCATCTCTGCCGACATTTTTTGGTTGACCGCGCGGTCTGAGGTAAACAAATTCTTGTTTCCGAGATCAATGTTGTAGTGGTAACCTACGACTGGAACAAAGTTCAATTTTTTTCCTTCTTGCAACGAGAGGTGCATCATTGGAAGAAAGATGGCCTGGTCACATGCAATCATGATGTATTCACCTGAATCTGTGAGAAAATTAGCCTTTGGAACTTTTCTGAGCTGACCGGCCCTGAATGTCTTTAGGTGGCTAGAGACCCAAGGATGCTGGTAAACTGTCTGGCCGGGTTGGAGGTTGAGCGGACCAGAAATGTTTCTTGGAGTGTAACTCCATCGGTGGGCCGTCCATGCCACTGCCTGTGATGGGTCCTTGTATGTTTCATTTAGAATCCAAAGGAGGTCGTTCTCTATGAGCCAGTCACCGCCGTCCAGTCGGCAAACCACCTCATCGTCCTCAATGGATTCAAGAGATACTAAGGTGTTTCTAACCTCACCGTGTTTTTCAGTCCTGTCCACTAAGGTAAACTTGTCTCTATGGATGGAGCCTTCCACTATCCTTTTGACCAAGGCCGGTCCACCGTCGGTAGACATATCGTTGATGACAATAGCCCTCCAACCCGAGTAGCTTTGGGCCATCATGGAATGGAGGGTGTTTGAGATGTCTTCTTCCGCGTTGTAGTACGGAATGACGAAGACGAACCGATTTTTCACTTTAAACCTCTTCCATCTTTGACGTCCAGCCTTTCATGATTTCAGGACTGCCAGACTTAATCTTGATAGAAGGCGTTGGTTTAGAAAAATTTATCATACTGTGAAAAATCCATCCGCCAAGTTCATTTTTCATTTTTGTAGCAAGCTCTTTGATGTCTGTATCGGTTACTTGTGACCATGGACGTCCAAAAAATTTATTGTTTTCGGAAGTATCTTCTTGTGTTTGGTCAAATAAACTAGTCCAGTGTTTTGACCAGTAATTTTTATATGTATGAATTTTTCTTTCTAGATCATACCATGAATAGTGATGGACGCCTGGTATGTTTTCTACAACAGAATTCAACCAATTTTCATACGCAGGTAAAGCATCTTTGTTTCCAATAAGAGCGTGTTGTCTTGCTGAATCAACTTCTTTGGTGTAGAAAGAAACAAATGGGACTCTTTCAAAACTATCTGAGTAAATGTAATCGCAACCATCTGATCCTGCAGAAATTAATCTACCTTCACTGTCAAATTTGCGTTGGTCTTTTGGAATACCATGGGTGATATTTTTGTTGTTTCTACTGAGCCGACACTTCCAAGGATTTACGTCAACTCTAACTTTTTCAACAGACCCCCAGTATTCAATGACGTGAAGTGCCAATAGATCAACTCCTTTTGGAAATTTCTTCACTAAATCCGAGATCTTCTGATAGTCTTTTTCATGTACAACTTCATCACTGTCCATTTGCCAAAGAAAATCTTTTGTGCAAATGGATCTAGCTTCTGCTTTTTGAGCTCCATCAAAAACTGCAAATCTTGGATGACTCCAATCTTTTTTCACAATTTTTACTTTGACTCTTGAATCTTCAGCTGATAGTTGATTAAGAACTTCTAAAGTTTCGTCTGTAGAGCCACCGTCTACGATGCAAACTTCATCGCAAAACCCTAACATCGACTTTATTGATTCAACAAAAGGATAGTTTTGCTTTACGCAATTGTACGTGGTGGTGTAACCACTAATGGTTGGTTTATAGTCCATTACAGCTTTGATTCCATTCCAAAAAAGATCTGAAGCTGCATAAAGATATTCTTCAATAGAGCTGATATCGTCTGTCGCAAACCACTCTTCTTTTGAATGTTGAACGTTATCATTTAAATGAAGTTTACATCCTAAAAGTTTCGCTTCAATAATCATTCTTGGACATGTATCTTTGCCAAGAGGTAGATAAACAAAACCTTCTGCAGAAGACATTCTTGCTAACGTCTCCTCATAAGGAAGATTCCAAAGAACATCAGCGACTTTTTTATTATCTTCACACCACTGCTTTGCTTCTTTAAATCCCTTGATCCACGATTCAGAACCAAGGACAACCCATCCTTTTCGATCTTCGTTAGACTCTAAAATACCCTCTCTGAGGGCTCTGATGGTCCCTAGCGTTTTTTTATCAAATACGCTGGATAAAACAATACTGGGTTTATTCAGTAAAAATGGGAACAGACTGGCATAATGCGACTTTTGATCCTCAGACATCCACCACATACATTCTGCGCCGTGATAAAATGCAGAAATTAATTTCCCATTTATTTGCTCATGACAGTCACATGTTGCGCCAGTTGAGGATTGATGCTTTTCTGGTGATCTATAACGACAATATTTGTAATCGTATTCCAAAACAGAATACCGAAGATTTCCAATGATGCTGGGGATCAATTGGGGGTTAAGAGCCGCGAAATTTCCAAAAATCCAAAATTTATCAACATGTTTGTTCAGAATCTCAAGCGTTACGTTTTGAGATTTAATCTTTTGAACTTTTAGCGGAGATTCTGAAATAAGAGCTTCTGAAGTTAACTCGGCACCCCCAATGTAGTCTTCTACAAAAAGATCAGCAACAAAAATTACTTGAGCAGAATGATCCAATTGAAAATTAGTATTTCCAAATACTTCTTCTTTTATATTAAAATTGTTCATAATTTTCTAATTGTAATTTCTTAATTAATTCTTCTAATTTAATTAGAATTCTTATAAATTCTTAATAATAGAAGATATTTAATCTAGGGCCAAATGAACAAAAAATATGTTCAAAAACGAAATTCTATTCTGGGATCTGATGGAGATGATTCTCAAGATCTACTCCACAATATACACAAAAAGTTAGACAATAGTCCTGCTCTGAACGGTGGATTTGATCGTCTTCTCTACAAGATCGATGGCATCGAAAAAAGTAAAAATCAAATCGTTGAAAAAGTAGATAAGATTCACGAAGCAATCTATCACCCAGACGATGGATTGTTTTCAAGAATTGCATCGACTAAAACAGCGAATATCGAATCAGTTTCGAAAATAGAAAAACAAGTGTTTGAATTGACTGCCTGGCGACAACAAAACGATTCTTCAGCTGAAGAATGTGAAAAAGAGACAGACGAAATTCAAGTAAAAATGCAAAAAATTGAGCACTCTATTGAAAAAATCGAAAATTTTCAAAACATTTTATTCACTGCTTCTAAGTGGTTGGGAGCTGCTGTTGGTGGGGCGTTGATTTCATTTATTGCTGAAATGCTGTATAAGGTTGCAAAACATCCTTAATGTACATTTACTTAAAATTGGTTAAGCTTTGTATGTGGATAGTTTATTTTCTGAACCAGAAATAAAAAAATCATTAAAAAACATCATTAAATCTATCGAAGATGTTACTACTTCAGACGATGTTTTGTTTTTTCAAAATCTTGAAAATCTAAAGTTTTCTTCAAGACTCGAGCAAGTTGTTTATGAAATTTTAATTTCATATTTATTTAAAGCGGAGACTTTGTCTCCTGGATCATTTAAACCGTTCTTAGCCGCTTTAAATGATTTAAGTAAAAACAACAAAAGTAGAGTTAATATCTCTACTGCGTCAAAATTTAGTCAAGATTCATTAAAACTTTTGTTGTCTACTTTTTCAAAAAGTCACATTCAAGATTTGGTCTTTGAAGCTTTACAGCTTTCTGGCTTTCATGGAAAAGTTGTGCTATTTGAAGAATCAATATCTGGAGAAAAAGATGCTTTAGAATATTCTTCTGGTAGTTTTTTTCAAGATGTTTTTTCCGGGTTTAATTTGCCTTTTGTTAAAGTACTTAACCCCAGAGTTATTTGCATAGACGGATTTATTGAATCAATATCTGAAATTCATAGAGTTTTAGAAGATGCTTCAGAAAGTAAAGAACAAATAATTCTTTTTGTTAGAGGACTGTCTGAAGACGTTCTTCATACTTTAAAAGTTAATTATGATAGAGGAACGTTAGCAGTTATACCGATAATAGTCAAATATGAGATTCATGGAATCAATCTTTTAAATGATGTAGCGGTCGTGTCTGGATCAGATCTAATATCCAGCTTAAAAGGTCAATTGATTAATAGCATTGATATATTTTCATTTTCAAGGGTTGATTCAGTTGATATTACTTCAACAGGAGTAATGATTGAAAACAAAAAAACTAAAAATCAAGTTGATCTTCAGATACGCAGATTGCAAGAAAAAATCTTAGAATCTGATATTTCTTCAGTGAAAGAAATATTAACAAGAAGAATTCAAAGCTTAGGTATCAATAGAACATTAATAAAGCTAACAGATAAAGACAAAAAAAGAAAAGTGCTTGATGTAGATCGATGTTTAAGAGCTGTAAAAGCAGCAGCTAACCATGGAATTGCTCAATGGGAAGGAAAAATTTATCCTCTATCTAGCATTAAGTGCGGAGATTTTTATGCAAATAAGTTTTATAAAGATTTAAGCAGCTTAGGCGCAGTAATTGTTTGATTTACTTGACAAGTAAACGATGTAATGTTTTGTTTGGTAATAAAAGATGAATTCTGTTGACAAAATATCAAAAGAAGTTTTAGCTTTGTTGGAATATGTCAAAGATACCGTTAAGATAAATTTAGCGAATTCTAATTTTTCTGGGAATTTTTCTCCAAAATTAACAGACGAACAAGTTTCTGGTATTTCAAACTTAATTGATGTGTCGATTTCTCAAGGGTATCAAAACGCTATTACTTCTTTTCAAAAAAACATTTCTAATGTTATAAAGGCAGACTGTCAAGAAAAAAAAATTAGTTATAAAATTCTTAAAAAGAAATCTGAGTCAACAAAAAGAAAATGAGTAGCGGACAAAAACATTTAATAAAGTGTCGTTGCGTATTACCTCAGTTTAAAAAACTAGAAAATCCGCCTGCCCACAGATTCACCGTGTTTTCAGTAGTTAATGATGATGGTACGGTTGTTGTGAAGCATTCACAATGTAACAATTGCGGAGCAGTGCACAAAGTCACTGACATTTGTGTATCAGAAATTCTTCAAGGAAAAGATAACATGAATTCCCTAATAAGAATTGAAGACATTAAACCTTCGATTCATTCCAACTTTGTTGGAATCCTCGAGGCAAGTTTTGCTGATTTGGCAACGTGGGAATATGTTCAATTTATAGTTGAAAATAAAAAGTGGGGAGAATTTGCTGTTCTCACAACCGAATCAGACGGTGACGACGTTCATGGAAAGTATATAAGAGTTCTAGGAGAGTCCTTTTGTAAAGTAGAATCGTTCACTAGAACTACAACTACAGGAGAAATATTATGACCGAATTATTTGGTAAGACAAAGTCTGACAAACTTGCCGAAGAAAACACGACTGCCAGAAAAATTGTTCAAGAAATATTGCAATATGGAGTCTCAGAAAGACAAAAGCAATTAATCCTTTACTATTTGAGCTTAGAATTAGAAAATATTGATCAAGTTCAGACTATATCTTCAGCATTAAAAGAAATCTGTCCTGAAATGACTATTACTGGAATTTACGAAGGAAATAAATAATGGGTCGACAAGTAAAAGCTTCTTATATTGGTAAGTCAAATAGCATTGATGATGTTTATTATTCTTCAGGAATGTCAAACGGAATTGATGATCGATTAGTAGTTTTACACGGAGAAGTTAACGAACATTCAATCTCCAGCGTGGTCGTTCAATTACTCCACCTTGCGAACCAGAATTACAAACCAATCCATTTAGTGATATCCACCTATGGTGGATCAGTAGATGAAATGTTTTCATTATATGACACGATTAAGTTTTTGCCATGTCCAGTTCACACAATTGCATTAGGCAAGGTCATGTCTGCAGGCGTGCTTCTTTTGGCTTCAGGAGTCAAAGGAAAGAGAATGATCGGTAGATCTGCAAGAATTATGATTCATCCTATTTCAGGAGGTCTTATCGGAAATGTTTTTGAGGCTATGAATGAGATGAAGGAATTTGAAAGACTTCAAGAACTAATGGTTTCAGCGCTCATGTCAGAAACAAGTTTAAAAAAGGAAGAAATTGATAAACTAATGAAAGCAGGTCACGACTTTTTCTTGACACCAGAGCAAGCCGTAGAGATGGGGATTGTTGATAGAATAATTGGAGATAAAAAGTAAATTGCAATTTTTGTCTTGCTTGTGATAAAGTTGCTGTATGCCAAAGTACGATTATGCCTGCTACTTTCCTTTTTCTAAAATTAGAAATGAACAGAAAGAAGCAATTGAATTTGCGATCAACGCGTACGAATCGGGCAAAAAATATGTGATCCTTGAACTTGGTACTGGCGTAGGCAAGTCTGCAACGGGTATTACAATTTCAAGATACCTTGAGTCCCATGCAACAACTTTAAAAAATCAAGACGGAGAACCGTTAACTGGTTCTTACGTAGTCACAACTCAAAAGATTTTACAAGAACAATATCTAAGAGATTTCGGTCCTCAATCTGGAAGAAATCTTGTTAAATCAATTAAGTCTTCAAGCAATTATCATTGTTCATTTTATGAAGACCAGTCTTGCGCAGAATCGAAAAGAATTCTTTCAAAATTAGCAAAGCAACTTTCAGGCACCGAGTTTCAAAAACACTGCAAGGCAGCATGTCCTTATTCAATTGAAAAACAAGAATTTATAGATTCTCCAATATCGGTGACAAACTTTCCATACATTCTTGCAGAATCTATGTATGCCGGAAAGCTCGAACCTCGTGCTCTTCTTGTAGTAGATGAAGCGCACAATACTGAATCAGAACTTGGAAAATTCATTGAAGTTATATTCTCTGAAAAATTTTCAAGGGACATTATTAAGTGCAAGCCGCCAAAAAACGATACTCAACCTGTAATTTATGAATGGATAAAAACGACATACTTGAAAGCTGTAAATAAGCACGCAGCTTCTCTTGAAAAATCTTTAATGAAGTTAAGCAATAACATCGAAGGTTATGGAATCCAATCAAAACAGTATGAGATTCTTGATAAACACATTTGCAAAATCAATCGATTTATTGAAGTTTATAAAGCAGAAAACTGGACAATGAACGTCGTATACCCACTGCCAGACAACAAGAAAGCCGGTAAAAAATACGAGTTTAAACCGATTGATGTTTCTCCATATAGCCATGATACCTTTTTTAAGCTTGGCGGAAGGGTATTGATGATGTCTGCTACTATTGTAAATAAAGACATCTTTTGTACCTCGCTCGGGTTGAATCCGTCAGAAGTCGCTTATCTCAGTATACCTTCTCCGTTTCCAATAGAAAACAGACCAATTCACTACATACCAGCAGGTAGTATGTCAAAATCTTCTATAGAAAAGACTTTGCCTGTAGTTGTGGAGACTATTAGGATGCTTTTAGAAAAGCATTCAAACGAAAAAGGAATTATTCATGCTGTTAACTATAAAGTCGCAAAATATATCAAAGAAAATGTAGTCTCTTCAAGACTTCTTCTTCACGATTCATCGAATAGAGATGCTGTTCTTAAACTTCATATAGAAAGTCAAGAGCCTACAGTACTTCTTAGCCCTTCCATGACTGAAGGAGTAGATCTTCACGATAATCTTAGTAGGTTTCAAATAATCTGTAAGATTCCATTTCCTTATCTTGGAGATCTTGTTGTCAAAAAGAGAATGGAAAATAATTCAAAATGGTACCCTTATATGACAGCAAAGTCAATTATTCAGTCTCTTGGGAGGTCAGTCAGAAATGAAACAGATCATGCTGTTTCTTATGTAATCGATTCAGACTGGGAAAGATTTTATCGAACAAACTCTGATTTGTTTCCTAAAGAATTTAGCTCTCTTGTAAGATGAACCTATTTACTAACTGTTTTATAGAAATATATTCTTGATTACACATCTTAGGAGATGAATAATGAGCAATCCTGTTTTAGATAAATGGAATGAATTAAAAACTCTTGTTGAGGCTCTTGAACTTGATGTTACAAAAAACGCAAGAGGAACTGCAGCAGCGGGTGTTCGAGCCCGTAAAGGTCTTCGTCAACTTCAAGCTAAGTCTAAGGAGCTTGTCAAACTTACAGTTGAGCTTGATAAAGGCGAAAAGTCAAAGGACTGAAAATGCCCCATTACAATAGAGCTAGATTAGCAGACATAACAGACCAATGTCTAGATCCAGACAAAGACTATAAAAAGACTGGAAAAGACGGCTTTTTAGTCAGCCCAAATGTAAAAAGCGATTCTTTACTTGTTGATAACAAGAAAAAAGAAAAAGTTGTTGTGCAAGAATCTTTAGTTAATCATGTTGAGCATGTTTCTGCTTCTGCATCATCAAATGAACAAAAGTTTGAAACTGAAGAAGTAGAAGAACAACAAGAACAACAAGAACAACAAGAAATTCAGCATGAAAATCTTGAAATTCAAGATGTTGAAAAAGAAAATGTTGATGGATTTTTAGTTCCATCAACAGCTCAGAAAATATCTGATTTAACTTCTGAAGATCAAACAACAAAAGAAAATTCTTCAAAAAAGAAGAATAAAAAGAAGTACTAATTAATCAACAATTATATTTCTTACTTTTTCGTAGATATTCTTTTCTATTTGGCAGATTCTCATTCGTGTAAGGTTATAGATTTTTCCTATTTCCTGAAGCGTTTTAGGACCTGCCTTTGAAGCAATTATGACGCAGTTTTTACTATCCTCGTAATCTATCCAATTATTACAAGATTTTCTTTGACAGTTTACTTCGTGTTTTTCATGTAATGAAAAGCATGATCGATCGGTGATTACGTGTAGTTTTCTTTTCTTCATCAAGTTAAGACAAACATTACAAAATCCGCGTTTAATTGTTTAAAACGTATTATATTTGATAGTAGCTACATGAAGAAAACATACGTCTTAGATACAAACGTTTTGCTTAGTGATCCAAA
>Ga0114981_10001395_pt1 | contig 15917 bp, 35 predicted proteins | sample S_140806_MF_Meta_FD_87028 | JGI IMG/M metagenome (GOLD analysis project Ga0114981, IMG submission 87028) | Freshwater microbial communities from Lake Simoncouche, Canada to study carbon cycling - S_140806_MF_MetaG | ecosystem: Environmental > Aquatic > Freshwater > Lake | place: Lake...
CTTAGGTGGACAGTACAGTAATGATGTGGGCGCAGATTAAACAACCCTAGGTCAAATGGGCGGATAACTCTTACCCTTTAGGTTAGGTATATGCTACCAATAGGTAACTTACCAATAGGTAACTTACTCATCAGTAACATATTAATAATGAATTACTGGGAAGTAATTAAATACTTATGGCGGGCGGCTATCCCCCTGACGCTTTCGCTTAGGTGTCTACCCCCCCGTTATATCTCTATTTTAAAATAGAACTTATAGAATCAATCCTTAAATTGTAAACAATCAACAACTTACAAGGGTTCCGCTAGTGTGATGTAAATCACACCCTTTACCCTTGCGTTATGTCTTACGGCGTGAGAGTATTCTCTTAATCGGGGAATTACCCCGCGAAGATAGGAGAAACAGAAAATGAACCAGAGAGACGCGATACATTACATAGCAACACGCCAGCAGTTCCAAGCCTCAGCCCTGAGCGGTATCCAAGGGCGAAGCAACTACTACGGACAACTCAACAACGAAGAAGTAGCACAATATGAAAAGGTTAGAGACTCCATAGATTATGTGGTTATGAGTTACCAGACTCCAATCGCTTGGCACTCTTCAGAGGGTTGGTATGTTGTTTCCCAAAAGTTCAGCGTGACCACTAGCAAGCACACAAATTACATCCGTCGAGCCATCGCCGAGAGTTTAGAGGGGGTGAAATAATGATACTGCACGCAACTAATCTAAACCGTTACGGATACGGCAAGGGGTGGCAGGTAAACGCGCTAACAGAGGGCACCGAGTCAGAGTGTACATTCTACGGTATTTCCAAAGAGTACGCATTAAGGCAAGCGCGGGCAATTATTAAAACCCAAGGGCGATTACCGCACGAACCCTACAAAGGAGCAGACGCAATTTTCAAAGGTTTTAAATTAGAAGGGGCGAGCAAATGAGCGAGCAAGACCCACAGAAAAATAAGTTTTGGAACTGTCCAAAATGTGGAAAATTAAATCTGGGGGCGTGGTGTCCGTGCGACAAAGAAACAGGGAAAGAATAAATAAGTGATACAACTCACAGCCCCGCACCCTTGACAGAGGGCGCAGAGAGCGAGACTCTAGCGGGGTACGAGCAGGGCGGGGACTTCTCACCTTGTGACTTAAGACAGGAGAAAGAAGATGGCAAAATTGCGAGAGGGAATGAAGCAAGTCAGAACACCCCACACTTGGGGCAAGACGAGCACTCATTACGAATATAAGGGCGTTAGGATTAGAAAACATCGTGATAGTTGGACATTTGGCAGAGAAGTTCAGATGATGGAGACGGGCAAGATTGTTGTATCTGACGGGTACGCAGACTGTCGTCTTACTGGAGCGGCTGATATTGTGGAGATATATCTAAAAAACCCAAATTATATTTTAGACACAGCGTGCGGAGTCTTTCGACTTAGCGAGGTAAGAAAATCAGAACTCAAAACAGGGGCACGCCAACGCGTAATGGACGAAATGAAAGCATTAGAAGATTATCTAACCCAATATCTACAAGAAAAAAACTGGGACAAGTTGGCAAGTATGGCAGACAGAATGAAACAATTTACAACCCGCAACGCGTGGGTATTTGAAGTTGAAGATGTAACAGTTTAGGCAAGACAGCCCCGACTCTTAGCGGGCGACAGGTTCACGACCTGACGGGGCAGGGGTTAGGGAGAAACTCTCCCCGACTTAAGACACAAGAACAGGAGAAAGCAAATGAACCAACCAACAGCACGCCAGCAATTCGCGATGGATTATACCCTGATAGTAGACAACGATTACGAAGCCTATCGAGAGGTAATGGACAAGGTCGGGGCGCTAATGGGTAGCGTGTCGAAACTATCCGAACATCTACGCGAAGGGTTCGAGAGTTACATCTCGCAAGTGGTAGAAAGAGAGCGCGAGCAGGGCAACACAGCAGGCGCGGACTTAATCGGGCAAATGCTAATCGGGATTGGCTCGGATACATTCGATGACATAGCCCGCCATTACATAGACACAGACCTAGAACAGCGCACCTATGAATGGCTCAACAAATCTGTTCGCACCATTAACGATATAGCCAAAGAGCAAGCCGAAAGCGTGGGCAACTAATGAACGATAGATTAATTGGTGATGGTCGGCTCTTGCTATGGGGGATTATATTTACTATCATCTGGTACGGAATAGAAACTATAAGAGAGAAGGGTAAGTAATGAAAGAATGTAAAGTAATTAACTGTAGTAATACCGATTTAGTTTATAGCGGAATAGATGCGCTAATGCTAGGCGGTATAGTAACCGAAACCTATTGCTATTCTTGCGCTAATGCGTATAACCAAATAGATAGCGCTATGACACTACTAATAGATAAGGGTAAAAAATGAAAGTCGGAGAACTATCAGGCGAAGTACAGGCACCTAATAAATGCTGTAATGCTAGTGACGAGTGGATAGATTGTAATTACAAGGAGCATAACGAGTGTTTTGCTACCCGTTGCGAGAAGTGTGGACAAGTTACTTACAGAGATTGCGAGGGGGAAATATGAGCGAGCCACAATATCTAGACGGGGACGCTACCGCTAGAGGATTAACAAATGAAAACGAACTACGCACCTTTACTGTGGAGTTCGAGATAGGAGATAACTACATTGAGGGCTTGGATATTGACTCAGTTATGGACGATATAGACGATGTAATGCGCGATGTCAAATGGTGTTGCGGTATTAAACTAATCAAAACAAACTAACGACTTAAGACAGGAGAATAAAATGAGTAAATTATATCACTACGTAATTATGTTTGATGAAGAATCGAATCATTGGAGTTTGGATATTGAAGGAGAAGAAACAGCCTTTCCAAATGGCACAATTTATAATAACCAAACTCGCGGTTGGGAGTATGGGTATGTAGGTGACGGCAACTTCACGGGCAAAGAACAAGAACTCACCGAAAAACTAAGCCAAGAGTTAGATAGTTGGAACTTATCACTTAAGACAGGAGAGCGATGAAAATAATCTGTAAAGATTGCGGTTGGGAAATAGTAAACGCACAATGGTGGCACAGCATAGACAAAGACAAATGGTTGTGCGATGATTGCGAAATGACAGAGCAAATCAAATCAAACAAACGACAGGGGATAAGAATATGAAAACAAACGCAAGAGATATTATCGTTACAAATCTAGACAAAGAAGTACAAGCAACGCGCACCGCACTATGGTTAGAGTACAAAGGGCAAGAGTACTTTTGCTATCTCACTTGGGACATTTTAGACGGGTTACAAATAGTCTATGGTGATGATACGCCAGACTGGTTCCACGATTTAAAAACAGAAGACCTAGACTTAGCGGCGTATAACTATCAACAGAAACGAAAACAAAATGCGTGAGTTCATAGTGACTTACTCTATATCTGGAATGGAATCAACCCTCTTTCAGATACCGAGCGACAAGGAACTACCCGCAGGTTGGGATAGTTTAGACTTAAGACAGAAAGATGAATGGCTATATCAAAACTCTGTGGGTGTTGAACAGAAGTGGAAAGATATAATAGATGGACGAGCGATAGATATAGCGGAGGTAACCAATGTCGAATCCAACACCTGAATATCTTATGGCAAGGGCTATGCTCCATCATAAGAACGCATTGTTAGAGATGATTAAACCAGAACCTAGTAATTTCCTCATTGAAAAAGACACTATGTTATGCCACTTCTATAAAGAAAAAGCGAGGGAAGCAAGTGAGTTTAGAGCACGCACCAGAGTGGCACAGGCAGGGACTATGCGCGGGGACGATAGACGCGAACAGATGGTGGTATGAAGTACAGAACAAAAGTTATGACGAGAAAGTATACGAAGCGTACAGGGCAGCCGAAGCAATATCTATCTGTAACGACTGCCCTGTAAAACATCTCTGCCTAGAAGAAGGGCTACTGGAAGAGAACTTACCTTGGGGTGTGCGAGGTGGACTGCTGGCAAGTGAACGGATAATGCTGGTTGGAAAACAAAATTCATACAGGTTAGTAGTAAGGAATGAAAGAAAGTTTCAAACCAATGTGCGATTAATTGTAAGAGGAAGGCGAGTACCGACAGAGGGACAAGAAGAATACTTAAGAATCTTAGAGAGAGAGCGGAAGTTTAATGAAAAAGAAAGCCGTAATCTTAGGGATACTGTTGGCGGTAGTGACAGCGACCCCGATTCTATCCCCGCATAACCCAAAGCCGATACCAAAGCACGCCACTATGGAACAGAAGAAAGCAAACAAAGTGTTGGCTATGAAACTGGCAAGGTATGGTTGGGGTTGGTCGGGCAAAGAATGGGTGTGTGCTGATACCCTTCTCACAAAAGAAAGTAGATACGACCATTTAGCAAACAACAAGACTTCATCTGCTTTCGGGATAGGGCAGATGTTAAACGAAACATCTAAAGACCCTGAGATACAGTTGCTCAGAACATTTAGATATATACAAAAGAGGTACGGAACTCCTTGTCGTGCCTTAAGACATCACAGACTAGGGTGGTATTAATGCTGGACTTACGAGGGAAACCACTCTTAGTCTGTGTATGTGGTAGTAAAATGTGGAAAGTTGTTGTAATGTGGGACGAAGAAGATAGAACTGTGAGTTGGTATGACTTACAGCAAGAATGTAAAATGTGTGGGGCACTTGCTACCGCACCAACCGAAATAGACTGGAGAGATTAATGCCTACGTATGAAATAATAGCAATAGAAAGAGTGCGTTCACGCGGAGTATTTGAAACAGAAACAGAAGAAGAAGCCTTAGAAATATTTAGACGTGAATCATTAAAGGTAGATTATAGCAAGAGCAAGATTGACCACTTGACTTCTGGTTGGAATCCAAAGGTCAAGAAGATTAAGGAGAAAGTTAATGGGTAAAGAAATAAAACTAGGTAAATTCTACTTAACTTTTGGCTGTAGTTTTAGGCGGATAGCGTTGGGCTTTAGCCTAGACAAATATCATTTTGATATTGACTTCTTATTCTTTTGGATAGGGATTGAATTCTAATGCCAACTTACGAGTATAGATGTAACAAATGCCTAAGTCTTACAGTCTTAAGACGTGAACAAGATGAACGAGATGATGAAGTTGCTTGTGTTTGTGGTAACAACTCTGATAGAATCTACAATGTGCCATCAATTCAGTTTAAGGGTAGCGGATTCTACAGGACGGACAACAAATGAGTTATCAACCTACAGTTTTAGAACAAGCAGATATGGACGAGTACTTGGCGGAGACTTGGGTAGACCCAGCCGAGCAAGAAGATATGTGGACTCAGGATACTGGGTTATCGTCTTCTTCTACTACGGTTTCTTCTTCCTTGTCTGGTAAGTCATAGTCTTGATAAGGTTTAAAGCCACCAAGTTTACGAACTAATCTTTTAATTGCTCTCTTGTGGCGCATACGAGCAGCGTCATCTGAACCCAACAACATTAGGTTGGCTATCTCTTTAAAGTCTAATGACTCAGCGTGACGGTAGAATAAAATCTTTCTATCATCTTTAGATAACTTCCAATAAATATAATCAATCTCAACCATCATAGCCTGTAAGTTTCCGCCTTCAGCAGGAGCCGAGGGGCGACCAGTTCTGCCTAAGTTAAGTCTATGTGTCACACCAATCTCACTTCTTAAGACAGGAGTTAATAAGGCTTCAACAACTTCTGGTTCGTAATAATATAAATCAGATATGTCATAACCTAAAGACTTAGCCTTCCATCTCTGACAATAATCTAAAGCCTGATTGCGAAGGGAACGATAGATTAAATTCTTTGCGTCCTTATTACCGATTGCTTCCCACTCATCAAGTTTTTTAGGATGTTCAAGGAACCATTCATAAAGTGATTGCCTTATATCTTGTATCTCAACAGTCTTAAACATCTTAAAGTATTCAAGGGCTACACTATCTACAATATAATCCCAAGGTTCAATGCGTTCCCAGCCAAGAGTCACAATAGTTTAACTCCATCTTCTACCTTAAGAAACGTAACAGTCTTAGTCATCTTAGATTTATTAACAAATTCTGTGGTAGATGGCAACCATTTTTCTTCCCACTTAAGTTCTAAGTCTGGGCGCAAAGCAAAGCCATAGATACCAGCAGGAGTAGAGTTTATATACCACGCATACATACCTAAATCTTTGGCAGTATCAACCAAGAAGTCATACTTTTTCTTTTCAAGTAGGAGCGTATCGTAATGCGTATTTCGTGACTTAAGTTCTATAAATAATTTAAACTCTTTTGTCATACAATCAAAGCCATCGTACTCATTAGGTGAACGTTCAAGGTCTTTAAAATGATACGCCTTTATCCAATCAAAGAGTTCTTGTTCTTTCATTCATTGTCCCATTGTTTTCTTAGAACCATCAATCCGATAATGGCGTAGTTCGCCATATCAACGAAGGAGTCTTCAAGACTTTCGTAGTGTGGTTCTCTTTGTTTATCAACAAGGTTATTAATGCGAGCCAGTTTGTCCCACATACGAACTCGCAATCCATTAAGAGCACCACCTGGTGATTGTGAAATGTTTTTGGAGCCGTAATCAGAATGTTTTTTGATGAGCAATGTTCCAAGTTCAACTGTTATATCCCTTACTGTTGTTGAGAAAGAAGGGATATGCTCAACGTCAACTCTAAGTGATTGCCTCTCACCTTCACTGTAGTAATTACGAAGCCCTGATTCTTTAGATGATTCACTATCAACCATATCTCTTCATTCTCCAAATTCTTCATCGGATGTATCCTCTGTTAGTAACTTCTCAAGGCTGTCATCAAATCGAAGCATCTCCGAATTGACTACCATTTCCTCAACCATCTCGGTTACTACATCTAAGCCTTTGTTCGCCGCATAAAGGGTAACATATACCGATTGTGTTATTTGTCTGATTTGTCCTGGATTGTCGGCGTGTTCATTTAAAAATCTAAGTAAAGAACCAAGCATTAATTTATATCCATTGGGCAAAACTAACATCGGATTGAACTCATCATCATCATCTATGTAATGGTCAACCATATCAAAGTGGTCTTCAAATGCTTCGCCACATTCATCACAGTAATTATCGTCATCGTCTAGGTTCAATGTTGAAACATCACTTTTATGTAGTTGGCTCCGTGCTTTACGAAGGCAGAGTTAACATCTTCCCCATCGGGCATCTGAATGATGGTAACTGGTAGTTCTCTTGCCAGAGAGCGAGCAAAGTCAGTACCTGCTTGGTCTCCATCGGCAAAAACAAATACTCTTTCAAAGTCAGCAAGCAATCTTGTGTAATGTTTCTTCCAAGAGTTAGCACCAGGCACGCCAACACAAGCCCAACCAACCATAGATGAGATGGTTAATGTATCCAACTCACCTTCACATACACAGATTGAGTCCCCTGCTTTATCAACATCTAACACATTATACATTTTAGTTTCGGCACCAGTCATACCCATATACTTTGGTTCAACTGCTGCGTTAAGTGAACGAAATCTTAAGTCAACAACACCAGATTTAGTTATGTAAGGTATTGAAAGTCTCCCTCTAAATAATTCGTGACCAACTTCAGGATGTTCTACTACGCCTAATCGCGCCACTCGTGCTACTTCTAAAGGTATCCCCCTGCTTCTTAGGTAATCTTCCGCCAGAGAGATGCTTCCCGCGTACCTCTCGGCTGCTTTCCCCAGTAATTCCTTCTGCGAAACGGACTGCTTCATTAATACCTACCCTCTCTTGAAGACAAATTATTTGAATACTATTTCCTTGTACTCCACAGGCAAAGCAGATGAAGATGTTGTCGTCCAAGTTGGCACTACCACTTTGGTGCGTATCACTATGGAATGGGCACTTGAGATTAACTTGTCCGTGTGTTCTTCGTACGTCTGCTCCATAGTGTACGAGAATGTCTTTGATACTCGGTAGGTCATTGGTCATTTCTTTCCTTCAGCCATTGGTCTAAGTCTTGAATTACCCACGCTTGTTCTATGCCAGCATTACGCCGCTTAACTATTACATAAGCAAGCGGTATCAACTCTAACTCTCTAGCCTTGGCATAGTTGGCTGCTTCAACCTTTGCTTCTTTCCAGAAGGTCGGCAAGTCTAATGCTTTGCGATTCTTTAACTCTAGAATGTAGGTCTGACCTGCGACTATAGCCATAATGTCGCCTTCGTCTTTAGCCCCAGCCTTAGTTAATCGCTCTGCTATTACACCCATCTTGCGTAGCCATCTCATCACATCGGTTTCAAAGGTGGCTCCCTTGACCTTGTTGTACTTAACGCTAGCCACTAATAAGCACTCTTATCTTTAACTAAAATGCGTACTGCCCAGTCAAGTCCATCTGATATACCTGAAGTGTAGTCATCTTTTGCTGGTGGTTTAGCATCAACAATCTTTTGAATACATTTAGTTAAGTGTTCTGCATAATCTTTATTAGCCAACATTGTGGCTACATATTGTGCGTATTCGTCTTCCATTTTATCTCTCCCTCTCGCCAAATTCCGAAACTGGAACTCGCCAACCATCTATGTTTTCATCTCTATAAATAGGTTTTGCATATTGCATTGGTGCTATTGAACCATATACTTCTACTTTAGTATAGTATTCCTCATCAAGAATTTTAGTCCCAACAAGAACTTTGTTTAAATCTTTATTCCAAAATGGAATTGCATCTCGTGTCCTTACTGTTCTAACTTCTGTTATTCGTCCAACATCTGGTAAATCTTTTCTTCTTGGATGTAGTTCATTTGGATACCAAGGAACTGACCAAGTTTCATTAAAACATTTTGCGGTAGCCCATTCAGATATATTTGCTCTAATATTGGCTAACAATTCGTGTTCTAATCTTCCAACTAATTTACCTTGTGCATAATTTGGTTTATCAATTGAACCAAATTTAGTAAGCCAACGTTCAGTCGCAAGCATAGTACATACACGTACTTCCTCTTGCGTTAACGTAACTATCATTATGCGTTCTCTGGAATGTCGTCCATAAACATATACTCAGGATTGAAAGCCAACCACGCTAATAAATTAGCATTGGCATCTGCCCTGCCGTATCTGTTCTTTACTGGCGCTACCGCCATTGCTGTTCCCACAACACCTAGTGTACATATAAGTGCTGGTAATTGCGCGACCTTGCCCTGTAATGCAGAGCGTGGCTGACAAGGTGTGCCCATCACGCCCTCGCTGGTGTGGTGCAGAACAAGAACTGCAGCATTGGTGGCACGTGCTAAAAACTTTAACTCTTTCATAATAGCCCTCATCGAAGAGAACTCTTCGCCACCATCGGTAGCAATATCCATTAAGTTATCTACAAAGATAGCAACGGGAGGACAACCCCACAGTTCTTCAAAGGCTTGAACTTCCTCATCAATATCTTGAAGGCTAGGACTAGATTCAAATGACCAGACTATATGACTGCTCTTTGAAATGGTTGCTTTAGTCCAGCCAATATCTGATTGAAGTAATTCCTCAACATCGGTTTGGTTCTTACCTGAAATCATTGATGCTAGACGCATAGCCATAGTGTGGGCATTGGTATCTGCTGATATATAAAGGGTTGGAACTTTCATCTTAAGTGCTAATGCTAAAGCCAGTGTGGATTTACCAACACCTGGAGTCCCTGCGAGCATAGATACTTCTGCTCTACGAAATATAATCTTATTGCTTTCTAAAGATTTAAACACAGAGGGCAATGGTTCTCCACCAATGTCTGCTCTGCCAATACTGCGGGTGAGGGTTCTCATTAAAACTCCTGTCTTAAGAAGACAAGAGAGTTATTAGCCATCTTCCCCAATGACCAACAACTCTCTCGTCAACGCTATTTAGCCATTACTTGGTTTACATTGAGTTGCGCCCATTGGTTCTGGGCAAACCCACATTGCGTACGGCTGACCACTCTTTTTGCTGATTCCACTTCGGTGTTGGCGTGCCCCGTGAATACAAGTAGGGGACGCTAGCCTTGCCTGGTCTGGAACGGAGAACGTTTGTTGCACGGTGTCTACTGTTGAAGTAGATGTCGCTAAAGGGAGTACAACATACGCTCCAGATACCGCCTTTGCGGTAGCAGCAATCTGATGTGCAAAGTCTGCAACACCTTCAAGCAATACGCTAAGTTCTTCTGCGGAATTAGCGCGTATGTTAATCATATCTGCATTTGATGCCTTATCAGTACGGATAGATACTTGTAATTTATAGTCTTCTGATGCCATTTATTTTTCCTTTGTGAATTGGCAGTGTTCTGTGAGTCCACAGAAACTGCAACTGGATAGGTTAGGAAGAAATATACCAGCCTTGCGAGCCTTATCAAAGCCAGACACGAAATACTCAAGCGTGTCTAAAGTATATCTACTTAGGTCAATCATTTCGCCTGTCCCAGATTCTCTGGACATCCAGTAGTTTCCTTGATTGACGGTAACACCTAACATCATTTCAACTCCAACTTTGTAAAAGCCAAGTTGTAAATCAGATGTAGGTCTGCGAGAAGAAGTTTTAAGGTCGACAATCACAAGTTGTCCGTTAACCTCAAAAATTCTATCAATCACCATCTTCACTGGCACGTCAGCAATGATGGGATTGAGTTCTAGTTCAATGGCTCTGGCACCTTCATTGGTGCGCCATATTTTCCAGTTAGAATTAGCCTTACGCCATTGGATATATTGGTCTGTCCATAGGGAACCTTTTTCATTCCACCACGCAGCATCTTCTTTATTTGGATTGGCGATTGTGACACGCCCTGCCCTGCGAGCAGTGGCAAAATCTAATCCTTCAGTTTCTTTAACCCAAGCCTTATCCCAGAATTCATTACTCATTTTCTAAGTCCCACAATTCTGCAGCGTGATGGAAAGCCCTGCCTCCAGCAGACCAGATGGATGGTTCTTCTTCTAGTTTAAGTAATCTACCTAAGTAATACTGATACCCACAGGTTAGATATGTAGTAAAGGCTGAATAAGATACGTGAGCAGGTAGTTCATAATTATCAAGTTTTATCATTTAATCTCCCATCAAACATTGTTACATAGTCCCCCTGCGGAGGACAGGAGAGTACTCTAACACAAGAGGACTATGTAATTCTATTGTTTATATGTATAATATATCGGGCACTTCAACCACCCCGTGCCCAACGTATCTAATATATCATATATATATATATTCAATTATACACAGACAATCCCAAAACAATCATCCGCGACACGCCAAGAATAAACAACAAAAGACCCCCCTTCCTGGTATCTCTACCAAGTCGGGGGGTTTCGTTGTTCTACGGGGCTTCTAGACCCCTTTAAAGGGCTACTTTGAGCCTCTTCCAAACTCTGTTGCTGATACATCTAGGTACTTAAGTACTGGTCCTGCGATACCAGCAAGTGCTGCTGATGCCAACTGCTTAGGGTCAGTATTACCTGTCATATACAGCGCAACTACTGCAGCCGCCGCAGCGCGGAACCAAGATAGTGCTACTTGTTTGAACTGTGCCATTTATTATTCCTCTCGTTTTTCCATACAAGGTAGGCAAAGGAACAGCCAACCCCTGTATAGGTTTGCTCCAACAGTACCACACGACTCACAGATGTAAGGGTGTGATTCCTGGAACTCTTCGTCCATCATTTCCTACTTAAGTCCTAACTTTGTTGCCAAAGCCTTGACTTCTTCAGGTGTCCCATTGATTTCAAAATGCATATCATCCTTGCGGTGCTTGTAATTTCCTCCCCAGACCAGATGATATTTCTTAATAAGTTCTTGAATTACTTTAATCTGTTCAGGTTTAAAAGTATTTTCTTTTCCAAGTGGGTGCTGGCTTGCATTAATATCAATTGCAGACCCCGAACTATGGTTGGAAAGGTTTTCTGTTTGCCCCCTGATGGGACGGTATGCGTATCCCCAATCGTCAAGGGTACCTTCATCAATAGGTTCTACTTTTTCGTGGAACTCTGCTGCAAAGGCAGCCAGCACAGGACCACATACTTGATTACATCGTAGTTTTATATTTGTTCCTGCTACAAGGAATTGCTTGATATGAATTTCATTTGGGTCTTTACTTGCTATCCACCCATTTGCGCTTTTCTCAGTCATCGTTTCTCTTATCTACCTTTTTAAAGGCTTCGTTGATTTCTGACACAGTAAGTTTACCATCGTCTAAAAAGCCTCTGGCTAAACGTTCAACAACAGTTGCAACACCCAGAGTCCCTGCAAGAATCACTGCTTTCGTTGTTGAGATTCCCACAACTGCACCCGCACCTATCACTGATAGACCTGATGCCGCAAAGACTGCAATTATCCGTGCAAGTATGTTCCATATGTTACTTACCATCTTTACCCTTAGGGTTACGTAATTTAAATGTAGTTACCCACATAAATGTAGATATCATAATTGCATAACCGACTACAGTTTTTGCTGAGCCAGTTAATACTAACCAGGCTGAGAATAAACCTACGAAGGTCCATATTTGTTGGGCTAAATCTGACATTATTTCTCTAATAAGTTTCATTACATTCTCCTTCTAAATGCTGATACTTGCCCTAGTAAGGCGGTGATTACAAGTATCTTCTTTGCTTTTTTACGGGTGATAGGGGACATATCGTTACCGATATTTGCAAGTGCAACATAGGCTTCATTGATAGCCTGTACTGCTTCTCCTGCTCCTGGAATTGCATCAAGGGCTGCAGGAATTTCTACTGGGACTAATTCAACAGGCACCGCAATATCAGGTGCGTTGAATGTGGTACCACCTACTTGACCAATGAATGTATCTTCAGTAGTTATAGCCTCTGGTGGTATCTCTTCGCCTGACCCTGGAGGGGGTGCGGCTGGTGTTAGGGTTCCATCTTCTTGAACTACTTGAGGTTGTGATTGGGTACCAAAGAATTGAATGCCACCATTTTCAATACCAGCAACGTCTACCTGAATGTGAGGAACTAATATTTCCTTTGGTGCAGGTTTTGGGATGTCAACTGGTAATTGCTCAGGACTATTAGGAACTAAATCAACACCTTTAATTGCTGGTGGTGTTTCAGGTAATGGTTCTGGTTTAGGTGTATCTTCTACCACTGGTTCATTTATTACAACAGGAGGTTCAACTGGTGGTTCTTCGGTGGGATTATCGTTTGGTTCTGGAGCAGTCTCAGGACTTGTTGAATCAATTGGATTATCTGGAGGATTATTCTCTTCAGAAGCAGGGGGTTCTTCAATCGGAGGCGGTTCCTCAATGGGTTGTACCTCTACAGGTGGCTCTATCACAAGCGGTAGTGGCTCTTCAGGAAGAACGGGCTGCCCTATGGAAGGCTCAGATAATGACTCTTCAAATACAGGCGGCTCAGGCTCAGGCTCAGGCTCAGGAACAGGCTCAGGAACAGGCTCAGGAACAGGCTCAATCACAGGTTCTGGGTCAGGAATTGCAACAGGAACAATTACCACTACAGGTTCAGGTGCAGGTGGGGGAGGAATAACAATTGGAGGAATTATGGGCTGGGTTGGGACTGGTGACGGGGCTGGTGCTGGGGTTGGTGTGGGGGTCGGTTCCACTGCAGGTGCAGGTAAAGGAACTGGAGTCGGCACTGGGGTGGGAGAAGGCGAAGGTGTTGGCTCTACAGTTGGACTTGGAGAGGGTTCGGGAGAGGCTTGTACTGTCGGACTCTCAGAAGGTGAAACAGTTGGAGTTGGAGTTGGCTGAGGTGAGGGTGAAGTTGAAGTGGTCGTATCGGAGGGAGTTACTGTGGAACTCTCGGACGGACTTGGAGAAGGAATTGGACTCGGAGTAACAGTCGGGGTATCTGGAACTACTACTGCCGTTGGTGTTTCACCAGGTGGTGGTGGAGCAACTTGAACTTGAATTACTCCTGCTTGTTCTAAAGTAACAATAGTGCCATTAGGTAATACAGCACCAGTTCGTGTTCCACTTGGCACATTGTTTACAACATAAGTAATGCTTAAAGTTGTATCAGCATTAATGACGGCAGTTGTAATTATTGTAGTTAAAGTTTCAATGTTTTGATTAGCATAAGGTCTTGCTGCTAAATCAATTTGAAAACCCAAAGCACTGGTGTTAATAATAAAGTGTTCATCAGGATGTTGAGGTGGGTATGCTACCCAATCTTGACTGGCTATAGATATAGATGGGGTTGACGGATAAGTCCAATAGGTTCCATCAGGACGACCAAATGTAATAACTGAATTGGTCGTTGCATAAACTGCTGTATAAGTTTCACTAGCAAAAACTATGCTTGATGGTATAGCAACACGATAAGAGACATCATCGCCACCACAAGTAACTTGGGTAGTTACTACAACAGTTTCACCTTCAATGGGTGCTACTGGTGGATTGGTTGTAGCGTTTGTTTCTGCTTGTTGTGTATTAATACACGAGGCATAACTATCCTCAGTAAAAAGTACTGGGAAAAATGCTGCTGATAAAGTTAAAATTATTACGGCGGGAATACGTAATACTTTCAATTACTCTCCTATTTGTTAGCAATTAATTCAAATAAACTATCTATTCTTTTCTCTAGTCTTTCTAAAGAGTCCTTCATTGAACTACCACCATTGGGCTTGAGTTCGTTTAGATAATGTTTGACCATCCACCTGATACCGCCAGCCATTGCCGAGAAAATTGCTGTAATAGCAACTGCTATGGTTAGATAGTCTTTTAATAACATTATACTGTTCTCACGGTTATCTCTATGATGCCACCAAAACCGTCAAATCTCTTATCAGGTGGTGTCATACGGGTGAATGTAACTTGCTCTATAAATGCTTGCCGTGACTCACCAGTTGTAAGGTCTTGCCAAGTGAGTACATCGCCTGTCTTTTCTATCTCTTCTAATAATTGTATGCGAGCAAAGGCTCGCCCTTCATATCCAACTACAGTATTAAATCTATCTGTCTCAACATCATAACACCATACTGGGAACTTAATAACTCTGTTGCGTGGTGTAGCGATAGTTGCTTTTGCTTGATACCCCTTGAATGTTGGACCACTAGAAGTGGTTGTGGCATCTCTTGCTAGGGTAAACTTATATGCTAGGAATTCTTGTGCTGTCTCTGGACTAGAGGTGGTGACTTCAACTGCAGGAACTCCAGAGTTGTAATCAATATGGTCGTAGGTAGTATCACTACCATCTGTGTTAGTTGCAATAGATGATAACGTAAAGTTACCTACTTGGAATGAACCTCTGGCTATCAACCGTTTAAAGTTCTTAGGTTCTAAGGTGGAGAATCTAATCTTACCTGTAGTTATAGAACCAGTTGCTGCTAAAACTGTGGCTGATTGAATGGCTATGCCATTGCTACCTGATGTAGTAAATGCTATTTGATTGCTATTACCTACAAAGTCTACGCTAGTTGCGTAGCCAGTAGCACCATCTAGGTAGGCATCTTTAGCATAAGCAAAGCGCAAGGTTTCAATTTCAGAACCTAAGTCAACACGATATAGACCAGCATATCCACCAATTGTACCTGCAGCCCATACAAATCTATCACGGAAAGCAAAGTCACGGACACCATTAGTATCTTCAAATATCAATGGACCATAAGACAAGTCACCAGTTGTATCTGAGATACTAGCCACACGCATACCTTTATTGGTACCTATCATTAGATAGCCAAGGTATGATTCAATTTTGTAAACTATCTCACCAATTGGTAGTTGTGCTGCAACAATTCCTGATGTCAGGGTAGGCATTACACCAGCAGTAGATAGAACAAACTTATAGATGGCAGAGTTACCACCAAGATAACCAGAAGCATAGATGGCAGAGCCACCCTCTGAGATAGATGACCAAGTCCAGTCAGCATTAGGGTGTGTGTATGTAGCAGTCGGTAAAGCGTGAGAAGAACCCTTAGCATTAGTTAACTCATAAATAGATGCACCAATACCTGCAACAAGACGTTGTTTAACCCAGCCTAGTACTATTTTTTCACTGCCAGTATTGTAATACTCTGAGTAA
>Ga0114981_10001399_pt1 | contig 15889 bp, 12 predicted proteins | sample S_140806_MF_Meta_FD_87028 | JGI IMG/M metagenome (GOLD analysis project Ga0114981, IMG submission 87028) | Freshwater microbial communities from Lake Simoncouche, Canada to study carbon cycling - S_140806_MF_MetaG | ecosystem: Environmental > Aquatic > Freshwater > Lake | place: Lake...
CTAGGGTCTTCCCCCTGACGGCGTAGCACATCCAATCGTGCTCGCTCCTCCCGTGCCTCCTTGAGAGTCCACTGCCCAGGACCCTTTCCGTAGGGACCGATCTGGTAATCCCGCAACTTGCCTTCCTTGCCAGGCGGGAAGCGATGACGCCAGACGAAATAACGCCCGTTGTTGGGGTATATCTCGACAAATAGGGACTCGCCTACAGAAACCCTGCGTTTCCTTGACTGGGGTTGAAGCGCCCTAAGATCGCTATCAGTGAAAGGCATTTGAGCAATACCCCAACATTCAAATCGTACCCCAACACCCTAGAGCATATACCCCAACAAATACCCCAACTGAATTTTCAAGCACCCTGGTTTCAGGCGGATTTACTTGGACCACCTAATCGCAAAGAACCCAGATAGAGCAAAGGATCTGGACGAACCAGACCCTTTAAAAACTCTTGAGAAGCGGAGAGGGTGGGATTCGAACCCACGGAAGGTTTCCCTTCAAACGATTTCGAGTCGTTCGCTTTCGACCACTCAGCCACCTCTCCCAAACCCAGATAAGCTGGATCTCACCACCCTAGCCAGCCCCGGGTACCTGTAAATTTCCAGTGCTGTGGCAGCCTGCCATTTTCTGGTTTTTCAGCACTTACCCACACCTTTGCTACCCCTTGCCACACGGCCATTTCCCTGCGGCTAGGCGGCCTACCTAGCCACAAACCATCAAGGCTTAGGGCCGATAAGGAAGATGTTTTAAATGGTTGCGGGAACACCCCCCAACGGCGATCACCAAGCTGCAATAGGCCAGCCCCCGGCGATTCAGGCAAACTTTTAAAGCTCAAACCCTCACTACGCACTACTCCCTGCGGAAGCACCTGCACCAGCCCACTTAATTGCCGCCAACAGGTTTGGGCATCAGTAGCAATTGGATCTAACAACACCAACCAGTCCAATCGAGCAATCCCTAAACCCTGCTGTAATCGCCCAGCCCGGCGACAACTAAATTCACTAGCATCTGTACTAATTAATGCTGCTCTACCTTTATATCGAGCCATTAACAAACTACCAGATGCCTGATGAACGAGCAGCAATTGATCTTGAAATAAGCAAAATAACTGATATGCACTGGCAGAAATCATTACCAATAAACCAAGCGGTCGCCAGCGTTTAAGAGGTAATAGCCAAGCTGATAAACCAGCACTAAAAATAAGAACCAGCCATGCTGATACCCTACCTGTAAATATCAATGCAAGAGGTAATTGAGCCGTAAACTGCACTAATAAAAGCAATGCCTGCACCGGTAGCTGCAATAACCAAATGAATGGTGCAAGTAAAGGCGGCAGCATTAAAGCAAACACGGCACTAGCAATTGATCCAAGCGTTAATATTGAGATCAGTGGGCTTGCAATTAGATTTGCCGGCACTGCATAGATCGGAACCACACCAAAATGCAATAGTTGTAGTGGCAATGTCCATAACCAGGCAGCTAATGGCACTGCCAGCAATGAATGGCAGTGTTTTTCAAGCCGGGGTGCGGTGATAATTAAACCAGCAGTTGCAGTGGCACTAAGCTGAAAACCAATATCCCATAACCAAGCTGGCTGCCAGAGCAATAAGAGCATTAAACTAATAAGCAATAAGCCAAATGGTTTGCTGCGTTCTTCGTTTATTTCAATTATTAGGGCAGCAACACCCATCAGCAATGCCCTTAACACCGATGGTTGGGGGCCAGCCAGCACTAAAAACACAAGCATCGCCCCAAGCCCTGCTGTTAAACGCAATGGTGGTTTTCCCCGCCGCACAAAAGCAAGCACCAAACCCAGTAATACGGTGAGGTGAAATCCACTTGCAGCTAAGGCATGGCTTAAACCCGCGGCCCTGAATTGTTGTTTCAACTGATCAGGTAGATCCACCACCGCACTACCCATAAGCAAAGCAGCTAGCAATGGGCCAACCTCTGGGCCTGCAGCTTGCTGAAATTTGTTATTTAAATGTTGGCGTAATTGCAATACCGGCCCTTGCTTCTTATCTAGCACCTCAAGGTTATTCACTATTAAGCGGCTAAATGTGCCTTGCAGCGCCAACCGTTGGCCGCCATCACCAAGCAAAGGATGCACTGCAGGGCTTGGTTTTTGCAAGCGGCCTTGCACCTGAACCAGCCAACCTTCTTGCCATAAACCGCATTTAGGCAGGATTAAATCGCTGCGGCCGCTATGGGGTAAATCAAGAACTAACAAGGATCTGCAGCCCGTTGGCATTAGCCGTTGGATCGGAGCACCCAGCCTCCCCCTTAATTGCACTTGCTTGCCATCGGCTTGCCACACAGGATCCAAAGCATCAGGACGGGGCCAGCGCCAATGCAACCAGCCAAACAACAGCACAAGCAAAAGCAGGCCTATGCCCCATTTACGTTGCAGCGTTTGAAAAAGCCGCAAATAAACCATTTCTTATTGGCAGCGGCTCCATCAGAGGATTCCCCCCCTAGACGGCAGCGATGCAGCCGATAAGTTACAAACCAAGCAGCAGCTCAACCAATGAATCCTTTGGCCCGCTTGGCCCTACTGGCACTTACATACATCCTCACTGCGCCAGTGGGTGCTCAGCCACTAGCAACAAATGCCACTATTACAGTGCAAGCTGGCGACACATTAGATGCAATTGCCCGCAAGCAAGGAATTAGCGTTGCAGCTTTAATTAAATTGAATCCCAACATTATTCCCGATCGTTTAGCTATTGGAACAATATTACAAATACCATCAAAAATAATCAGTCAAAACCAACCACTTCCACCAGAACTAAATACAAAAGAAGCAAGCGCTGCTTTATTACTAAGTGCTGCAGAACGCAGGGATAGGGCCCAACAAATGCTTGTTGATCCAAACGGTTGGCGTTGGTATGGCAATACCGCTGTGGATTGGAAAGGTTGGCGACTACATCCGGGTGGTGTGCGTATCACATTGGTTAAACCAAATCCAATTGAAGTGGGTAATTTACGCTCTTTAGCAACTGCTGTTGCAGTGCAATGCGACAGTTTGAGGCAAACCTGGCGCATTGATGGCCAGTGGGAACCATGGAAAATCCCCAGTGGCGGCACCGTTCCCGCTCGAATTGTGCTTGATCTTTGCAGCAACACCACCGATGCACCGGCAGTGCCGGTTTTACCTTTGGAGTAAAGGGAAACCCAGGGCCTCCCGCTCCGCCAACCAGGCCTCTGCCACCTGCTTTGCCAAGTGGCGAATGCGGGCAATGGTTGCAGTTCGCTCTGTTACTGATATCACTCCACGCGCCTCTAATAAATTAAATGTGTGGCTGCATTTAAGTACCCAATCAAGGGCAGGTGCCGGCAGCGCTTTTTCACATAGGTCTCGGGCTTCTGCTTCATAAATTTCAAATAATTGCTTTAATCTTTCTGGATTTGATGCCTCGAAATTGTAAACACATTGGCCCTTCTCAAAAGGCAACCAAATATCGCCATAACTATATTTTGAATCCCATTGCAGATCCCATAAACTTTCAACATCTTGTAGATACATCGCTAAACGTTCTAGGCCATAGGTAATCTCAATCGACACCGGCCTGCAATCGAGGCCGCCACATTGTTGGAAATAGGTGAACTGGGTAACTTCCATGCCATCAAGCCACACCTCCCAACCCACACCCCAAGCACCAAGGGTTGGTGATTCCCAATTATCTTCCACAAATCGGATATCGTGCTCAGCAGCGCAAATACCAAGCGCAGCAAGGGATTCAAGATAGGTTTCTTGAATAGCATCAGGCGATGGTTTTATTAATACCTGATATTGAAAATAATGTTGCGCCCTGTTGGGATTATCGCCATAACGGCCATCGGTGGGTCGCCGGCATGGCTCCGGATAGGCAACTGCCCATGGTTCTGGGCCGATAGCCCTTAGCACCGTATGGGGATTCATGGTGCCAGCGCCCTTTTCGGTGTCGTAGGGCTGCAGGATTAAGCAGCCTCTTTCAGCCCAAAAGCGGTTGAGGGTTTGAATGATGTCTTGAAATTGCATGGAGCCGCCCACCGCTTTGCCAACAATACCGAATCACCTTTAAATAATGAACCTTTTGATTGCTATAATCCTAAAATAGATCCCTTGGTAAAATCAGTGGGAAGAGTTGTCATCGAACTAATACCCACGCCTTTAAGGTTAGAGCTTTCTCCAATCTTGGAAGTTCTTGTTAATGAATTAGAACCCCAAGGATTATGGCTATTTGGAAGCTGGGCAAGAGGTAATGCCAGCCTCCGTTCAGATGTAGATATCTTAGTTATGGGTTTCGAAAATCAAAACTTGCTCGATGCTTACAACTCTGTTCTAGAAGTAATTTACCCATGCCCATTACCACTTCAGCCGCTGATTGCAGGGAAACACCTGCTCACGCAACATGGCGATGCACCTTTCTGGCGTTCAATTAAAAATGATGCTATTCCTCTTTTACTAGGCAGTAAATTCCCATGAGCCTAGAAAGTGCCCATCAACGAGCTCAATTATGGTTGCGACAAGCAAGGGATGATTTGAAAGCTGCCCAGGTTCTGCAAAGAGCAGGCCAAGCTGCTCAATCATGCTTTCAATCTCAACAAGTTGGAGAGAAGGCTCTTAAAGCGCTATTGGCAGCTGAAGATCGTGACTTACGCAGCCATTCATTAACAGCTCTTCTAAAAGCAATAGGTGGCGAAATAGAAGAGCCCCGCCAACGTCAGGCTCGTTTACTCGACAAACTCTACGCTCCCACGCGTTATCCAGATGCCCTAGGAGATGAAGTGCCCGCAGATGTTTTTGGCCCGGAAGACAGTGAAAGTGCTTTGCAAGCCGCTTCAGAACTACTAGATTGGGCTGAAAATAGGCTTAAAAAGCCATCTTAGTAATATGTTAACCATAAGCAGCAGATCATTAGCTATCGCCACATTTCTACTTGTAAGTTCATTACTTTCTAGCCGCGTATTAGCAGAAGACACGCCATCCCCAGCGCAACCTGCAGCATGGTTTAGCATTCAAAATAATTTGGATTTACCCGATTGGTTTCAATTTAGTTTGCAAAGCCAAGCCGAACCAATGCTCAACCTCAGCGGTGGCACAAAACAAACCAATAATTGGATACAACAAACCGTTGCCTCAATATCAGTTGGAACGGGCCTAGCTAAAGATCCCAGCAATTGGCAGGAGATAGACCATTGGCATGTGGATGCAAGCGTCAATTTTTATAATGGCAATCCAAATTTCAATAGTGAAATCGGTGCTGCTATTCCACTGCAACAGGTGGCCCACGACAATGGCTTTTGGCTTACTCAAGCGCAACTAAACCGCAGCATTGGCAATGGCTGGTTTGGCATTAAAGCAGGAATTCTTTCACTCAACCCTGATTTCATCTATACCCCAATATATGATTACTACATTCATTCAAGCCTAAATAATACCCTAAACATTTCAATTAGTGATCTCCCCGTAAACCCCCTTGCCGCCATTGGTGGTGTTTTGGAATTAAAACCGGCTCAAGATCTTTCGATGCGCTATGGATTATTTGATCTCGCTAGCACCAAACCAATCGCAAAGGTTTTTGGTGTGAATCCTCAAGCGAATGTTGGCGGGACAGGAGTAGCTCAATTTCTACAAATTAATTACTCACCTCAATGGTTAGCGCCTAATAAAACTGGCTCTACGCTGCCCGATGGTTTGCTGCAAATTGGTGGTTACACCACCAATAATGGCGTTGATGGCAGCGGCATCAACGCCAGCATTAGTTTTAGCACTGGACTATCATTAGGCCTAGATCATCGCTTCTGGATCGGCAGTAATTATTCATTTAATAACTTAAATGATAGCACTCCAACCTTTATTTCAGCCGGTTTATTAAGCCAAGGCTTAATTGCTTCCAGGCCATTTGATGTATTTATTTTAGGCTTTGGCAAAACTGGCTTCAATCAACTGCTAGCGCCCAATCAAAGTTATGAAGGCGTTATCGAACTTGGTTATCAATTTCAATTAAATCCAACGCTTAATCTGCAACCTGCAGTGCAATGGATAATAAATCCCGGCGGTGCAGGTAACACCGCCGGGATTTTTGCTACCACTTTACAAATAACACTTAATCTATAGATCAGAACAGGAAAGTAGTTTTCAGCACACCGCCATAGGCGTTGTTGCTGCCGCTACCAGCTGGGTTTGTGATCGTAAAGAAGGCAGGTGTAACGCTGATGTTGTCGGTAACTTGGAATTTGTACCAAATCTCCCAAGCAAAGGTGCTTTCATCCGTACCTAAGAAACCATCGTTTCCAGTTACAAATGTTGGCTGACCAACGGCTGTACCAAAGCTGTTGCCTTTGATCAAAGCATCAGCCCACTGCAAACCCACATACCAAGATTGGCTTTGGGCATTTGCGCCCTTTTGGTTTGCTTCCACACCCCAGATTTGGGCTGCCTTCTTAGCGCTATAGGAGTTGGTACCCCAACCAGCACTAACAGATGGCACCCAGCTCACATTGCTTGGTTTCCACCAGCCACTAATCGCAAGCGCATTCACATCAAATTGGGTGAGGCCGGCAAATGGGTTGGTGGCCTTTGGTGTGCCAACAGGGATATAACCCAAGCCACTGGTGCCGTCGTAGGCGCCGCCACTTTGAGAGTAGGCATAGGCAGCAGTTAGGTTCCAATTTGGCGCGGTGTAAGCCAGCTGCACCGTGCCGGTGCCGCCTGAGCTTTCGTTTGCAATGCCACCGGCGTCAAGGCCCGCTGGACCTGCACCAAGTGTTGCTCCACCCTTGGTAGAGCCGGAGTAGCTCGATTTGCCGTTGGCCGCAACATAACTAGCGCTGAGGCTGAAACCATCCTGGTTCCACCAAATACCAGCACCGGCACCGAGGTTCGATGTGTATGTTCCTGGTGCACCGGCGTAGGTAAAGAAGTCGAGAATCGTGTCGGCTGGATATTGGCTAGGCCACACCGCCAACATGTCGTCTTGACGCACCCTTGGACCCGCCGTAACGGTGAAATTTGAGCCGATCGGGAACTGGTAGAAGATCCGATCCACACTCCAAATGCTGCCAGCTGCTGATTGGTCGAATGCCACCTCAGCGCCGAGGGCAGGGTAGGGATAACCACTCCAAATGCTGTCGGAGAAGTTACCGGCCCGCAGGCGAGTGCGCAGTAAATCTTTGCCCGTAAAGCTCGTGTCGAGGTTTAAACGTACGTCGTAGTTAAAGCTAACGGCCTCACCGAGCGGCACATTACCTTCCAGCAAGCCTTTTAGGAACTTACGCGCAGCTGCTTTTACCGTGGGGTTCTGTTGCTGCAGAGGGCTCAAGGTGCCGTATTCAGCTATCGATAGATCCAGCGGGTTTGTGAATGTGCCCGCGTTTGTAAAGCCACCAGGCGCTGTATTCGCAAATGTGCTGTATGGAGCAGTTGCAACATCGCTGGAATAGCGAATCAAGCCGCCACCTTTAACTGCCCGTGAGGCATTACCCAATGCCACCAGGTTTTGCATATCTTTTTTATCAATTACAAAACCACCTATTGATGGCGCTGCTCCTGAAGTGCTGCCGATGGTATTTGCCATCACGCCCACCAAATCAGAAGTAACAACCGTGCCGCTTGGCAAAGCGTTATTTATAAAGCCATAGGTACCAGTAACGCCGGTGCCACCAGCTGGCGCACCAGGGTTAGAACGCAAACCAGCAACTGAGAGGTTAGGACTAACGAAACCGCCTCCTACATAATTACCCAGGGTTTTGCCAGCTTGACCCACAACTCCAATAGCAGAACTGCCTGAACCACCGGTCCAGGTGGCTGCCTTAGTAAAGGCTTCTACGCTGCCATTTGGGGTGCCCGTTGCTGAATAGCTGGCGCCGCCTGGGGTAACGCTATAGGCATTGGTTTGAACGGCGCTTTTAAATGCTGCAGATTCATATATCCCAGCGCCCACGTTTGCAACAGGGCTGGTGCCTTTATTAGCGCCGTCGAACTTTGCTGTGCCAAGCCAAAACACCGCCTGACCTTTCAACTTGGTAGTAGTTGAAAACTGGGTTGCCGCTAATTCTGCTGTTTTTGCTTCTAAACCATCAACCTTTGCTTTTAATACCGCTAGCTCTTTTTCAAATTCCTTAAGCAAGCGTTTTACCTGCTCTGTCATCTCCGTTACACGATCCAAGCAAGCATTCAGCAATGCCGCCGCCTCATAGCGGGTCATCGCCTGTTTGCCTTTAAACGTGCCGTTTGGATAGCCAGCTACGCAGCCATACTTAGTAACCAAGTTCGACAGTGCCTGATAGGCCCAATCAGTGGGTTGCACATCAGAAAACTGGCTAACACTTGTTACCTGACCCATCTGCGCTTCTATCGCACGCATCCGGTCGATATCTTGCTGGTCTTGATAGCGATTAACCGACCCCATATCTAGGCTTTGGGCTTGACCCGCCAATGGCGACACCACTCCCATTACCAATGGAGCAAGCAATAGCTTGCGAAATGCGTTCATGGTTCTCACACACAAAAAGAACAGGAGGCGCTATGCGCCAAACAGATAATTCCTCCTTAACCAAACAAAAGCCGTGCGAATTTATACAAAAGTGCTGCCATTGGGTCCAGAGCTGCAATTGGTTGCTTTGGCTTGGGGCCCTATTGCTGCTCTTGCTGCCGGGCCTTGATCTACCCCTGCGGGATTGGGATGAAGGGATTGTTGCCAGGGTGGCCCTAGAGCGCAGCCAACAGCTGGGCTCCTTTGCTGATCTACTGCTACCCAGCTATTGGGATGCCCCCTACCTAAATAAACCGCCCGGCCTGCACCTATTAATTGCCGTTGTTATTCACCCTTGGCTGCAGGCGGGCCTGTTGCCACCCGCCTGGGCAGTGCGTTTTATGCCTGCCCTGCTCGCCAGTGCCGTGGTGCCCCTGGCCGCTGCTATCACCCGGCGCCTACGGCCCAATCAACCCATGGCTGCTTTTTGCAGCGCCGCCATCAGTCTCACCCTTTTGCCCTTGATGCGCCATGGCCGCCTTGCCATGTTGGATGGCGCCCTGGTGAGTGCCAGTGGTTTGCTCTGGTGGCAACTGCTGCGGGCTAAACAACACCCTGCTAACGGCGGATTTTGGGCTGGCCTTGGCGGCAGTGGCCTACTACTACTAAAAGCACCAACCCTCTTGCCGGTTTTAGCAGCAGGCCTGCTGCTGCTGACCATGGATCGTGTTTTAAGCAAACGCCACTGGTTGCTAATGCTTAGTGCCCTTGCCCTGGGCCTAATGCCAGGTGTTGGTTGGCATCTCTGGCATTTTTGGGCCCGGGGTGATCAAGCCCTTTGGCTATGGGCTGGTGATGGCGCCGCAAGGGTGTTGTTGCAGGCGGGGGAAGGCAGCAACCTCGGCTGGCGGATTCCTGTTCTTGAAGTGTTGGAAGGGGGCTGGCCCTGGTTGCCCCTCTGGCCTTTTGCCATGGCCTCGGCCTGGCGGCAACGCCACACCCCAGCAGGCCGCTGGCCCCTGGGGCTGCAATTGGCCATGGCCGCCACGGTATTACCGCTACGCACCCAATTGCCTTGGTATAGCCACAGCCTTTGGTTGCCCTTTGCCCTGCTCTGCGGCCCCCAGTTAGCCCAACTGATCCAACAGCGGGGGGGTGCAGTGCTGAGGCGCCTGCCCTGGTTTTGGCTGGGGCTAGGGGCACTACTGCTAATTGCTGCCCCATTTAGCCAGCATTGGTTTGTGATCCCAGCTGCCCTTGGCTTATTACTGGGGGGCTGGGGCCTTCGGCCAGGGGTGCAAAGCAACAACCGGCGCTGGCGGGGCGCCCTGCTCTTGATCAGTGGTTGGTGGCTTTCGCTTTTCCTTTTGATGCAAGGCCCCCTATGGCTATGGGAACTGGCGGAACAGGTGCCAGTGGCAGCGGGAGCCGCCCTGGTGCGGCGGGCTGATCCCCTCATACCCATTGCCCTATGGCAAATGGCGGAACGGCCTAGCCTCAGCTGGCAAAGCCAAAGGCGTTTATTACCCCTAGGCACACCAGCGGCTGGAAACCTGCAACTGTTGAGCCTGGGTAAGGGTCCGGCCCCAGAGCTGGCGGGTTATGGCTGTATAAAAAACCACAACGGGGAAGATGGCTGGCAGTTGTGGCTATGTAAGCCAGCACCTTGAGCGGCCCCCTAAATCTCACGGTGGTGCTTGCCACCTACAACGAACGCGAAAACCTGGCGCCGATGTTGGCCAAGTTAAAAGCCCTCCTGGGCCAGCGTTATCGCCTCGAAATAATTGTGGTAGACGACGACTCCCCCGATGGCAGCGCCGATTTAGTGCGCTCCCTTACCCGCCAGGATCCCCGCATCCACCTGATCCGGCGCGTGGGCAGGAACGGTTTATCCAGTGCCATCCGCGAAGGTTTATTAGCTGCCAGCGGTGAAGTGGCCGTTGTGATGGATGCCGATGGCCAACACGAACCGGAGGCGGTTGATTTGGCAATAAGGGAGTTGATCAGTAGCGATGCCGATCTAGTAATTGGCAGCAGGTTCCATGCCGGCGCTGTTATTGAAGGGCTTTCGCCCCAACGGCAACGGGGCTCCAGCCAAGCCAATCGCCTGGCCCGCACCACCCTGCCCGCCTATGCCCAACTATCCGATTACATGAGCGGCTTCTTTGCCCTCAGGCCCGACCGCTGCGCTAAGGCCATTCGTGCTGTGGATGTGAGTGGTTTTAAATTTCTCTATGAGTTGCTGGCGGTGAGCAAAGGCCAGCTGCAGGTAAAGGAAATCCCCTTGCACTTTCAAGCGCGTCAGAGTGGTAGTTCCAAGCTTGATAACGCTGTGGTGTGGGACTGGCTTGTTTCGGTAGTCCACACCGCCTGTTTCAGGGTGGTGCCAAGGCGAGCCGTGAGCTTTGGCCTCGTGGGCCTAACTGGGATGGTGGTGCACTTTGCTATCTACGGCCTGATGCGCAGCCAAGGGGTGGCTTTCCTAACCACCCAACTGGTGGCGGTGATCATGGCGGCCAGTTCCAATTACTTGATAAATAATTCACTCACCTTTCGGGCTAAGCGCCTGCAGGGTTTTGCCCTTAGCGCCGGCCTGTTGAAATTTTTGCTGGTTTCATCCTTAGGAATGGCCGCAAATGTGGGTATTTCAACGGTGGTATTCGCCAGCTTGAAAGGGGGACCCATTGCCCTGCTTGCCCTGTTGGCTGGCATCCTTGTGGACTTCGTTTGGAAATACGCCGCCTCCTCCCGGTTTGTGTGGAACGTTCCCTACTGAAATTCCTATTCAGCAGCTGGGCCATAAGCCGCTTGCTGCTGCTGGCACCGCTGCTGCTGCAACCACTGCCCCAGGCCCTAAACCGCTGGGATGTGGTGCACTACCTCGCCCTAGCCCAACACGGCGCCCAAGGCAATTTGCAGGCTTTCTTTCCGCTTTGGCCCGCCTTAATTGCCTGGTTATTTTCAGCTACCGCAACGATTTCAAGCAATGGGTTTCTATGGGCTGGCTTTGGCCTTGCCAATTTGGCTTTTTTAATTGCCCTGGGGCTGATGCATCAGCAAGCCCTGCGTTTGTGGGGTGATCGTGCCGCCCGCTGGACGGTGCTTCTGGCTTGCTTCAATCCCCTTAGTTTATTTGCCGCTATTCCCTACACAGAAGCCCTCTATCTACTGCTAACTGCCGCTGCCCTAAGCCAAACCGTGGCGCCTTTGCTGCAGGGAGTGGCGGCTGGTTTAGCTGCCGCCACCAGGCCCACGGGGGTGTTGCTGTTGCCGGGTTTTCTACTGCAACGCCGCTGGGCTGCAGCGGCGTTAACGGGCCTTGGCCTTGGGGCAGTGTTGCTGCTTGGTTTGCGCAGCAGTGGTGATCCATTTGCTTTTTTGCATGCCCAACAAAGCGGCTGGGGCCATCAACCGGGCCTAAACCTTTCCGGCCTGCCCCGCTGGCAGCGGCTATTCAGCCAGATCCTGCTGGGCGGGCAAAACACAGAAGCCGGCCAGCTGGTGGATTTTGTTTTTCCGGTTTTAATGCTCAGCTGCGCTCTGCTGGCCATAGCCGCCTGGCGCCTAAATCAAAATCGCCCTAACACTGCCCTAATACTTGGCGGCATCAGCCTTATGGGTGCCTGGTTGCTGGCGGGCAGTCCATTTCTAAATGGGGCTATGGCAATAGGAAGCGCAGCACTTTTGCTTTGGGGTTGGGCCCGTTTACCCCTAGAGCAACGCTGTTTTGCCTTGGCAAGCATTGCCGCCTACCTACTCAAACAAAACACGATTAGCTTTGAGCGCCACCTCTATGCCACGGTGCCCCTGTTGCTATTGCTTGGTTTATGGGCAAGCCTGCATCCCCGTTGGGCCAAATTATTACTTGCTTTTAACTCCCTACTTTGCCTTTTATTTGGCCTGCGCTTTGCCAGTGGTGGCTGGGTGGGTTAAAAGCAAAGCCCGTTCAGCACAGGCGCGGCTTTGGCTTGAACTTGGGGCGCCACGTTTAAGCACCAGCGCTCCATCAGCGCAATGCACCACCCCATAGGCACCCTGATCTAAGAGCTGCAGGCTGCGGGCCCGCAACACCAATAATTGATCACGATCTTCTGGAAATGCAGCCAAGAAAGGGCGATGGAAACGAGGTAAAAGGGCGATCCAATCCACCGGCTGGGGTTTGCCCTGGCGATTAAGGAAATCGCTATGAAATGGATAACGCAGCAGCACTGGCCGCTGGGCCAGCCTTGGCAATAAAGGCGTGTGGGCCGCCACCGATGCCCCGGGCGGAATAACAGCCAAAGCGGCGAGGGCCGCTTGGCGGCGGGCCCATTGCTCCTGAATACCAGCCTGGGCCCAGGGCTTAATGCTGTCTGGAATTAAGGCGGAAAGGCTGCGGTGGGGGTTGGCGCTAAGGGCTAATAACAATGAAAGGGCAATGGCAGCTGTCCAGAGGCGCTTAAACCATTTACTGCCGTATAAAGCCTGGTGGCTGCGCCACCAAAACACCACACCGCCAAATACCCCAGGCGCTAAATACAACACATAGCGCAAACCTGTGGCAAGGGCGCTGAAACCTTTAGCCGCTAGGGCAATAAATAATGGCGCCGCAATTAATAGCCACACATCAATTGAAAACAACGGCACCAGCGCCAGGGGCAACATCGGTGCCAGCAGATATTCAAGGCTGCGGCCCGGTGGGCTAACCAGTTCCTGGAGCAGTTGCTGCGGTTGCTTTGCTAATGCCAAAAGCAACCCCAAGGTGCCGCCGGCACTTTGATATTGGCCAAATTTTTCCGAAAGGAAGCGTTCATTCACATCAGCGCCCAGCAATGGCTGCAACCAGGCTGTTACCAGCACCACGTAAAAAACCGACCAAATCAATACAGCTGCCGCCAGCCGGCGCCTTGGCAGCCGCAACACCCCCCACAGGCCAATGCTAAAACTCACAATCCCGGCATCACCCCGCACCAAGGTGATCATCAAGGCCGCCCCTAGGGCAGGCCAGCAGCGCCCCTGGCGCAGGGCCCAAATCAAACAAAAACCCAGCAATGGCACTGGGCAAAGGTCGTGAAAATTCTCAAGCAGCGGGCCAATCAGGGTGATGGAGCAGTAGTAGGCAAGCGCAATCCGTAGGCCAATAGCTGCGGCCAGTCCCTCAGAAATAGCCAACTTGAACAGCATCAAGCCGCCTGCGGTGAGTAAACCCACCTGCACTAGGGGCAGGGCATAGATGCCAAAAATTGGAATTAATGGCACCCAGAGCTGGCTAAGCAAATTGAGGTGCTGGCTGGCATGCAAATAGCCCAACTGGGGCAATTGCCCCCCTAATTTCACCGCCGCCGATAGTTCCGCCGAGAGGGTGCTTTCAAACCAACGGCCCTGGCTACCACTCCAGAGCTCTTGCAAAAACAAGCCTTGGTCGTAGCTGGCGCTGAAACCCTCCAACCGCCATAGCTGCAGGCCAAAACCAAATACAAAAAAAGCTGTTGCCGCTAAGGCAAGCTGCCGATGGATCGGCTCCCGGAGGACCATTGGAACACCGCAGAGCAAGGATGCGTTTAATTCTCCCTGGCCCCTGGCTACCGATGCTGCTGGGTGCTGCCCTGCGGCTTGTGAATATCAACGCCCCAATCATTGGTGTGCACAGTTGGCGCCAGGCAGATACCGCTGGCCTAGCCCGTAATTTCCACCTCAACCATCTGCCAATTTGGCTGCCCCAGGTGGATTGGGGTGGTGCTGGCAGCGGCTATGCCGAAACCGATTTCCCGATTTATTCCTTTGGCGTAAGCCTGCTTTATCAATTGTTTGGCGTGCAGGAATGGTTGGCGCGGGGCCTCAGTTTGCTCTGCAGCATTGGCGCCATCTATTTAATTCAAAGGCTTGGCAGCAACCTGTTTGGCCGGGAGGCGGGCTGGTGGGGCGCCCTGTTTTTTGCCCTTCTGCCCCTATCGGTTTTCTATGGCCGCAGCGTGCAACCGGAAGCACTGCTGATGCTCAGCTCGGCCCTTGCCCTGGAGAGGGGCTTGGCCTTTCAACAGCGGGGCGGCAAGCTCAACTTGGCCTTGGCTGGCCTTGGCTTAGCGGCGGCCAGTTTGATTAAGGTGCTGCCCCTGTTTTGGCTTGGGGTACCGCTGTTGGCCCTTGGCTGGCGGAGGTGGCAGCTGTGGTTGGTGGGGGGACTGGTGTTGATCGCAACCGTTGCTTGGTATTGGCATGCCCATCAGCTATTTATGGAAACAGGCTTGAGCTTTGGCTTTTGGGGCAGTAAAGCCTCCCGCTACAGCTGGGGCGATTTATTGAACTGGCGCTACTGGGGCGACATCTTGCTGCGCTTTAGCCTGCGGGGCCTTGGGCTGGTGGGGCTACCACTGTTGATTTGGGGCCTTTGGCTACCAGCGCAAAGCAAACAAGAAAAAATATTGCCGCTTGGCTTGCTTGCGGTGTTGCTTGCGGGGGCATTAGCCCCCAGCTCCAGTTATATCCATGAGTATTACCAATTACCGCTTTTGCTATTTGCTTGCCCGCTGCTGGGAAAGGCTTGGCAGGATCTATGGAAACGCGCCACTTCGATCGGCAGGCGCTGGTTGGTGATCGGCTTTTGCCTATTGGTGCTGATCAGCCTCACGGTGCTGCGGCTTAATTATTGGAATCTAGAAAATGTTGCGAGCTCACCAATTTGGGCCCAGGCCCAAGAAATAAAAGCCAAAACGCCTAGAAATAAGCCGCTGGTGAGTGTTACCGCTGGTGATCCAACCCTGCTCTACCTGAGCGATCGCAAGGGCTGGCTTTTGCCTCCAGAGGCGATTAATCAAAATCTTATAAACCAACTAAAACAGCAGGGGGCCAGTGCTGTTGTTGGTTCTTGGCAAAGAATTGAAAACTACTCCGCTTTTCCTGATGGGACCACAAAAGAAAATTTAAAAAAAGTATTACTCAATCCCAAAAATAAAAATTCAAAGCAAACTAAACACAAGGAAAACTACATAATCAAAATTGACTAAATATTAACCAATTGATTGAATTTTAACTACAATTACTCCTTAAAATAACGATGCCCCCGGATTGCTCCGGGGGCTCTCGCCGGGTTCGCTATGGCGCGAAACCGTTTGATCAGGAAGCGAATGCCTTTATCAGGCGGCCTTCTCCGCGATCAGCAAACCCTGCATTTTGGAACTCTGGGACACGGGCACCTCCTCCTGTTTGGATGATGCTGACCGGTAAAGCCTTCGGTAGCAAGATCAAAAGATCCAGCTACCACTTCACTGTCAGCGGAACCCGATCATTTTAACCAATAAAAAAGGCGCCCCGGGGACGCCTTTCTGCAGAAATGTGGATTTAAACGGCCTTAGAGGGCGTTTCCACGGGGCAGAACCTCTTCTGGGAAGATGAAATTTTCATGGGGCTGGTCGGCTGGTGCCATCCAGGCGCGTAAACCTTCATTCAAAAGAATGTTC
>Ga0114981_10001400_pt1 | contig 15887 bp, 9 predicted proteins | sample S_140806_MF_Meta_FD_87028 | JGI IMG/M metagenome (GOLD analysis project Ga0114981, IMG submission 87028) | Freshwater microbial communities from Lake Simoncouche, Canada to study carbon cycling - S_140806_MF_MetaG | ecosystem: Environmental > Aquatic > Freshwater > Lake | place: Lake...
ACCGTGCAAATGCGCCAAGGCTTTTTCAGCGTGCAGCAAACCTGTCCGCACTGCCGCGGCTCAGAAAAGATCATCTCCGACCCCTGCTCCTCCTGCAGCGGTCAGGGTAAGCTCAAAAAACAAAAAACACTCGAAGTCAAAATTCCAGCGGGCATTGACGACGGCATGCGCATTCGCAGCACCGGCAACGGTGAACCAGGCACCAATGGTGGACCGCCTGGCGATTTGTACATTGAAATTCGCCTCAAGAAGCACGACATTTTTGAGCGCGATGGCGACGACTTGCATTGCTCAGTACCCATCGGTTTCAGCAAAGCCGCGTTAGGCGGTGAGATTGATGTGCCGACACTCAGCGGCAAAGCTGCCATTGATATTCCAGAGGGCACTCAAACTGGCAAGCAATTCCGTTTGCGCGGTAAAGGCATCAAAGGCGTGCGTTCAAGTTACCCCGGCGACTTGTACTGCCACATCACCGTCGAGACACCTGTCAAACTCACTGAACACCAACGCAAGTTGCTCAAAGAATTTGAAGAGTCTTTGCAAAAAGGCGGCGCCAAACACATGCCGACAGGCAACAGTTGGACTGACAAACTCAAAGGTTTGTTCGGCGCATAAGTTTCAAACTAAGACTTGATTCAGGTCAAGGTCGTGTTGATGCAAATCACTAACATGATCTCATGACACTGAACATTCGATTCTTAGGCGGCGCCGATACTGTCACGGGCTCTAAATACTGTGTAGAGTACGACGGCCGTCGACTCTTGGTCGATTGCGGCTTGTTTCAAGGCTACAAACAACTGCGCCTTAGAAACTGGGATCCGTGCCCCATGCCACCCAAAGATGTCGATGCCGTCATTCTGACGCACGCGCATTTGGACCACAGCGGCTATTTGCCATTGTTATGCCGCAACGGTTTTGTGGGTAAAGTTCACAGCACTTCTGGCACGCGAGACTTGTGTGGCATTTTGTTGCCCGACAGTGGCCACATCCAAGAGGAGGATGCCTACTTTGCCAATCGGCATGGTTTTTCGAAGCATGATCCAGCGTTACCCCTTTATACCGAGCAAGACGCCAAATTCTGTCTGCAACAGTTTCATGTCGAAAAAATGCATGAATGGTTTCAACCCATTCTGGGCTGGAATGCCAAGTTCAGCAGTGCTGGCCACATCTTGGGCGCCGCCAGTTTGTTGCTAGAAGTTGCTGGCAGACGCATCCTTTTTTCGGGTGACTTGGGTCGACCCGATGACAGCCTGATGAACCCACCAGATGCCCCCCTTCAAGCTGACACCGTGTTGATTGAATCCACGTATGGCAACCGAAACCACCCCGAAGAAAATGTGAATTCAGAATTAGGCGCAGCTTTGAAGAAGGTCGCGGCTCGTGGCGGTGTAGCCGTGGTGCCCGTTTTTGCGGTTGGGCGTGCGCAAGCCATTTTGCACAGCATTGCGCAATTGAAAGCAGCAGGAGAAATTCCGCATGGCTTGCCCATCTTTTTGGACAGCCCCATGGCCATTCACACCACGGCACTCTTCAAACGCCACATGGGCGAACATCGCTTGAATGCTGTCGAAGTTCAAGCCATGGACCACATTGCGACAATGATCGAAACGCCCGAGCAATCCAAAGCATTGGTAAAGCGCCATGGCCCCATGGTCATTCTGTCTGCAAGCGGCATGGCAACAGGGGGCAGGGTCTTGCACCATCTTGCCAATTATGTCGGGGGTCATCGCAACATGGTGATTCTCACAGGCTTTCAATCTCCTGGAACGCGTGGCGCAACGCTTGCCAGTGGTGCATCAAGCATCCGGCTGCATGGCAAAGACCTGGCTGTTGCTGCAGAAATTGTCCAACTCAGTTCGGCCTCAGCCCATGCAGATGGCAACCAGCTGATTGCCTGGTTACAAAGAATGTCTAAAGCCCCTGACCAGGTTTATGTGGTGCATGGGGAGCGAGAGGCCTCAGACGCCCTTCGACAACGGATTGAAAGAGAACTTCGGATGCGCGCAGTCGTGCCTGAGCATGCGTCTATTTGGCCAGGCTGAAGGAATTCTCTGAGAAAATGCGGCAAGCTTTAAACTTCGCCCATGACCACCAAGAAACGTCCTACCTCAGCCCTCCAACAAAGCGCCTGGCATCCTAACTGGGTTGTCATTTTGAGCAGCCTGTGGTTGGCCACCCTTGGCAACACCGCCCTTTGGCTGCAAGTGAACAAACTGCCCGAAGTCAATGGTGTCAGGGGCATGGCTTTTGCCGTGGGTTTTGGTGTCATGATCATTGCAGCCACCACTGCGATCTTGAGCTTTTTCAACTGGCGGTCGCTGCTCAAACCTGTGGTCACCGTGTTCTTCTTGAGCGCTGCAAGTGGTGCCTACTTCATGATGAGCTACGGCATTGTCATTGACAGCACCATGATCACCAACGTGGTCCAAACAGACACCAAGGAAGCCTTGGATTTGATGAATTGGCGCATGCTGATCAGTTTGCTGCTTTTAGGAATTTTGCCTTGCTGGGTCTTGTGGAAAACACCCGTCAGATCTTTGCGTTGGAGCCGACAAGCAGGGAGCAACCTCATCGCATTGGTCGCATCGCTGATTGTGATCGTGGCTGTGCTACTCGCCATCTTTCAAGATTATTCATCCATCATGCGCAATCACATGCAGTTGCGTTATTTGGTGAATCCCTTGAACAGCTTCTATGCCATTGGCGTGGTGGCTGCCAAACCATTTCAGCGGGACAATCAAACTTTGTTACCCATCGGACGAGACGCGCAAGTCGCCCAACTGAAGCCTCTTGATAAACCACCACTTTTGCTCTTGGTGCTAGGTGAAACTGCTCGGATGGGTAACTTTGGCATCAATGGGTATGAACGCCCTACCACGCCAGAATTGGCCAAGGAAAGCATCATCAGTTTAAGGGGGGTGATGTCGTGTGGCACCAGTACAGCCACCTCTGTGCCTTGCATGTTTTCCCATGCAGGCAAAGAAGCATTTGAATCACGCACAAATAATTATGAAAGCTTGATCGATGTTTTAAACCATGCAGGTTTGGCTGTTCTGTGGATCGACAACCAATCTGGTTGCAAAGGTGTGTGTGAGCGTGTGCCTCAAGCTCTCACCAAAGATTTGAAACATCCGACTTTGTGCAAAAACGGAGAATGTTTTGATGAGATCATGCTGGTCGATCTTGACCAGCGAATTCAAGCACTGCCTGCTGAACGACGGGCTAAGGGTATTGTGGTGATCATGCATCAAATGGGAAGTCATGGCCCTGCCTACTACAAACGAGTGCCAGACACTTTCAAAAAATTTCAGCCCGAGTGCAAAAGCAATGCGCTCCAAGATTGCTCTCGTGAACAAGTAGTCAATTCTTTTGACAACTCCATTGTCTACACCGATTATTTTTTATCACAAGCCATTCAATGGCTTAAAAAATCAGAAGCCACTTCTGCGCCAGCATTGCTCTATGTTTCAGACCATGGAGAGTCATTGGGTGAGAACAACTTGTACTTGCACGGACTGCCCTACCGTGTGGCACCCGATGTGCAAAAACGCGTGCCTTGGATCAGCTGGTTTTCACCTCGGTTCGAAAGGCAATCGGGTTTGCTAAGCACTTGTTTGAAAAACAAATCAGAAACTGCCCTCACTCATGACAACTACTTTCATTCAGTTTTAGGACTGATGAATGTCAGCACTGAGGTTTATCAAGAAAAGCTAGATGTCCACGCCGATTGCAGAAGCAAGTCATAAAAAGCGGTCTAGTAACTTTCGAGAAAAGCGATCCATCTGGGCCAAGTCGCGAATCAGGAATTGAACGCCGTGGCCATCGGTGACCAGCAACACAGTGCCTGACAAGCGGCGAATGTCTTCTTCACCATTCAACAACAAACTGGTTCTTCCTCGATCGGTCTCAATGTCCCACGTGCTGGGGGTCACAAATCCGCTCACACCGTAAAGCTTCAAAATCTGTGGCATGAACTCGCGCTGCTTGATGGCCTTTTCAACTTTGGCACGCAAGGGCTCTGCCAGCAAATTCAAATGGGCAATCCATAGCAACTCTTTGCCATCGATGTCCACCAAGGCAATGCCAGCTTCAGGTGCTGCGACTGGAAATGACCGAACTGCCATCACGTTGTCATGCTGTTGCCCGTCTGCACTGACGTAATACCATTTGCCAGAAGTGCTTTGATCAAACTGGAAATTCATCAAGGATGTGTTCATGAAGCGCTTGACTCCCTTAAAACAGCACCTTCAGATTCGGCTTGCCTTTGCTGCGCTTCATACAGGCGCCAATAAGCGCCTTGGCTTTCAATGAGCGCATCGTGAGTGCCTTCTTCAACAATCAACCCTTTGTCCATGACCACCAAGCGGTCTGCTTTGCGCAGGGTCGACAAGCGATGAGCAATGGCGATGGTGGTGCGGCCACGAACCAAGTTGTCCAACGCGTTTTGAATTTCTTTTTCTGTTTCGGTGTCTACCGCTGAAGTGGCTTCATCCAAAATCAAAATGCGTGGATTGATCAGCAAGGCACGCGCAATCGAAATACGCTGACGCTCTCCCCCCGACAAACCCTGTCCTCGCTCGCCAACCAGTGAGTCATAGCCTTGCGGCATGCGCAAAATAAATTCATGCGCGTGTGCAGCCCTGGCGGCCGCCACAATGTCTTCACGCGTGGCATCGGGCAAGCCATACGCAATGTTGTCTGCAATGGTGCCAAAGAACAAAAACGGTTCTTGCAAGACCAAACCAATGTGCCTGCGGTAGTCCGCCACCTTGAGTTGCTTGATGTCGACACCGTCCAATGCAATGCTGCCCTCTGACAAATCATAAAAGCGACACATGAGATTGACCAAGGTACTTTTACCAGAGCCACTGTGCCCCACCAAGCCAATCATTTCGCCAGGTTGGATGTCCAAATTCAACTGCTTGATGACGGCTCGGTTGCCATATCGGAAACTGGCATTTTGCAAAGTGATGCGGCCTTGTACATTGGACAAAGCAACCGGATGGAGGGGCTCAGGCACGCTGGACACATGGTCTAAAATTTCAAAAATTCGTTTGGCACCCGAGGCTGCTTTTTGGGTTGTGGACACGATCCGGCTCATGGAGTCAAGACGGGTATAAAAACGGCCGATGTAGGCCAAGAATGCCGTCAGCACGCCCACCGTGATCTGGTCTTTTGAAACCAACCAAATGCCAAATCCCCAAACGACCAACAAGCCCACTTCCGTCATGAGCGTGACGGTGGGAGAAAAAACAGACCAAACCCGATTCAATCGATCGTTGACGGCCAAGTTGTGTTTGTTGGCATCGATAAAGCGCTGAGCCTCTCTGTCTTCTTGGGCAAAAGCCTTGACCACCCTAATGCCGGGAATGGTGTCAGTCAAGACATTGGTGACCTCGGACCAAACTCGGTCAATTTTCTCGAAGCCTGTGCGCAGTCTTTCCCGAACCACATGGATCAACCAACCGATGAAAGGTAAAGGCAAAAGTGTGACCAAGGCCAAGGTTGGGTTGATGGAAAACAAGATGACTGCTGTCATTGTGATCATCAAAATATCGGTCGCAAAGTCTAGCAAGTGAAGCGAGAGGAATACATTGATGCGGTCCGTTTCACTGCCAATGCGGGCAATCAAATCACCGGTTCGCCTTCCACCAAAATACTCTAAGGACAATTTGAGCAAGTGCTGATAAGTGGTCGTTCTTAAATCAGCACCAATGCGCTCAGAGACCAGGGCCAAGATGTAAGTTTTGATCCACCCCAAGCTCCAAGCAACGATGGCAGAGGCCAGCAAACCTAAAAGGTACCAGGAGACGGTTTCAGGGTCTATGGTCTTTCCATTTTGATAAGGAATGAGCACATCGTCCATCAATGGCATCGTGAGGTAAGGGGGTACCAAAGTGGCGGCAGTTGACGCCAATGTCAAAACAAAACCCAGCAACAATTGCCCTTGGTAGGGCTTGGCAAAACGCCATAACTTGAACAAAGTCCAAGTTGAGGGGGGCACTTGGTCTTTTTCTAGGCAAACTGCGCACTCCTCATCAGACGCATCCACCACATTTTGACAAACTGGGCACAGACTGTGCAAAACCTGCCCTATCCCGGGTTCTGGCCAATCCGCCTCGCTTGAAACGGGCGAATTGAGGGTTTTGCCTAAAAAGGTAGCGGGTTTGGCTTGAGTCAGCAGATGGTTTTCGAAGCGCAACTTCCATCTGAGAACAACCGCTTCTAGCCCCAAAGTGAAGCGCCAAGCCGCCAACCTCAACCCACCTTGATGCATTGCCAAGGTACCGACACCCGCATGGTCCAGCACTCGGAGCGTCAAATCGGGTGACAACGGCCAAATATTCCAATTATTTTGAGCCTCGCTTGACGCGATGACCCTTTGATCGGTCAAAATAACCAAGGTTTTTTTAAAGCTCAGTTCATCGTTCAGGTCAACTTCTAGCCAAGCTAGAACGTTTTCATCAAAATGAACTTGAGACAACACGCCCTCCTGCCAACTAAACGGCAATCCCAGCAAATCGATGGGAGGATGGGTTTTGGAGTTCATAAGTATTCAAACAACAAGAGTCAACCAGTGTTGGCGGCAAACAAAAACAGCAAAAGAAGCGGCCAGGACACAGCCCATGCACCTTGTTTATCAGATGATCCATGCCAGTGCTGCAACTGGCCAGTCATTGTATCTCCGGACACGAAACGCCCCGTGCCTTCTCTCAGAATTGTGAAAAGCACGAAAATGAGTTCTAAAGAAATCAAATTCATTCGCATGACCCATCTCAAGGGTCCGAACATTTGGACATACCGCCCTGTCCTCGAAGCTTGGATTGACATTGGCGATTTAGAAGACTTCCCCTCCAACACCCTTCCTGGATTTAACCAGCGGCTTCAAGAGATGCTGCCTGGCCTTATCGAGCACCGCTGCAGTGTGGGTGAGAGGGGCGGCTTTTTGCAAAGACTCACTGAAGGTACTTGGCCAGGCCACATCTTGGAGCACGTGGCCCTAGAGTTGCAAAACAAAGCGGGCATGCAAACCGGTTTTGGCAAAGCCCGTGAGGCTGGCCCCCGAGGCATTTACAAGGTCGTCATTCGCACTCGCAACGAAACTGTGAGCCGGGCTGCCCTTCAAGCCGCCCGCGACCTGGTCATGGCGGCCATCGAAAACCGCCCTTACCCCGTCAATCAAGTCATAGCCGACCTCACCCAAATGGTCGATCAATTGTGCATTGGCCCCAGCACTGCTTGCATTGTCGATGCAGCAACAGATCGCAATATTCCTTCCATCCGCCTCAACGATGGCAACTTGGTTCAACTTGGTTACGGAGCCAACCAGCGCCGCATTTGGACCGCCGAAACAGACAAGACAAGCGCCATTGCCGAGGGCGTGTCCAAAGACAAAGACCTGACCAAGAGTTTGCTCGCCAACTGCGGCGTTCCCGTGCCAGAGGGGCGCAATGTGGGCTCTCCCAAAGAGGCTTGGGAAGCTGCCCTAGACATTGGCCTGCCCGTTTGCGTGAAGCCCGTTGACGGCAACCATGCCCGTGGTGTTTCTCTAGAACTCAGAACCCAAGCCGAAGTAGAAGCTGCCTACCATTTGGCAGAAGCCGAAGGCAGCGATGTCTTGGTTGAAAAACACATTTTGGGCGATGAACATCGCTTGTTGGTGGTTGGCGGAAAAGTTGTGGCTGCCAACAAGGGGGAAACCGCCAGTATTGTGGGTGATGGTATCCATTCCGTTGAAGAACTCATCGAAAGCCAAATCAACTCAGACCCACGTCGCGGCGAGGAAGAAGATTTTCCGCTCGATACCATCCGCCTTAAAGATCACACCACTGCCGTACTCGAACTCAAACGACAGGGCCTCACGGGTCAAAGTGTGCCAGAAAAAGACCGTCGGGTGTTGGTCATGCGCACTGGCAATATGGCCGTGGACGTCACTGACCTGGTTCACCCCGATGTGGCTGAGTTAGCAGCCCTTGCAGCGCGCATTGTGGGCTTGGACATTGCCGGCGTGGATTTGGTCGCACAAGATATTTCGAAGCCCATGAAGGCGCAAGGCGCCGCCATCGTTGAGGTCAATGCAGGTCCTGGACTTCTGATGCATCTCAAACCTGCAACGGGCCAACCGAGACCTGTCGGCAAAGCCATTGCAGCCCACTTGTTTGCTGAAAATTCTGAGTCCCGAATTCCTATTGTGGGTTTGATTGGCCAAGAGAACACCACAGGCACAAGTCACCTCATTGCATGGCTCATGCATCTACAAGGTCTGCAAACAGGCCTTTCGTCGGCAAAGGGTTTGTTCCTAGGACAGCGTTGTTTGCATGCTCAAAGCGATATGGAATGGGAATCAGCCCAAAGGTTGCTCATTAACCGTTCCGTAGAAGCAGCCGTTTTTGAAACCACTGCCAGACACTTGTTGGCAGAGGGCTTGCCCTACGACCGCTGCCTCGTTGGTGTCATCACCTCCATGCCCAAGGCTGCTGGGCTTGAAGATCTTTACATTCAAAGCGACGAACAAATGCCCAATGTGGTTCGCACGCAAATGGACGTCGTTCTGTCCGATGGCATGGCGGTCCTCAATGCTGAAGATGAAGAGGTTTCCAAACTTGCTCAGTATTGCGATGGCGAAGTGACCTACTTTGCAAAATCTGAAAATCATCCCCGCATTGTTCAACACCGCAGTGAGAACGGGCGTGTGGTGTTCTGGCGCAAAAACCATTTGGTCTTAGCCCAAGGCGAACACGAAATCGAAGCCTTAAATCGCCAGTTGCCTGCGATCGACAGAGTCTTCAAAAACCAGCATCTCAAATGCATGGAAGTCTTGGCAGCATCTGCTGCGGCTTGGGCGCTTGGCATTCAAACCGACCTTATTCGAGCCGGTATAAAAAGTTTTGGGCAAAGTCCTGGTGCACACTGAGCTCAGAGCCTCGACGCCTTAAATACAACTGCAACACCGCTCAACCAGGATCAAGTTTCATGGAAGTTTCAAGAATTCGAGCTTTGCGGGGCCCCAATTTATGGAGTCGACAAACCAGCATTGAAGCCATTGTGAGCTGCGAACCCCATGAACGAGAGATGGCGCCTGGTAGTGAATTTGAAAAACAATTAAGACGCATATTCCCGGCTGTCGGACCTCTAGAAGGCACACGGCCTGGCCAGCCTGCCAGCATGGCACATGCCCTCGAAAAAATCACATTGAGTTTGCAAAACCAAGCGGGATGCCCCGTCACATTCAGCCGCACAACCGCCACCGAAGAAGAAGGCATTTACCAAGTTGTCGTTCAATACACCGAAGAGGCCGTTGGCAAATTGGCTTTGGCCTGGGCTGAAAAACTTTGTCAAGCGGTGAAAATGCAATCAGGCTTCGAGTTGAATCAAGCCCTTAGCGAGTTGCGCGATTTGGACGAGGATGTCCGCCTAGGACCTTCCACGGGATCCATTGTCGACGCCGCAGTTCAAAGGGGTATTCCCTTTCGCCGTCTCACAGAAGGCAGCATGGTTCAATTTGGCTGGGGTAGCAAACAGCGTCGCATCCAAGCTGCTGAAACGGACACAACAAGTGCCATTGCCGAATCCATTGCGCAAGACAAAGACCTCACCAAATCTCTCTTACTGGCAGCAGGGGTGCCAGTCCCCATTGGAAGACCTGCGAAGAATTTAGAAGATGCTTGGCAGATTGCTCTCAGCATTGGCCTGCCTGTTGTGGTCAAGCCACTCGATGGCAATCAGGGAAAAGGCGTCACTGTCAACATTGTGGAACGCGAGCTCTTCAATCAAGCCTACGAAACAGCAGCCCGATATGGCGAAGTTTTGGTCGAAAAATTCTTGCCAGGCAGTGACTATCGATTGCTGGTCGTAGGCAATAAATTAGTTGCCGCGGCCAGACGCGAGCCCCCCCTGGTCGTTGGTGATGGCGTCCATACCGTCAAGGAGTTGGTTGACAAAGTCAATGCAGACCCTCGCCGCGGTGATGGCCACTCAACCTCATTGACCAAAATCAAGTTTGATGACATTGCCATCGGGCGCTTGAAGTTACAAGACTTAGAGCCTAGTTCAGTCCCTGAAAAAGGACGACGCGTCATTTTGCGCAACAACGCCAACTTGTCTACTGGCGGCACAGCCACCGATGTCACTGACGATGTTCACGCCGAAGTCACGGCTCGCGTTGTGGCCGCCGCGCAAATGGTGGGCGTTGACATCTGCGGCGTTGATGTCGTTTGCGAATCGGTTCTCAAGCCCCTTGAAGAACAAAACGGTGGCATTGTGGAAGTCAATGCAGCGCCTGGCTTGCGCATGCACATCAGCCCTTCCTTTGGCAAAGGCCGAAACATTGGCAAAGCCATCATCGACTACATGTACCCCAATGGAGAAGATGGCCGCATTCCAGTCATTGCGGTCACGGGCACCAATGGCAAGACAACCACGGTCCGTTTGACGGCTCACCTTCTGAAAGCCCATCAACTGCGGGTAGGCATGACCAACACCGACGGTGTCTATGTCAATGGTCGACAAATTGACGATGGCGACTGCAGCGGTCCTCGCAGTGCTCGAAATGTCTTGATGCATCCTGACGTCGATGCCGCAGTATTTGAAACCGCTCGCGGTGGCTTACTCAGAGAAGGCTTGGCATTTGATCGTTGCCAAGTGGCCATCGTCACCAACATTGGCACAGGCGATCATTTAGGCTTGAACTACATCACTACATTAGAAGACTTATCGGTCTTAAAACGTGTGGTTGTCTTGAATGTCGCAAGTAACGGCATGGCCGTTTTGAACGCCGCCGACCCCCAAGTGGCCATGATGGCCAGAATGTGCCCCGGCGATGTCACATTCTTTGCCTTAGACTCTCACCACCCTGTACTGGCCACCCACCGTGCTCAAGGCAAGCGGGTGGTTTACACAGAAAATGGCAACATCGTTGCGCAACAGGGTAAAAAAATCTTTCGCGTTCCCCTCAGTGAAGTGCCATTGACTCGCCAAGGGCAAATTGGTTTTCAAACTGAAAATGTCATTGCGGCCGTAGGTGCTGCCTGGGCTTTGAATGTGCCTTGGGATGTCATCGCGAAAGGCTTGGCCACATTCATCAGCGACATTCAAGGTGTCCCTGGCCGGTTCAATGTCTTTGACTACAAAGGTGCCACCTTGATCGCAGACTATGGTCACAACCCAGATGCCATTCAAGCCTTGGTGCATGCCGTTGACAACATGCCCGCACAAAAAAGAGTGGTGGTCATCAGTGGTGCTGGCGATCGTCGCGACCAAGACATTCGGGACCAAACTCAAATCTTGGGCACAGCATTTGACGAGGTTATTCTGTACCAAGATGCTTGCCAACGAGGCCGCAGCGATGGCGAAGTGATTCAACTGCTGCGTGATGGACTCAATGGCGCAGTCAGAACACAGTATGTTCAAGACATTCAGGGCGAGTTCAACGCCATCGATACGGCACTTGCCCGACTGTCTGAAGGTGACTTGTGCCTGATCTTGATTGATCAGGTGGAAGCTGCATTGGCCTACATTCAGGGCAAAGTCACCGAAAGCCAAGCAGCTTTAGCCAAGTAACAGCACCACCGTACAAGTTGCCCCAAATATGGCAACCCACTGTAACCAGCGCTTCCAAGTTGCTTCTTGAGTTTCAATGTGCCAATGAAGTTGATGTCCCAAAATGACAGACAACACAAATGAAATGATCAGGCCCAAAGCATTCATCGGAATATTTTCAGACCAGAAGTTGAATATCAAGGCGCTCACCCCCAAACTCACACCAAAGTGAATGAGAAAAATAGCATAAGAAGCATTGGACAGCTCTTGAATCCATCTCTGCTTGATAGAGCCAATTGTTTTGCAACCAGTGGCCTCGTACCACGTTAACAACGCTGCGGTGGCAACGGCTACCACCAACCTGATTCTGGGCTGGTAGGCTGTGGCAACAGCCCCCAAAATAAAAATCAACAAGCCCAGAGTTGCATGGCTGATCTTGATGCCTGAATAACGCCAGCACCCCACACACAAACCTAAACCATAAGCGCTGAAAAAATAAGTGCCCCAAATTTCACCCAGCGGATTTAGATTCCAGACAAACATGGAGCTCAGGGTGAGAAGCATCCATAAACCCAAAGCCTTTCGAATTGCAGAACCTTTGTTTGTTCGAGTCTGCCAAGCGTGAGCAAGCCATGCACAGGCAATGGCCATAGCGAAAAGTTGAAAGTCGATGGCCACATACCAGACACCGGCTGAGAAGGCTTCCAAATAAAGAACATCTTGAAGCAAAAAAATGTGCGCCACAATTTTTTGCCAAGTGGGGAGATCAGAAAGCGACGAATGGTCGAAGTACGGTCTGACAAGTGCGGTCACAAGCACTGTGAAACTGAGTGCTGCCAACAAAGGCAGCACCAGCCTTTGGTAGCGAGACAACAAACTCGAAAACAATTGGAACTGCGCTTTAGACAAAGCTCTGACCCAGGATTTGGCGTTCAGGTACCCACCCACCACCAAAAAAATTTGAACAGCCAACAAGCCGTGCTCAAACAAAAATTCTTCAAGACGGGGTAACCACTGCGCCACCACATCTGACATGGGGCTGTAAATTGCAAGATGGTGCCAAACAATAAGAACGCACGCGAAGGCCTTAAAGAGGTCAATGACCTCAGATCGTTCTGACTTCAACCTGAATGCTCTTGGATTTAGAGTACCAAGCGTGCTCGCGCAGCAGCATACTGTTTTTTCAGCTTTGCAACCAAGTCAGCAGTACTCTGGACTGCGTCAATGGCGCCAATGCCCTGACCACAGCCCCAAATGTCTTTCCAAGCCTTCTTGGCTTCGCCGCCAAAGTTCATTGCGGAAGGGTCAGACACTGGCAGGTTGGCAGGATCCAATCCGGCTGCTTTGATAGAAGGTGCCAAGTAATTGCCATGCACCCCTGTGAACAAATTGCTGTAAACGATGTCGTCGGAGTTGCAGTCCACGATGGCTTGTTTGTAGGCTTCAGCAGCACGGGCTTCATGGGTTGCTATGAATGCTGAGCCAATGTAGGCAAAGTCTGCACCCATGGCTTGCGCGGCCAAAATGGCATCACCGCTGGCAATCGAGCCCGACAAAGCAACGGGGCCATCAAACCACTGGCGAATTTCTTGAATCAATGCAAAGGGGCTTTTTTCACCGGCATGCCCACCTGCGCCAGCAGCCACAGCGATCAAGCCATCGGCACCTTTTTCAATGGCCTTGTGCGCAAACTTGTTGTTGATGATGTCATGCAAAACAATGCCGCCATAACTGTGGGCAGCCTGGTTGATGTCCTCGCGAGCACCCAAAGATGTGATGATGATAGGCACCTTGTATTTCACACACATGGCCATGTCGTGCTCTAAACGGTCATTGCTTTTGTGAACGATTTGATTGATGGCAAAAGGGGCTGCTGGCTTGTCTGGATTGGCTTGGTTGTAAGCGGCCAGCGTTTCAGTAATTTCAATGAGCCATTCTTCCAATTGTTCGGCTGGCCTGGCATTGAGCGCAGGCATAGACCCCACAACACCCGCTTTGCATTGTTCAATCACCAGCTTGGGATTGCTGATGATGAACAAAGGTGAGGCAATGACCGGGAAAGGCAAATGGGCCAGTGCAGCGGGTAGTTTTGACATGAGGTCTCCAGTTGGAATAATGGGGTGTTGATGCTGAAAGGATGTGAGCTATCTTAGAAAGCTTCTAAGGAAAGCGCTGTCACGCACTTTGCACCGTCCACAATGCTGTCGCGAACGCCAGGAGCACGGCTGAGCAAATGATCTGCATAAAAGCGCGCTGTGGTGACTTTGGCATCCATGAAAGCCTTGTCATTGCCTTTCGCGCTTTGCGTCAGCGCCACCAACAAAGCCCGGCCCATCTGCCATCCCGCCATCAAATTACCTGACAGCATGAGGTAAGGCACGCTGCCTGCATAGACGTCATTGGGTTGCGCTTTGGAGTGACCGGCGATGAAGTTGACCACATCAATGAAAGCCAAACGAGCAGCTTTTAAACGGCGTCCCACAGCCTGTGCATCTGTATTCGAGTTGGCCAGCAATTCATTTTCAGTTTGCTCTACTTGAGCCGCCAAGGCCTTGGCAGTTTGACCTCCGTCACGTGCCGTTTTGCGGCCTACGAGGTCATTGGCTTGAATGGCCGTGGTCCCTTCATAGATGGTCAAAATTTTGGCGTCTCGGTAGTACTGTGCTGCGCCCGTTTCTTCAATGAAGCCCATACCACCATGAACTTGCACGCCAAGTGACGTCACCTCCAAGCTCATTTCAGTGCTGTACCCTTTGACCAAGGGCACCATGAATTCATAAAACAGCGCGTTTTGTTTGCGCACTTCTGCATCGGGGTGGTGGTGTGCCGCGTCATAAGCCGATGCAGCAACCGTTGCCAAGGCGCGGCAGCCTTCTGTGGTGGCTCGCATGGTCATGAGCATGCGCTTGACATCGGGATGATGAATGATGGGCGCAGAGGTGTTCATGCTGCCATCTACAGGTCGGCTTTGCACGCGATCTTTGGCGTACTGAACGGCTTTTTGATAGGCACGCTCTGCTATGGCAATGCCCTGCACGCCTACAGCATAACGCGCAGCGTTCATCATGATGAACATGTATTCGAGGCCGCGGTTTTCATCGCCCACCAAATAGCCAACTGCTCCGCCATGGTCGCCATACTGCAACACAGCCGTGGGACTGGCCTTGATGCCCATCTTGTGCTCAATGCTGACACAGTGAACATCGTTGCGAGCACCAAGGCTACCGTCTGCATTCACCATGAACTTGGGCACTACAAACAGGCTAATGCCCTTCACGCCCTCTGGCGCACCTTGCACACGGGCCAACACCAAGTGCACGATGTTTTCAGCCATGTCATGCTCACCATAGGTGATGTAAATTTTGGTGCCAAACACTTTGAACGTGCCATCGGGCAAAGGTTCTGCCCGTGTACGCACCAAAGCCAAGTCTGAGCCTGCTTGCGGTTCAGTCAAATTCATGGTGCCTGTCCACTCACCCGAAATTAATTTGGCCAGATAAATATTTTTGAGTTCATCGGAACCTGCCGTTAACAAAGCTTCAATGGCACCGTCCGTTAACAAGGGACACAGCGCGAAACTCATGTTGGCAGAGTTGAGCATTTCACCGCAGGCAGCGCCAATGGTTTTTGGCAAGCCTTGTCCACCAAAATCGGTGGGGTGTTGCAAACCCTGCCAGCCACCTTCTCCGTATTGTTTAAATGCCTCTTTAAAACCTGGTGTGGTCTTTACGTGGCCGTTTGAAAATGCGGAAGGGTTTTTGTCGCCTTCCCAGTTCAATGGCGCAATCACGTCTTGATTCAACTTGGCACATTCTTCCAACACCGCTTGTGCAGTTTCTAAACCGGCTTCTTCAAAACCAGGCATCAGTGCCACTTGGCCAATCTGGGCCAAGTGCTCTATGTTGAAAAGCATGTCTTTTAAGGGGGCTACGTAACTCATCAGTCTCTCCATGCAAAAGAAAGGCACCTCACAGGATGCCTTTCAAACTCACAATCCAATTAACTCAGCCGGTTCAAAGTGCGCTGACAAATTCGGGCACTGCCACAAACAGATCAGCTTCCAAACCATAATCGGCCACACTGAAAATGGGTGCCTCAGGGTCTTTGTTGATGGCCACAATGACCTTGCTGTCCTTCATGCCGGCCAAGTGCTGAATGGCACCCGAAATACCGCAAGCCACATACAACTGAGGCGCCACAATTTTGCCGGTTTGACCCACTTGCCAATCGTTGGGGGCATAACCTGCATCGACCGCTGCGCGGCTGGCACCCATGGCGGCGCCCAATTTGTCTGCCAAAGGTGTGATCACTTCGGCAAATTTTTCGGCGCTGCCCAAAGCACGACCACC
>Ga0114981_10001403_pt1 | contig 15879 bp, 8 predicted proteins | sample S_140806_MF_Meta_FD_87028 | JGI IMG/M metagenome (GOLD analysis project Ga0114981, IMG submission 87028) | Freshwater microbial communities from Lake Simoncouche, Canada to study carbon cycling - S_140806_MF_MetaG | ecosystem: Environmental > Aquatic > Freshwater > Lake | place: Lake...
AATGTTAAGCTTCTCAGCACCACGATCAACATACGTAAGCACTGTGCTCTCGTCGGCCGGGTTTGGATAAACCATCGCGCCGAAGAAATCGGCGTCCTGCTCATTCAAACCAACCGTTCCGGTCATGTTGATATCGTCGATAAACAAATTGTTGGGGTACTCACCTGCACGGAAGATGAACTTCATGCGGAAGCCCTCTGTGAGGTAAGTATTCGGGATAGTGAAAGACTCCTCTCTCCAATCAGCTGAGCTATTTGGGAAGAATGGAATACTTACGCTACCAGCCGTAACCAAGTCAATTCCCTCAAGGCTTACACGCGGTGTGCTCGACCAGTTTTGGCCACAGTCATTTGAAATATACACTTCGAAAAGATCCGTGATACCTGCAAGGTCGGTGCTTTGAGTAGCATAGGCGTACTTAAAGGAAACAGCTGCACCACTTACCAAATCCAAGTTGCATGAAGGAGTTACCAATTCGTCAATATCGTATCCACCTTCATCAATGTTTGTTGCAGACATTTCATACGCATTCAAAAAAGTACTCGTGTTATTTGAGAAACCTGCTTCTGTGGTGCGGCTCCAAACAGATACGTTGCTATCGTAGTTACCTGGCACGTAGAAATTTATGAATCGGAAGTAATCATCGAAACCTTCTTGGAGAAGAGGGCCACCGGTTTCGGTCCACGACGGTGCAATAACGACACATTGCTGAATTGTCTTTGTGGTCGATCCCTGAGCATTGGTCACTGTCAGAGTAACTGTTTTGCGACCTTCCGAAGTGAAGGAAACGGATGGGTTGGCACTGGTGCTTGTTGCAGGCTGTCCATCCTGGAATGTCCAAGAGTAGGTGTCTACCACACCATTCGTAGTGTTGTCTACAAAGTCAATATCCTCATTCACGCAAGCAAACTTAGTAGCGGGATAGAAGTCAGCGGTAGGAGCACATGTCAGCGGGTTGCTGTCAGTGCCGGTGAGAGCACGGTTTGAATCTGTCCACAGATTGCTACGTCCTGAAAGCCCGGCATTCAGCGCCAAACGCATACGCTCCTTTTGTCCGTTGGTAAACATGTGTGAGCAATAAGAATAGTCCATGAAGTTTTGAACGTTCTCAATCACACCATAGGTTCCAACTAACTCAACATTGTCGATTGAAAACTCACCTGCAGCATCTTCAGCATTGAAAGCGTAAATGCGGAAGGTTACAGGTTGAATCATGGCAGTGAAGGAACCACCTCCCAAGGTAACCTTCGCACCGTTCACTGCGATTGCAGTATCAGCGGCAAAGAAAAACGTATTGGCAGGATTAGGATTGGATACCACCACCAAATTTGCATTGGCAGGGGCAACAGCAGCTGAGATATTGTTAGCGTAGTTATTGACGCTAGAACGAACAGCGAATGCACGAGGACCATTTCCGGCGCGAGAAGCCTTGAAGCGCAATTCTGTGAGAGTCATAGCACTTCCCGGACGAGGAGTAATGGTAAACTCATAGTATTTAGAAGTGTTGATAGTTCCAGACATATCAGCATACGAAGTGGAACCTTGAACGGCGCCCTCACCCCAGCCTGTAAAAGCAAACTGACCATCCATGTTCGGGTTGCTGGATACACCGCTCGCTTGGAACTGCGTGAACTGCAAGCGAGAAAAGTTTTCCTCGCCCAACAAAAGCATGGGAGGGGTAGTTGGATCTGTTGTACCGCCGGTGCCGCCGGTTATTCCATCGAAATTATAAATTGCGTTGGTCAAAGCTGTTGAGCTACATGAAAAGTCTTTCAGGTCTTGGCAGCTGGCATGACCTTCAGTAACCGGGGTATCCGAAACTCCGTCATCGCCGCATTCCACTTCCGGCTCATTGGTGCTACCCCAAGGATGCGCCAAATCCAAAAAGTGACCAATTTCGTGTGTCAAAGCACGAGAAGAGAAATCAGAACCTGTACCGATGCTACCAATGTAGTCATGAAGAATAATAACACCATCTGCAAGTGCTGATTGACCATCAATTACCGCTGAGGGGTATTGGCTATATCCTGCAACGCCGTTTTCCATTTTTGCAACAGTCCAAACATTCACATAACGCTCGCGTGGCCACTGGTTCAGTTTAGAACCATTGTCACCTACCAACGTTTCGATGGTGCGAATGCGTTCGATACCGTTGGTGCAATTGCCTAAGAAATCTTTGGTTGCCAAGCGGAACTCCAACTTGACGTTAGCCACAATCGTATCAAATCCGTTTACAACAACGATGGTATCAGCATTCAATTTATTGTAGTCGCGATTGAGGATTTCCATTTGATCATAAATCTGCTCATCAGAAATGTTTTCTGGACCATCCAAATGCAAAATGTGGAACACGACCGGAATAACCAAAACAGCTTCCGTTTCTCCATCACGATTGTTGCGCCACTCAATCATTTCTTCGCGCATCAACCGCTCATAATTATCCTGAGCCTGCACCAAAAAGGGATTGCGTGAACGCTCCCTGTTGTTCATAAGGTCGGTACCACAACGATACTGAGCCATTGCAGTAAGGGTGGTTAAAAGTCCCAAACCAAGCGTAAGTAAGCTTTTTCTCATGTCAATTTCTGAATTTAGAAGTCACAAATATAAACGCGATGTGAAATGCTCAAAATTTAGTTATTCCGAGCTAATTATACCTATTACAGCAAAGTTGCTGCGCACCCTACAGGATGCAGCATTTCAATTATCCCAATAAGTAGAAAATTTCGCATATTTGCTCGCCATGCAAGTGAGAGGTATCGCCGCAATTCTAATCGCATTGGTGCTTAGCCAAATTGGCGGCGCTTGGATGGTCTATACTACGGCCTTGTTGGTGCACAAACAAAGCAGAGAATCCAGACTTTTAGACGTATCCAAAAGAGTTCAAATCGCGCTGCCTGTAGCCGAATATCAATCTGCAGTTATTGAAGAAGGTGAAATATTGTTTGAAAACAGGCTTTACGACGTCGTTTCTGTATCGGAAAATGGCGAAAATGTTATTGTAATCGCAGTACCCGACCATGCAGAAAACAAGCTGAAACGGACCTTGAACGGGCTTCAAAGGGAATGCACAGGATGGTCTGAGTTGGCCAATCTTGCGAGTGCTTTCAGCATTACAAGTTTCGTTCAGGAGCCGATTCTTACCATGAAGTGTTTTCTGATTCCAACGATCCTTACCCATTCTTCTTTTTACTTGACTCCGGTTGCAAAAAGGAGTAAACTGGCAATAGAGCACCCACCCACTATTTGATGTATTGCAAAGGCTCCTGAATTGAGCCATACATTTTTTATACATCAATAACTTCCAACATGAAAAAATATACTTTCTTGATGGGGATTGTGCTTGGCTGCATTTGCACTACCCCGCTTTTTTCGCAGCAAGACACACTTCCCAAACAACTGCAGCTCAACGAAATCGTCATTTCGTACAATAAAATTGAAGAGCGTAAAAACAACATCCCACAATCGATTGAGCTTATCGATTCGAAAACGATAGCACGCTCGCAGGCGCAAACCACCGCCGACCTCCTGGCACAAAATGGCTCGGTCCTCGTCCAAAAAAGCCAGCAAGGTGGAGGAAGCCCCGTCATCAGGGGTTTCGAAGCCAGCCGCATTCTTCTGGTCGTCGACGGAGTTCGCATGAACAACCTGATATACAGAGCGGGTCACCTGCAAAACATCATGACCATTGACAACATAAGCCTGGAGAGAGCCGAAATACTCTTTGGTCCATCATCCACTCAATATGGCACCGATGCGTTGGGAGGCACGATACACCTGTTTACCAAAAAGCCCATTCTGAGCAGCGACAACAATCTCTTAGTGCAAGTAGGCCTTCGCTCCCGCTACTCCACTGTCAATGAAGAATCGACCACCGGTCTCGACATCAACATTGGATCGAAGCGCTTTGCAAGTCGAACCATCGTTTCCTATTCGCTCTTCGGTGATTTACGCAATGGGAAGAATGCCAATCCATTGTTCGACGAGAGGTACATCACTCGTGACAACTACATCGACAGCAACTTTGACAAGCCCGGATCTTATGGAATCGATAGCATTATCACGAATGAGAACCCGAACCTGCAGGTAAGGTCGGGATATAACCAGTACAACTTGATGCAAAAATTCCTGTTCCGCCAAAACGACCGTGTTTCCCATCAATTGAATTTACAGTATTCCAATTCAACCAACTTGCCCCGTTATGACCGCCTCACCGATATCTCAGGTGGGGCTCTCAAGTGGAGCGAATGGTACTATGGACCGCAAGAGCGACTGATGATGAGCTACGATCTGGCGATTAAAAGCGAGGGCCATTTCTTCAGTGAATATCGATTCAATATCAATCAGCAGTTTGTGGAGGAAAGCAGACACCAGCGACGTTATCGAAAATCCGGATTGCAAAGCAGAGTGGAGAATGTGGCTGTTTCAGGATTTAACTTTTTCGCTCAGCACAAAAGCGATTCGCACGAGATGCAAGTGGGCGTAGATGGCCAACTCAATGGACTGAAAAGCACAGCCAATGAAATTGATATCTACACAGGGGAATCCAGCAATTTGGACACTCGTTACCCCGATGGAACGAATTCTATGGCATTGGCGGGAGTTTATCTTACCCACTTGTGGAAGTTAAGCGAGAAAACGAATATGACCGACGGGGTTCGAGTTGGCTACAGCTCCCTAAAATCGACCATGGTCGACACCACTTTCTTCAAATTCCCGTTCAATACCATTGAGCAGCAAACTCCAACATACAGTGGCAGCATCGGTTTGGTGCACAATGCCTCTGAGAAGTTGAAATTTTCTGCGCTCATCTCGAGCGCTTTCAGAGTTCCAAACATCGATGACTTAGCCAAAATATTTGAGTCCACTCCGGGAAGCATTATTGTACCCAACGACAATATCAAACCTGAAAAATCCATAACATACGAAGTGGGTATTTCGCGAGTGTTCGGTTCTGCCCTGCGCTGGGACAACACCGTTTACTACACCAGCTTCATGGATGCAATTCAGACCGCAACGTTTTCTTACAACGGAGCAGACAGCATACTCTATGACGGTGAACTAAGCCGTGTATTGGCCTCTCAAAACACAGGTAAAGCGTACATCTATGGATTCAACTCCACTGTAAAAACGGCTCCTTTTGGTGGCTTCTCCTTTCTTGCATCGGCCAACTATACCTGGGGCCGCATTCAATCTGCAGAAGGCGAAATTCCACTGGATCATATCTCTCCGTTCATGGCAAAGTTTTCAGCCTTGTATGAAAAGAACAGTTTGTTTTTGGAAGCATACACGTTATATAACGGCGCAAAAAAGCTAAAGGATTATTCGGATAGCGGAGAAGACAACTTGAATTACGCTACGGCAGAAGGAATGCCCGCTTGGTATACACTGAACGCACGGGTGGGCTATACCGTCAATAACTACCTGACTGTTCAGGGCGGTGTAGAAAACATCATGGACATCAACTACCGAGTTTTTGCAAGCGGCATTAATGCGCCCGGCAGAAACTTCTTCATCTCAGCAAAATTGAATTATTAATTCGCAGCAGTTCGGCTAAAGAAAGGGGGTGTTCGCACCCCCTTTTTCATTGCGCGCAATTGGTGTTACAGAGGCGCCACACGCTTAACTTTGCATAGTTCAATTAGCAGAGATGACAACAAGTGTTATGAAAAAAAAGAGCGAATTCATAAATCGCGAAATTTCCTGGTTAGCATTTAATAATCGCGTGCTCAACGAGGCAGATAACGCGAACGTACCTCTCGTTGAGCGCATGCGCTTTCTGGGTATATTCTCCAATAATCTGGATGAGTTCTTTAGAGTGCGCGTAGCTACCCTGCGCCGAGCAATGGGCATCTCAAACAAACCCATTGACCCAATGGATTTTGACCCGGAAGAAACCCTGCAGGAAATCCAAGAAATCATCAATGCCCAACAAGAAAAATTTGACCATTCCTTTCAAGTGGTTACTGAACTGCTGGATAAATCAGGAGTATGCCTTATTAATGAGAAACAAATTCTCAAGGAGCATGTTGCCTTTCTGAACCACTATTATACTGAGAAAATAAAACCGCATTTAATACCGGTAATACTCCATCATCGCATACCGTTTCCACAGCTTACTGATGCAAGTATCTATCTGATATGCGAACTCAATAAGAAAGGAGCCACTCATGGTTCAACACATGCACTCATTGAGATATCATCTAAACTCCCACGATTTGTTGAATTACCGGTGATAAAAGACAAGCGCTATGTCATTTTCATTGATGACTTGATTCGCTATTTCCTGAAAGACCTTTTTGAGTCGCTTCACTTTTCAAAAGCAGAAGCCTGGGCCATTAAGACCACTCGCGACGCTGAGCTCGACATTGATGATGACCTTTCCAAAGGCTTAATCGAAAAGATGTCGCGCAGTGTCACGCAACGAAAAAAAGGCGAGTACGTGCGTTTGAATTACGATAATTCAATTCCCCACCATGTTCTCGACCTCGTATTGAAAAGAGCCAAGATTAAAAACATAGAAAATATTTCGCCCGGGGGTCGGTATCATAATAAAAAAGACCTCATGAACTTCCCTGACCTGGGAAGAACTGATTTATGCTGGCCATCAAGAACAGCAATCGGTCATCCTGCCATCAAAGGAGAATTCGGGGTTTTCGAAGCCATCAAAAAAAAGGACATCCTATTCCACTTTCCATATCATTCCTTTCAAAACACCATTGATTTTCTTCGACAGGCGGCTATCGATTCCGAAGTAAAAACGATTCGAATTACGCTCTATCGCGTTTCTAAAAACTCACAGGTAGTGAATGCGCTTATCAATGCGGCGCGCAACGGAAAAAGAGTAACCGCTTTGGTGGAATTACAGGCCCGGTTTGACGAGGAGCACAACATCAAAGTAACACGTCAACTGACAGAAGCCGGTGTGCGTGTAATACCTGGCGTTCAAGGGCTCAAGGTGCACAGCAAATTAATTCTTATTTCTAGAAAAGAGGCAGGTAAAACGGTGCGTTATGTGTATGCCGGAACCGGCAATTTTAGTGAACGCACATCTACTGTTTATACAGACCATGCTTTGCTAACCGCTCACAAAGAAATAGGCGATGAAGTAAGGAAGTTGTTCGAGTTTTTCGAAAGCAACTATATACGTAGTTTGCACAGGCATTTGATTGTTTCGCCTTTCAATACGCGCAGAAGAATATTGGATTTGATCAACTCCGAGATTGAATTTTCTGAGAAAGGCATGCCCGCATTTATTACGCTAAAATTGAACAATCTTGTGGACGCATCTCTGATTCGGAAACTCTACGAAGCAGCGCAAGCCGGTGTGAAGGTTAATCTTATCATCCGAGGAATTTGCTCCCTGATACCAAACTTGGAAGGCAAAAGCGATAACATTCGTTTAGTGAATATCATCGGGCGCTACCTGGAGCATAGCCGGGTATTGGTTTTCGGCAATGGCGGTAAGCCTTTATATTTCATCTCAAGCGCCGATTGGATGGTACGAAATATTGATCATCGCATAGAAGCCACTATTCCCATTTACGACATCAACATCCAACAGGAGTTGCAAAAGATGCTGGATATTCAGCTCTCAAAAAGTGAAAATCGTAAGAAAAAAACAGCCGAACCAGAACCAACGGACATTCAAGAAATGGCCTTTGAATATGTCAGTTCATTAGCTTTGAAACCCCAACTCAAAAAGACTAAAAAGTGAAATTAGCGGCGATAGATATTGGGAGTAATGCAATTCGGTTGCTCATTGAAGAGGTTCGCCAATTCAATGGTGAAATCCGTATCGATAAAGTTTCATTGACGCGTGTTCCTGTGAGACTTGGGGAAGATGTGTTTACAACCGGCAAAATATCGGATGAGCGGATAAGGCAGCTTGTAAAGACGATGCGCGCCTTTTGGTATATCATGGATGTTCACCAAGTAGAGATGTTTCGCGCATGTGCAACATCCGCCATGCGTGAAGCAAAAAACCGGAATGCAGTCATAGACACGGTCGAACGAGAAGCTAACTTCAAGATAGAGATACTGAGCGGCGAAGAAGAGGCCAATCTCATATTCAGTAATTATTTCTCTCAAAACTTAAACATCAAGCAAGACTACCTTTTCATTGATGTGGGAGGAGGCAGCACTGAGCTCACACTTATCAAGAAAGGCAAACGAGTTAAAGGGCAATCCTTTGATGTTGGTACCGTTCGCTCGCTCGCCGGCTCAAATGATAAGGCAGCGTGGAAATCCATAGAAAAATGGCTGTCCATGCATGGAACAAAACTCGATAGTTTGATCGCGATAGGTACGGGCGGAAATGTCAATACCCTTTTCAAATTGCAAGGGAAAAAACCGATGGAAATGCTTTCCAACTCGGAAATCAAAATTCTTTACAAGCAGTTGAACTCAGTGAGTTTGGATGAACGTATTTTCACCTTCAAGCTGCGTCCTGATAGGGCCGATGTAATTATTCCTGCATGCGAAATTTACCTTCGAATCATGGAAATTGGGAGAATTAAGCAGATGATAGTGCCTAAAATCGGTCTATCAGATGGCATGATACTCCACATGGCCGGACAACTAAAAATGGATTAATCTTCCTAGTTTGAACCAGCCTTGTATAAATTCGCGAGACCCAAAAATGGGTGAAGAACACAACGCATATGTCAAGACTGCTTCTAATACTTTCTATTTCCTTGTTGGTTAGCCAACAGTATTTTGCACAGATATACGGAAATCCGATAGCAACATGGGACTTCGCCGGTGGAATACCCTCTGAGTGGGAAGTAGGAATTACCAGCACAAACAACATTGCCCAATGGGAATACCGAGGGCCAAACACAGTCCCAAACAACACAGAAGGCGCACGAGGATCTTGCTCGGCCATTGCCGTTCCTATTAACTCCCAAACGCAATCCAATGGGTTTATCATTTTCGATGGAAACTACTGGGATGATCCGGGAGCAGCTTGCGGAGCAGGTTTCGGTTCAGGACCAGATCCTGCTCCTCACACTGCCTGGGTCATTACCAATTCCATTGACCTTACGGGAATCAACTCGGCCGTTCTAACCTTTCAGCAGCAATACCGTCACTTTCAGGCCACCACTACCGTTCACATATCCATTGACAATGGCCAAACCTGGACGGAGATCATCAACAACCCGGGCGTTCAGTCACCAAGCACCGAGTGGAAAACAGTGAACATCTCGGAGTGGGCCGCCAATCAGCCCAGTGTTAAAATCAAATTCCAGTATGAAGGCACCTACTACTGGTGGTTGCTGGATGACATCAACATTTATCAGCCAAATGACAACGACATTCTCCTTACCAAGGTTCAATACACCAACAATCAAATCGTAAATGGACTGACCACACTTACTGATTTGGAATATCACCAATACCCACTTACCATGCTGCCAGCTCTAAAATTCAAGGCAGATATTCTCAACGTGGGTGGTTTTGCACAAACAGGTGTTCGCCTGAATGCGAAGGTTACAAAAGACGAAACTACTGAGGTCTACAACCAAAGTAATGCACCCGCCTCCATTGCTTCATCCGCCTCGGCTAATCTCAGTATCAATGGAACTTTCACACCTTCAACAGGAACCGGTGACTATGAAATTTTATACACCATTTTGCAAGATTCATTGGATGATTCACCGAGCAACAACGTGGATAGCTTAGACTTTGAGATTACCGCCTTCACCCTGGGAAAAGACGAAGGAGCAATGGAAGACACGTACATTCCTCAAGAGTTTTATGATGATTACCAGGTTTCCTGTGGCAATTTTTACGAAAATAAATCGACTATTCGCTATTGCCACACTGTTCAGGTGGGCATTGCGGAAGGAACTGCTGTAGGAAAAGAAATACGAGGTGTGGTTTATAATGAAACATTGGACACGCTGATAGGCTGGACACAACCCTACGCTGTCAACTATGGAGACCTCAATGAGCCCGGAGAAGAGCGGTTGATTTATCTTGATTTTGAAACCCCATTTGCGCTGCAAGCAGATAGTATTTATTTCATTGCCGTTGAAGAGTTGGACTCGATACTTCCATTTTATGTTGGAAGAAGCGGTAAAAGTTTCGGAGAATCTTCGCTCATCCGCTACGACAACATTAACGCCTCCATTGTAAGCTCTAAATCCTTCATGGTTCGACTTAGTATTCTACCCGTTTCTCAAAACCCAGGTTGCACGGATGTTCAGGCGATAAACTACGAGTTGAGTGCGTTGATTGACGATGGATCATGTGATTATCCGGGCTGCACCAATGAAGATGCCGACAACTTTGATTCAGACTCTAACTATGACGATGGTTCCTGTGTTGTAGGTGGTTGTATTGATAGCACAGCGTTTAACTTCAATCCCTTTGCTACCTATCAAAGCACCGACTGCATTTATAGAGGCTGTACCGCACCCATTGCACTCAATTACAACCCGCAAGCCAATGAAGACGACGGCACTTGTGAATTCCTTTCAGCACAAATTACGGCGCCTTCACTGAGCGGTTGTCCGCCCTTCCTGCTGCGCGTCAACAACAACAACGAATTCAATGCAGAAGGTCTTTGTTCATACACGATTGATGGCGTTGAAGTATACAATGTTTGCTCCTCGCAATTTGAATATACGCTAAATGAACCGGGAATCTACGAGCTCACCTATACGATATCCATCGGAAACGCATTTGCCGATACGACTGTATTCTTAGAGGTTTTTGAAACAACGGATCAACCTATATTGACCTATGCCCCCGACACCCATGTTGTGACGTGCGCCAACTGCACAGATGAAGATCTTACTTGGTATTTCAATGGAGTGCTTGTGGCGCAAGGGGCAGGCACCTCATTCGATACTGAAATCGACGGCATTACTCAAAATGGCGTCTATCAACTCAATACCACAAACTCGCTGGGATGCAGCACGCTTTCTGAAGTTATATCTATTGTTCAACCTCATCTATCGGTGAGTATAGACCAAGGCTGTGCCCCGCTCACAGTTTACTTCAACAACCTGACGGACACCATAACCGGATTAACTTGTTCGCTAAATACAGGATTGAGCATTATCGACGATTTCACGGGCCAGGTGGAAGTTGTTTATACAGATGCCAGCAGCTACTCCCCTTCCTTGAGTTGCTCGGCATCATCGGCCAGCGGTTCTGTAGTAACCTCTATCATCGTGAGCAACCAAGAACTGCCCATTCTCATTGTCGATGAAGGATCACAGTCGGTTGTCTGCCAGAACGCCTCAGCCTTCGCGCAGTTCACTTGGAATATTGATGGTACAATCACTTCAGGAGGTTCATCACAGCCTTTAGGAGGCGACGTATACCAATTGCAAGCATATAACGCCGACGGATGCGGTGGCAGCAATCTGCTCATCGTGAACAACACTAACGAACACGCTTCAGCGGATTTCGCTGTGTATCCGAACCCTGCTCATTCATACATACAGATTTCGAATGCTGCATCCGGATCATATCGGATCCTCAATTCACTTGCACAAATCGTATGGGAAGGCAGCAAGAACAATTCAGCCAGCGTAGTTGAAACAATCAACTGGCCCTCGGGATTGTATTATGTGCTTTGGACAGAAGCAGGCATTGCACGAACGACCAAAATTGAAATCGTTCACTGATAATCCGTTTGGCATAGTTTTCGGTAAGAGCACAACTCGGAGCCTGTTAAAGTTTAGTTAAGTGCTAAGATGCTTACCGAAACTTCTCCTTACATTTGAAATAAGCTAAACATAAAAAAAGTAATTCGATGAAAAAAGTATTCCTCACCCTTGCGATTGCACTCGGGGCCTTCTCATTAGTATCTGCTCAAACACCAGTTGCTTCGGGTCCTTCTATTTTAGTTGACAAAGAAGTTCATGACTACGGCGATATTCCATTTGCCGGAGATGGCACTTGCGAATTCAAAGTGACCAACACCGGAACAGAACCATTGATTCTGAGCAAGTGTAAAGGTTCATGCGGTTGCACGGTTCCTAAATGTGACCCCAACCCAATCCTTCCAGGTGAGAGCTCTGTGATTACTGTTAAGTATGACACAAAGCGCCCTGGCCCAATCAACAAGTCAGTTACCATCAACTCTAACGCTACCAACGAACCTGTTAAAGTGGTTCGCATCAAAGGAAACGTTGGCCCTGATCCAAACGCTGCACCAAGCGGCGCTCCTGAAAAGGCACCTGCAGGCGCTCCTGCCGGTGGAAATCAATAACAATGACACTTCAAAGCTTCCGTCCTGAAGGGCGGAAGTTTTTTTTTCTTTAAAAAATAGACTCTTATGAAAAAAACAGTATTCACTCTATCCCTTGCACTAGGTCTTGCTTTTAGTGCATTTGCTCAACCTGAGCTTGTAACAGGTCCTGCTTTAAGCATCGACAAAGAGACACACGATTATGGCGACATCGCATTTGACAGCAATGGTGCTTGCCAATTCAAAGTGACAAATACCGGCAATGAACCATTGATTCTATCCGGTTGTCAGGGGTCATGCGGTTGCACAGTTCCTAAGTGCGATCCAAATCCAATTGCACCCGGTCAATCGTCTTTTATTGATGTGAAATACGACACCAAGCGCACCGGTCCTTTCCAGAAATCTGTAACCATCAACTCGAATGCAGTGAATTCACCTGTGAAGGTAATCACCATTAAAGGAAATGTTGGCGCTGATCCAGGCTTGGCTCCGGTTGGTGCTCCTGAAAAAGCTCCAGTTGGCGCTCCTGTAAAACAATAGATGATTTTTATAGTCATAAAAAAAGGGGGCTTACGCCCCCTTTTTTATGCCTGAATACTGCTTAGATTTTCTGTATTCTAACGGATTGATTTGATTCATCCGATTTGATTTTTACCATGTACATTCCATTGGTCAATGAACTTAAATCCAACACTACTTGCGCTGTGTTTGGATAGAATTCCATGACTCTCTTACCCATCAGATCATACACTTCAATTGTACGAATTGTTTGAGCAACCGACAGGTTAACATTAAACAACCCAGCTGAAGGATTCGGATAAATGCGAACAGAAGTCTGACGTTCAACAACGTTATTTGGATCACATGGGCTGCCGGCCAATCCCATCGCACACATGATTCGAGGTGCTGAGTACCCTTGAATAGTATCCAGGTAGGTCATTCCCTTCGTCATCGACATATCAGGATTCGTGGCCAAACCGTTCAAGTTGTTCGGATTATCAGCTGTCCACCATTCCCAAGGCGCACTGTCGGCCTCTGAACCTGCTGGTCTGTTGAGTGCGTACAATCCCGTATTACCGTCGTTATATGTATTTGCCTGAACGGTATAAACATCACCCTGGTTATCAGCTGCAGCAAACACAGTGTTCAAACCAAAAGCATTTGCCATTTCCTGCACGTGGTAGCTACCGCTTACCTCCACAACAGGAAGGTTAAAGCCTGGCACAATTACAGTTCCGATTCCATATGGAGCAAATGGATCTGAAGGTGCATGGAAAGAAATCATTGGCACGTCGCCGGCTGTTACCCAAGAGCTATCGCCGCAAGCGCCGCCCATGTTTACCATCACATTGAAATCCGAAGAATAACCAAGGTGATTTGCATAGCAAAGTGTATCACCGTCGTTCGGGTTAATACCAACCGAAGTTCCGAAGATATCACCGTTCACTTCCTCGATTACCATGGGCACAGTGATGAAATTACCAGATCCCGGTGGAACTTCAATTTGGCGAGTAAACTTTGGAATAGCAATGTCTGAGTACTGGTTGATTGTTGCTGCAGCAAATGAGATGTAACCACCTGTGCCCTGACCCCATACGCAAATGCGCGATGGGTCGATACCATAAGGGTTAGCGTTTTCCGCTTCCGTTTTGCGGAAATAACGAATGGCCGTGCGGCAATCCTGCACACCGCGGTACGCAGCATTGATAAGTGTGTAAACACGCTCTTCCTGCGTAGTTGCAACCGGATTCCATCCCAAGCGGTAGTCACATGATGCAACCACGTAGCCCATACGAGCAAGGCGGGTACACATTTCAACTACGTTCAAGTCCGTTTTTGTTCCGCTTGTGCTGCCATTTTGAGGCGTTGGCAAGAAATTACCGGTATGGAAATAAAGTACCAACGGACGATTGGTTTCGGTGTCGCCCGATGGAGAATAAACATCCATTACCAAAGCTTGAGGAATAGCCTGACCCAATTGTGAGTAGGCAATTACAGTGGCATTTACGCCGTACGTGATATCCGACTGAACTTCGACATCCGCGAATACCTCAGTAAGGTAACGCTGGGCCGATGAACCCGAATACACAAAAATGGCTAATGCCATTAAGAATGTAGAAATTTTGTTCATGGTTAAAAGATTAATTGTTTGTCAAATTGCAGGGGCAATCTACAAAAATCTCAGAAACCTGAACCGATCCGGATCATACTTATAAACAGCTGAAATGGAATATCACTTTTTAGCCCATTCGTACTGAATAGCAGCGAAAGCCATCCTTCCAATGAGCGGCCCACCATATGCCTCGATGTGCAAGTTGTTGAGCAAATTAGAACACCCGATTTTGAAATTAATCGAAGACTTCTTCAATGTGTAATTCACCTGCGCATCGAGCACCGCAAAGCCCGGCACAGGTCCGGTAAACTGAGGTGATCCCTCCCAGAAGTATTCATCGACCCACTTATAATTCACGGCATATCCCCACGTGTTCCCTGCGTTGTTAGGCCACAATTCACGACCATTCAATCCGACGTTGAATTTGTGCAGAGGCGTGTTAAATGCCGGGATAATCGGATCATCGTCAACCTTCTTCGCAAGCTGGTTGTAGGAGTAGTTGAATGCAAATGCATGCTGCTTCCAATAATAGTAGTTTACACCAATATTGGCGCCTTGCGTGGTCACTTCGTTGGTACTATTGGCCGCGTATCGATATACCCGAATTTGAGATAAGTTTTGAATTTGACCGTTGGTATCGAATGGAGCGTCTATACCAATTCGATAACCAATAAAGTACTTGTAGAAGGTTGTAAAGGCTGATACGTCCAGAAAAACACGTTCGCCCAGTGTGGCCCTGTAGCCAACTTCGATTGATTGCGCTTGCTCGGGGCGGATGGGATCAATGTTGTAATAGTCAAGAGATGACGCGCGCTGTGTATCGCGCCAAACATTGAATGACTGAAGTGTAATTAAGCTATCAACCCCGTCCAAGTTTCCGCGCAATGTGGCAGGACCCACGTTCAAATTAAGATATTGATCGGTGAGCGTTGGATTACGCACTGCGCTTGTGAGAGAAAGCCGCAAGAAGTGATTTGCGCGTGGCGAGTACACGAGTGAAGCAGCCGGTGAAAGCACAGCGTTGAAATTCTGATTCTTATCGACTCTCAAGGTGGCACTCGCTATCCACTTGTCGCTGAATTTCTTCTCGGCACCCACATAAAATCCGTACTGATGATTCGTGAATTTGTTTTTCGTATAAGTAGTATCAAAACCGTTCGTGGCGTTTCCTGTAATTACCTGCGTAAGCGTATCAATAAAAATAGTTCCATCAGAATCGGGCGTGTATAAGCGTGCGCTAAAACCCGCACGCAACTCATCGAGCTTTACAAATGACCACTGATACTCGCCCTGCACTTGATACAGCGCCGAACGATCATAAAACCTTGTTCCTTGCTCACCCTCGTTATTTTTTGCAGACGTTATTCGATTGAAAGCGTTATCGAATTGACTTGTACCGGGCACATAATATCCGATGGAATCAGTTGGGATACCTGCATTTCCGGTATTCGTTAGGTTTTCTACCCAGCGGTGCCATTGCGCCAATGAATCTTGGTTAGAAGCCATCCATGCTTCATTGCTGTATGGCAGGTAGAACTGCAAATAATAGGGATCCACAACA
>Ga0114981_10001408_pt1 | contig 15851 bp, 12 predicted proteins | sample S_140806_MF_Meta_FD_87028 | JGI IMG/M metagenome (GOLD analysis project Ga0114981, IMG submission 87028) | Freshwater microbial communities from Lake Simoncouche, Canada to study carbon cycling - S_140806_MF_MetaG | ecosystem: Environmental > Aquatic > Freshwater > Lake | place: Lake...
ACTTATCGTGAATTGTGCACAGGGTAACCTACAAGGGCAGTCTTCAACCAACAATGTAAGCTTTAACAGCATTGGAGGTGCTACTGCCAACGTTTACACCGCAACCAATTTGTCGAGCACGAGGTATTACCGTGTTGTGGCATCCAACAGCCCATGCCCGGTGGCCAATAGCTCTAGCGTTGCGGTAACTACCGTTCCAAGGCCTACAGCATCGCTTTCAGGTTCTGCGGAGATCTGCCTAGGCAATAGCTCTTCGTTGAGCATCGCCCTTACCGGAAACGGCCCATGGACCGGAACACTTTCCAATGGTGCTTCATTCGCTGCATCGAGCAGCCCAGCAATTGTTGCGGTGACTCCTTCAGCATCGAACACATACACCGTAAGCACACTCGTAGACAACAACTGCGAAGCAACCGGTGGACTGAACGGATCGGCAACCGTAAACGTGAACGCACTCCCAACCGCCTCCATCACAGGTAGCGCAGTAGTGTGCGGCGGAAGCGCGGGTGCAGTGATCATCAATGGTCCGGCCAACGGAGCTGTTGTTTACACACTCAATGGAAGCAGCCAAGAGGCGACGCTCAACGGCAGTGGAACTGCGACTATCAACACCGGCAACGTATACCAGAACTTGACATACAGCTTGGTTGAAGTTGAAGACGGGTTGTGTGAGAACACAGCAACGGGTTCAGCTACCATTACCTACCAGGAGGCGCCTGATGCTACCATCAGCGGAAGCACTCAGTTGTGCTCGGGCGCATCAACTACCATTGCTTTCAATGGTAATCCAAACGGTGTGGTTACTTATAACGTGAACGGTGGTGCTGCGCAGAACGCAACGCTAAACGGTTCAGGAAACGCGACAGTTAATACCGGAGCGCTCAACGCGAACACTACCTACAACCTCGTAAGCGTGGCAGTTGGTTCTTGCGCGTCTGCTATCGGAACATCGGCTGTTGTGAACGTGGGTCTCACCATCTACTACCAAGATAACGACGGTGACGGCTACGGTAATTCAAGTGTTTCCACTGCAGCATGCACCTTGCCGGCCGGTTATGCCATAGTTGGCGGCGACTGCTGCGACAGCAATGCCAACATCAATCCGGTATGCGAATGGTGGGGCGATATGGACGGCGACGGCTACGGTTCGTTTGTTTATGAAGTGGGTTGCATTGCCGGTGTTGGATGTGCTTCGAACACTTGGCCACAACAGTTGATACCGTATTGCCCGCTGGCGAACAACGGAATCCTATACACCAGCGACTGTAACGATTACTCGATTACTGTTCATCCGGGAGCAACTGAAATCTGTAACAACACGATTGACGATGACTGTGATGGCTTTATCGGTGAATCATGCAGCGGACAGCTATTCGACCAGTGGACAACCGCACAACTGTTGAACGTGAACGCAACCAACGCATACTACCCGAACTGCCAGACCTTTGGTGGAACAATGGTTAATACCGATGTGTCTCCGCAGGGCAATCCAGCCAACGTAGCCGCGGGTGGTGGACGTGATACCTGGTACCGCTTCGTTGCACCTAGCACTGGTGTGCGCATTACAGTTGCGGCTTCTGGTTTCAATCCGGTGATTGAGTTGCAAAACTCTTCTGCTCTTCAACTCGATGCAGAGAACGTGAACCCCGCAATTGGTGGTACTGAAATTCTGAACTATGGCAACCTCACAGTAGGACAAACCTACTACGTGGGTGTGCGCAATTACGATGCTACTAACGTAGGTACTTACACTATTTGTATTTCTCCTCTGAGAGCAAGTGGCTGTGCCGTCTTGACGCCAGCCGCAGGTTTCTCACTCTGCAACAGCTACAAGGCGCTCTTCACTTCAGCAACCAGCTACACCTTCAACTTCTCAGGTGTTGCAGGCACTGCTGCGGGAGTAAACTCAAGTGTTACCAGCTTAACAAGTTTGATAACGCTCAGCAACGCTTCATTGGGTCTTCGCTACGGTGGAATGTACAACGTACGCATCGATGTCAACTACGCATTGACAAACGGCCTTGGACAAACTGATGGTGTAATCACTGTGTTGGGCAACAGCGTGCCTGCCAACTGTCAGAACATAGCCATGATGCAACAACCGTTGATCGAGGTGAATAGCACGCAGATTTGCCCGGCTGTATTACTGCGCACCTCGAGCCTTTTTGCCAACCCGGCAAGCGGCAGCCCGAGCGTTTGTGGTTTGATCAACTACACCTATGAGTTCACACGCGTGTCGGACTGCCTTGGTACTTCAGTTATTGGCTCACCATTCACCGTGAACACAGTGGGTACGGTTGCATCGCTGCCGCTGACCTCGGTGTTCCCTGCGCAGCTCGGATCAACCGGATACTGGAGCGTGCGTGTACGCCCTAACTTTAACAACTACGCGGGTGTTTGGGGTCCTTCAAAAGTGATTGCGGTAAGCGGCTCGGCTGCCAGCCAAATGCTCGATGACGAACATGGCGCACAACAGGTGAAGACGTTTGAAGCACAACCACTTTCTGTAGTGTATCCAAACCCGAACAACGGAAACGAAGTCAACATCAACCTTACCGACATCGGTAGCGGAGAATTGATGGTGAAGATTGTAGACGCTGTGGGTCGCACGATTTATAACAACCGTTTTGCTGTCGACGGCGCACTGTTCACGAAGATTGACTTCACTGAACAACTAACAGGCGGTATTTACCTCGTAGAGTTCACGATCAATGGAGAAACGATGAATGAGAGAATGATTGTTGAACGCTAGACAAGACAAGTCACATCACACGGAAACGCCGCCTATTTGGGCGGCGTTTTTGTTTTGAGCACTGTATTAAATAGGTGCGAGGCGCGAAGTGCGAGGTGCGAAGTGCGAGGTGCGAAGTGCGAGGTGCGAGGTGCGAGGTGCGGAGTGCGAGGTGCGGAGTGCGAGGTGTGGAGTGCGAGGTGCGGAGTGCGGAGTGCGAGGTGCGGAGTGTGAGGTACCGCAAGAGCGGGTTATTATTAAAGGTGTGTCCTTTCGGTCCTCAGTACCCAGTCCCCACTACCTATTGAACCGCCAGCCACGCCATCAACCCCATGCCCGTTTTTAGCGCCTCTTCATCAATATCGAATCGCGGATGGTGCACGCTATAACTCTTCGATTCGTCGTTGGGTGAGGCTGTTCCAAGCCTGTAAAAGCAACCGGGCATCTCGTGGCCATAGTATGCGAAGTCCTCTGCTGTCATGCGCACATCGAGGTCTACTACGTTTTCACTGCCGAGATATTCAACCGCCAATTCGCGGGCTCGCGTGGTCAATGATTCATCGTTTTTGAGCACGGGATAACCCACATCAATTCTGAAATCGACTTCACCTCCCATACCCTTCACCAGGCCTTCAGCGAGTGCTATCATGCGGCTATGCGCCTCTTTGCGCCAGCGTTCATCGAAAGTGCGAAAAGTACCCTCAAGCTTCACTTCGCTCGGGATTATGTTGGTTGCACCGTTGGCCACTACTTTACCAAACGACAAAACACTTGGCATCGAAGGGTTCGCCCAGCGGCTCACTACTTGTTGCAATGCAATAATCAAGTGTGAAGCTATAAGCACGGGATCGATATTACGATCGGGCTTTGCGCCATGGCCACCGCGGCCCTTGACGGTTACATACAACTCGTCGGCGCTGGCCATATACACGCCAGGCTTCAATCCGATTTTTCCCGCTGGCAATTCCGGATACACATGCTGCCCGAAGATTGCTTGTGGCTTGCGCTTGGCAAACACCCCATCCTTCAGCATAAGCGACGCTCCACCGGGCAACACTTCTTCGGCGGGTTGAAATACGAGTTGAATAGTTCCTTCGAAGTGATCACGCAATTCGTTCAAAATAATTGCTGCACCCAGCAACGACGAAGTATGCACATCGTGACCGCAAGCATGCATTAAACCTTCGCGCTTGCTCTTGTATTCAACGTCGTTCTGCTCCACGATTGGCAGGGCATCCATATCGGCGCGCAAAGCAACTAGGCGCGATTCAGGATTATTTCCGCGAATGAAAGCAGTTAGGCCGTGTCCGCCAATGCCCGTCTGCACCTCGAGTCCGAGGCGTTGCAACTGAGCCGCGACAAACGAGGATGTCTCAACCTCCTGGTACGAAAGCTCCGGATGCATGTGCAAATGCCTGCGCATGGCTAGCACATCCGTATAGTGTGCTTCAGCAAGTAAGCGTATTTGTTCTGTGGTGGGTTTCATGGATGAGTTTCTATTAAGGGCACATTCACACCTTCGACGGATTCATCACGTCAATCAATTCCGATGTAGTATCGGACATGGCAACAATGAACGAGTAATCGCCATAGTTCAAGTGATACCTGCGAGGATTGGCTTTCACATCACTCTTTTCAAAATCGAACGAACCGTCGCTCTTGGCCAACTGCAATTGTGCATCGGTGAGTCCGTAGCACTGCATTTTGTAAGATGCGCAGGAGTCAATGCTGAAGGGGAAGTCGCGCAGATCTTCCTTCATGCGCTTTTGCGGTGTCCAGCCCAACCAGTCATAGTTCGGAAACATGAAAAACACAACCGCACATCCAATGGCAACACCAATGAGAAAGCGCAGCAATCGTTGTTTGAAATTCATAGCACAAGAATACTACAGAAGGGAGGTAAGAAGTGCAAAGGGCGAAGTACTAAGTACCGGAAGGTTACTGATTCTCGTCAAGGTCCAGCGTTCGATAGCAAAGATCGGCACTTTGTGCTTCGCAATTAGAATTTTGACAAGGGTTTGCATCGCAAATACGAGGGAACCGGCCCTCGACTTCGCTCGGGCATCGGGCTGTGCCTAGCAGAAACAGACCTCGGCTTCGCTCGGCCACCATCGCTAGCACCGAGCGCAGTCGACTTGGGCCGAGCGCAGTCGACTTGGGCCGAGCGCAGTCGAGGGCGAATGATAAGTGCGAGTTACTATGAACCGGAAACATGCGCCTTCAACTAAGGTCCACCCTTCCGGCACTTCGCACTTCGTCATTCTCACTTATCCATCGGGTCAACTATTTTCGTGCAAAATTTCATCGATGATTGATGTTCGTGGATTATCATTCAACTATCCTTCAGGGCCGTCTTTCGCCTTTCCTGATTTCGCATGTGGCTCGAAAGAGCACGTGCTGGTGTTGGGTCAAAGCGGTAAAGGAAAAACAACGCTGCTGCATCTGCTCGCCGGCATGCTGCGACCGACAGCCGGCAGTATCCTGATTCAAAACACCGACATCACCAAACTAAGCAATCGGGAGCTCGACAAATTTCGGGGCCGCGAAATAGGCATTATCTTCCAAACTGCACACTTTGTAGACTCCATCAACATCCTCGACAACCTTATGCTCTCGCCATTTCTTTCCGGAAAAAAAACACCCGTGGACGATGCTATGGCCGTGCTCGAACGCCTCAACGTAGCGCACAAGGCAAAACAAAAACCGGCATCGTTGAGCGTGGGAGAGCAACAGCGCTGCGCCATTGCGAGAGCTGTGTTTCACAAGCCATCCTTAATCCTTGCCGACGAACCCACGAGCGCGCTCGACGACAAAAACGCAGATCAGGTAATTGACATGTTAGAAGAGCAGGCCGAGCAAACAGGCGCAACGCTGATTATCGTCACGCACGACAAACGCTTGAAAGATCGTTTCCAAAAACAAATCACCCTATGAGACTGCTGAAAATTTCGTGGAGCAACATCCAGCACAAGCCGCTCAACACGTTGCTCAGCATTGTGCTTCTTGCCTTTGGTATCGGTATTATCTCCATGATGCTCCTGCTCAAGGCTCAAATCAGTGAGAAATTCGATCGTAACATCAAAGACATCGACTTCGTGCTGGCGGCAAAAGGCAGCCCACTGCAAAGCATGCTGGCCAACATCTACCATGTCGATGTGCCCACCGGCAACATCAAGGTTTCCGAAGCGAAACGCATCATCAAAAACCCGATGGTGGCCGAAGCTATTCCCCTCGCCTATGGCGACAATTACGAGAAGTATCGCATTGTGGGCACCAATGAAAAATATCCGAACCATTACGGCTGCACCCTCGCTGAGGGAACCCTATTTGCCGCGCCTTTTGAAGTAACGATTGGTGCAAGCGTGGCTCGCGAAACCGGACTCAAGGTGGGAAGCACCTTTACAAGTGTGCACGGATACGACAACGCTGCCGAAGACGCCGATGCGCATCACCATCAACTGTTCACGGTGGTTGGCATATTCGAACGCAGCAACTCGGTTATCGACAACCTCATTCTTACACCGGTAGAAACCACCTGGATGGTGCACGAACATCCTGAAGAAGCGGCGGCGGGCGATAGCACCTCGGTTGACTCCACGCACGTTGAGCCTGAGCGCGAAATGACCGCCTATCTCATCAAGAAAAGAAACAAAGGCGCCTTCGGCATGCTCTCCAAACAAACGGAAGACACAACGATGCAACTCGCCAATGTTGCCGTTGAAAACAGCCGTCTGATGAACAACTTCGGACTGGGCCTAAGCACCATAACCGCTATTGCTGTAGTAATCATGGTTATTTCATTCATCAGCATTTTCATTTCACTTTTCAATTCCATGCGCGAGCGCCGCTATGAACTGGCGCTCATGCGCACCATGGGCGGCACACGGACAACACTGTTTGCGCTCATCATTCAGGAGGGCTTACTCCTCGTGTTTATTGGCTACGCGGTGGGATTGCTGCTGAGTCGCACGGGATTACTTGTGCTCAGCAAATTCATGGAAGAGAGCTTCCACTACGGTTTGGATAATTTAGCCATCACCACACAAGAACTCGCATTACTCGGACTAACTTTGTTCGTCGGATTGCTCGCGTCGGTGATACCTGCATGGCAAGCCCTAAAAATTGATATCTCCAAAACGTTGACGAATGCTTAAGAAGATTGTATTTGTGGTTATCGGTATAGCTATAGCTGCCGGCACGTATGGATTCATGCGCGTTAAAAACGAGCCGGTTCCACCCGTTAAAGCCCGCACCATGATTGAGTGGACGCCCGGCGAGTCGCTTGCCGTAGTGCCGCACTTCTCGAGCGATGCCATTGTTGAGCTCACCTGGCAAATGCTTACCGACGTTACGTTCAAAGAAATGTACGTGCAAGACATCGACTCCTACTACTGGAAGCCAACCTTTGGCGCAAGCGTGAAGGCGATGGAAGGAAAAGAGGTTTTCATTACAGGCTATGTGATACCTGTTGATTACGATGAGAATTTCTATGTAGTGTCGCGCTATCCCTACGCCAATTGTTATTTCTGCGGCGGCGGTGGGCCCGAGTCAGTAGTCGACCTTCGTTTCGCAGGAAAAAACCGCACATACAAAACAGACGAACGATTGACTTTCAGAGGAAAGCTCAAGCTCAACGCCACAGACATCTATCAGATGAACTATATCCTGGAAGGCGCTACAGAGTTTAAACCATAATCGTTACTTTCGCAGGGTATTAATTACCTAACCTAATGTGTTCTATCATTCGCCAATCCACACTGGCGATTGTTCTCGCATGCTGCTACCTGCATGCGTTGTCACAATCCAACCGCTGTGATTCGATTCATTGGAATTTCGATGTGAATCAGTTTGCCATTGATGGCGACAACCTCATGGCTGATTTTGCGGATAAAGGTTGGACCCCCGAATTTTTTCAGAGCAACGAAATCGATGTGACGATTTATGGAGCAACCGATTGTCCGGGCTCTTATACCTACAACACCAAGCTTGCGGGCAACCGAGCCTTGTACTTGCGCAACTACTTTGAAGTGTCTGCCTTCCCTAAGCTCACAATTGTTGACTCCTATGCAATTCCCGAGCGCAACTGCACAAGGCCGGGCCAGGGCTACAACCGCACCGACCGTGTTACCGCACTAAAGGTGTGCTGGGCGGGAGAAAACGCAACAGTGGTTGCACAAAACAACACGCAAGACGTGAAAGAGGCGGGTGGAAAAGTGAATACGGAAACAGTTGCTGTGAATGAAGTGGCTGCTGATTCTGCTTCCAGAGTGGTAAACGAGAGCGAGCCGATAAGCAAACAGCTGAAGGCCGATTCCATGAATGGATGGTTGACGGATAGCACGTACATGCTGCCTGTTAAGCCGAAAAAAGTATTCGATGTAGAGTCAGCAACCGAACTAAACAAGGGAGATGAGCTGATAATGGACGGCCTCAATTTCTATCCCGGCAGCCATCGCACACTTCCTGAGGCAAAATCGATTCTGAAAAAACTGCTTCAAACCCTTCAAGACAACCCAACGCTGATGGTCGAAATTCAGGGACACGTTTGTTGTGCTTCGAAGCCAAACGAAGACGGGCTCGACGACGAAACCGGCGACTTCAAACTTTCCTGGAACCGCGCGCAATACGTCCGCGACTATCTGATCCAAAATGGAATCGCGCAGGAGCGTATTTCCTACCGCGGTTTCGCTATGACGCGTCCTTTGGTTTATCCTGAAAAAACCATTCAAGACCAAATCAAAAACCGCCGGGTTGAAATTCTCGTCACTGCAGAATAGCGGTTATGTGCGAAGGGCGAGGTGCGAAGGGCGAGGTGCGAAGTGCGAAGTGCGAAGTACAAAGTACGAGGTACTAAGTACAAAGTACGAGGTACTAAGTACCGAAACCGCGCACATCGCACCGCGCACATCGCACCTCGCACTTCGCACCTCGCACTTCGCACCTTGCACTTTCTACTTATTTCGCAGTACTTTCGCTGCCGTTAATTCAAACAACAATGGCAACAACAACCGCAGACATCTCAAACGGATTGTGCTTTCGCATGGATAGCCACATCTGGCGTGTAATGGAATTTTTGCACGTAAAACCAGGAAAAGGTCCGGCCTTCGTTCGTACCAAAATCAAAAACCTCAACAACGGTAAAATCGTCGACAAGACCTTCAACAGCGGAGTTGCTATTGATGTTGTTCGCATTGAAACACGCGAGTATCAGTTCTTGTACAAAGACGATAATTTTAACTTCATGAATCTCGAGGATTTCGAGCAAATCGCAATCCCCGAAGTCATGATCAACGCTCCGCAATTCCTCAAAGAAGGCATGAAGTGCATCGTACTGTTCAATACAGAAGACGAGCAAGCCATGAGCTGCGACTTGCCACAGTATGTTGAATACGAAATAACGTACACCGAACCGGGCGTGCGCGGCGACACAGCTACCAACGCTACCAAGCCAGCCACTTTAGACATCGGAGTGGATGTGCGTGTACCCCTATTCATCAACGAAGGCGACACCGTACGTGTTGATACCACCACCGGTCAGTACCACGAACGTGTAAAGAAATAAACCCCCTTCCAACAATACAAAAGGCCGCGCTTGCGGCCTTTTTTCTTTTCCCGTTCACCTCGTATTTTTGACAACACATGAAACTTCCTCGCCCTTTTACACTCCTAGAAATTGCTGATATCATCGCTTGCGAGTTCGATGGCAACGCTGATTTTCCCATTACCGGCATCAATGAAATTCATCAGGTTGAACACGGCGACATCGTTTTCGTGGACCACCCGAAATACTACGACAAGGCGCTGCAGTGTGCTGCCTCAGTTGTTATCATCAATAAAAAAGTGCCTTGTCCGAGTGGAAAAGCCCTGCTTTTCTCGGACGATCCGTTCACCGCATACAACCAACTCACCCGACACTTTTCGCCGTGGGTTATGCCGCAGGAAAACCGAGGAAAAAACGTCACCATAGGCGCCAACAGCGTGGTTCACCCATCCGTAATCATGGGCAACAACATTCACATAGGCGACCATTGTGTGATACACCCCGGTGTTGTACTCTACAACGACATTACGATAGGCAACAACTGCATCGTGCACGCCAATACAGTCATAGGAAGCGAAGCCTTCTACTATAAAAACCGCCCCGAGGGTCGCGAAAAAATGCACACCGTAGGATGCGTTGTTATTGAGGAAAATGTTGAAATAGGTGCGGCCTGCACCATCGACCGTGGGGTATCGGGAGCAACATTCATAGGCGCTGCAACCAAAATAGACAACCAAGTGCACATTGGTCACGACACCACCATCGGAAAAAAATGCCTGTTTGCCGCTCAAGTCGGCATTGCGGGTTGCGTCAAAATCGAAGACGAAGCCATTCTCTGGGGTCAAGTGGGTGTAACCAGCGATGTGCTTATTGGCAAAGGCGCGGTTGTACTAGGTCAAAGCGGTGTTACCAAAGACATTGAAGGCGGAAAAACCTACTTCGGTTGCCCCGCAGAAGAAGCGCGCAGCAAATACCGCGAATTAGCGCTCATCCGGAAGTTGCCTGCAACCATGGTTAAGCTCGGATTGTAATACCTTTGATGCAATCACGGAATGGACAATCAACGGCTCAACAATAAGGTAAAACAACGCGATTTCAAGCTCAATGCGCTGCTTGAAATTACGGCGGCCATCAACGCTAACCTCAGTGTTGGAAGCTTGCTTGAGCACTATCAACGCGTGCTTCGTGAGCACCTATCCATTGAAAAAATAATCCTGTTTACGAAAGAAGAAAACTGGAAGTGCATTCTGCGTTTCGGGGTCGAGAAAGGAGAAATCAAAGAAATCATCAGCGACGACTTCTTTACTCAAAGCAAAGAAATTTCGCTTACCACAGGGCGTTCCAAAGAGTCGTTCGACCTAGCAATACCAATTGTTCAAAACGGACAAACCATTGCCTACGTGTTAGCAGGCGACAACAGTGAGCAAGAAATTCGCATGAGTCCGGTCATTAAGCACATGCGTTTCATTCAAACCATCACCAACATCTTGGTGGTTGCGATTCAAAACCGTGCACTGCAAGAAGAGAATATTCGCCAGGAAAGAGTAAAAAAGGAACTGGAACTCGCCGCCGAGATGCAGGCCATACTACTGCCTCACCACCTGCCAAAAAACAAGCACTACGAGGTAAGCGCTTTCTACAAAGCGCATCAACAAGTGGGCGGCGACTATTACGACTTCATGGAGTTGAGCGACGACGAGGTGATGTTTTGCATGGCCGATGTATCCGGCAAAGGGGTAAGCGCAGCCTTCTTAATGGCCAACTTTCAAGCCTACCTCCGTTCCATATTCGCCTTCAAGCAAGGTAGCCTCACCGACATGGTCACAGAGCTCAACACCCGCGTTATGCAAACAGCCTTGGGCGAAAAATACATTACGCTTTTTCTCGGTGTCTACAAGAAATCTACCCGCACGCTGCGCTATGTAAACTGCGGACACAACCCGCCGGTATTGGGCGACATCAATGGCTATACCCAACAACTCAAACTGGGCACCATTGGGTTAGGCATGTTTGAAGAACTGCCCAAAGTGGTTGAGGGAAAAGTGGTGCTCGAGCCCGACTCCATCATTGTGTGCTTCACCGACGGATTGGTAGAAACCGAAAACACAAACAACGAAGAATACGGCTCAGATCGTCTGGAAAAAGTATTACTGGCGTTCTTCAAAGACGGTATCTCTGTCATCAACGACACCATCATGCAATCGCTCAATGACTTCAAAGGCGAAGCGCCCTACAACGACGATTTGGCCATATTGAGTTGTCGGTTTCATTGATTGAGCCCACACGCCATGCAATCGTTTGCCTCACACATTCAACACGTACTTAACACCAATGGTGTAGAAGAAAATCATACTCTCATCGTAGCAGTAAGCGGCGGGGCCGATAGCATGGCGCTTCTTCACGGGTGCTCTTTGTTGCATGGCCGCTGCGTGGCAGCGCATGTCAATTACGGCTTGCGTGGGGCAGATAGCAACGACGACGAAGCACTCGTGCGCAGTTACTGTTCTTCCCATAACATTCCGCTTGAAGCGTTGGTGGTTGAAGAAGAGCGTTGGGAAAAACATCCAGGCTCAACACAAGAAGCCGCACGCGCCATTCGCTATGCCTGGTTTGAAGAACTTCGGCTAAAACACAGCGCTCTCTTCATTCTCACGGCGCACCACGCCAACGACCAAACGGAAACAATGCTCTACCAGTTCATTCGGGGTGGAGCGGGTCGATCGGTATACGGCATGGCCCTACGATCCGAAAACACATTGCGGCCTCTGTTGGCACTAACCCGACAAGAAGTAATCGACTATGTGGAAGAACACAGCGTTCCGTGGCGACACGACCGTTCCAACGACACCACTCAATACGCACGAAACCGCGTGCGACATGAAATACTACCACTCATCGAAGCCTTGAATCCTTCCATTCATGAAGGCATTCAACAACGCTCTGCTTGGATGCACCAAGAACAAGCTATGGTTGAGTGGGCCGCAAAAACCTATTTAAAAAACAACCTGAGCAGCGCAAACGGCGTCGAAATACTTTCCATTCCTTCTCTTTTAGAAACAGGCTTCATGGAGGTACTGCTTTGGAAATGGCTTTATCCGGTTGGTTTTACTTCGCCAACCGTCGTTCAAATTTCATCCTCCATTGCCAATGCATGCGACGAGGCAATCTGGTTTAGCTCCGCCACACACGATGTTTGCATACAAGGCAACACCATCGCTTGTATTCTAACAGCCGCACCCGCAAACGAGCTCATTGCATCGCTTCCGTGGTCAAACGCATTCATCCGCATCGACCACTGCACGCCTGAAGAAGTAGAGTTCACAACCGACAGCACCCGGCAATATCTAGACGCCGACAAACTCACGTTGCCGTTTCTTCTGCGCTCCTGGCAGCCGGGCGACCGCATGCTCGCATTGGGTGCGCCCGGCGTTCAGAAAGTGTCCGACATTCTTACGCATTCCAAAACCCCTTCATGGAAAAAAAAATGCGCGCTCATTCTTAGCTGCGACGAAGACATTGCCTGCATCCTGCAAACACGCATAAGTGAAAATTTCAAAAAAACGGCGTCAACGCAACGATGCGTAAGAATCCAATTTTCATGAAGTCGTAACCTTTTCACATCGCATGGCGTTTCAAAGAGAACTTAAACTTTAAACGCTACGATATGATCACCACGCTCAACATACACTCTCGATACGACATAGAAACATTGGCCCGAATGGTTTTTAAAACACAAGATGTGCTCAAAACCGAAAAAGAACGCATTCGCCGCAGTGCCAGCCTTTTAAAAGCAGCCGTGCTCGATTCACTGAGCAAGGTGGAGGTTGTTCTTACATTGGAGGATAAAGAATCTCAGATGCGTTTGCGCTCTCGCATTATAGCCTCAGGCAACGATCGAGTAATGCTCGACAAAGGCATAAGCATTCCGGTGCAGTGCATCATCAACGTCGAATTTCCGAACTAATCGGCAGCCGTTCAACTTCAATTTTTGCAACTTTTGTTGGGTTCCTAAATGAGTCATTGCGATTATTTTTGGCTTCATGATTCGGAATTCTTCTATCACCACGAGGGCTATATCAGCCTTTGCGCTCTTTTTAATAATTCAGTTTACAGCGTCTGCTCAAATTTTCCAACCGGTTAAATGGAAGTTTTCCATTAAACCGCTTGAAAACAATGAGTACGAAATCAGCGCTTCTGCTACTATTGATGACACATGGCACGTTTATGCGCTGACGGTTTCCGATAAGGCCGATGCCATTGGCCCGATTCCAACAACCGTAAAATTCAATGGCTCTTCCGAGTTTGAAACCATTGGCAAAACGAAGGAGGGCAAATACATCACGCACTTCGATCCCAACTTCGAAATGGATCTGAACTACTTCGAAAAAAGCGCGGTGTTCAAACAAAAGATCAAAGCCAAGAGCGACAAGCCATTCAAAGTATCCGGTGTAGTAGAATACATGGCCTGCAACGACGAGCGCTGCATTCCTCCCGACCAAGAACTGTTCGAATTGAGCATCACACCCAACGGTACTGCCGCAGAGGAGGCGGTGGTCGCAGAACCAACTTCCAATTCAGGTGGAAAAGAAAACCACACCAGCTGGAGTTATGGTATATCTGCGGTTTCTGCCAATGAATACACGTTGTCATTCAAAGCAACGATGGAACCCGGTTGGCACATCTATGCACAAAAACTCGAAAGCAATGAAGGACCTGTAGCAACAACATTTTCTTTTGGAAAAAACATCGATTTCGATTTAAGCGGGCCTATCAACGAACCGAAGCCCAAGCGCCTCTACGATAAAAACTTCATGATGAATATCGATTATCATGAAGGCACAGTCGAATTCAGCACAAAGGTTATTGCAACAGGCACTTCACGAGCCCCAATTACCGCGTCCATCGATTTCATGCAGTGCAACGATACCCGTTGCCTGCCCCCGCAAACGATTCACGCGAAATTCGACCCGACCACCTTGCAAGCCATGGAGTTTGATCCATTGGCCAACACCGAGTCGGCCGCGCCCACAGGCAACGATCCATTCAAAATGCCGGGTGTTGATCTCAACAACCCAGTCAACAACTGCGGTCAAGAAAAAGAAAACTACGGGCTCTGGGCCATCTTCTTGTTCGGGTTAATTGGCGGACTGCTTGCACTCCTCACGCCTTGTGTATTTCCGATGATTCCCCTAACAGTTTCATTCTTCTCGAAAGGAGCGGAAAAAGGAAAGGGTAAACAGCGGGCAATGATGTACGGGTTTTTCATTTTCATGATCTATTTCCTGTTGTCGCTTCCGTTTCACCTATCGAAAAACGTTGACCCCGAAGTGCTCAATTCAATTGCCACGAACACCTGGCTCAACATTGGTTTCTTCGTAGTGTTCCTCGTTTTTGCCATTTCCTTTTTTGGCTTTTATGAGATTACACTCCCCAGCGGACTTGCGAATAAGGTGGACAGCGCATCGGATATAGGTGGTGTCGTTGGTGTCTTTTTCATGGCGCTCACCCTTGCCATCGTTTCGTTTTCATGCACCGGACCCATTTTGGGAACCGTAATTGGCAGCATCTACAGCACCGACATACAAGGGGTGGTAAACTTCTTGGGATTGGAGCTTTCCATGCCCGCAGCAAAAGTTTCGGCGGCCATGATGGGCTTTGGTATCGCGCTAGGCGGACCGTTCGCGATTTTCGCAGCGTTCCCCAGCTTGCTCAAAAAGCTGCCAAAAGCAGGTGGGTGGATGGACGACTTCAAGGTTTCGCTCGGCTTTATGGAAGTAGCGCTCGCCATCAAGTTCTTGTCGAACGCCGACCTGGTGGAGCAGTGGGGAATCTTCAAGCGCGAATCCTTCTTTGCGCTCTGGATTCTGGTGGGTATCATGTGGGCACTATACATGTTCAAGGTGTTCACGTTTAAGCCAGGCCAGGGATCGAAAGGTTGGTCGAAATTCAAAATCGCCTTCACTTCACTCATTGTAATCTTTACCCTTCGTCTTATACCCGGCGTACTTCCTCCATCTGAGCTCAATCGATTCGATTTTTTGAGTGGTTTCCCACCGCCGAAATCTTACTCTTGGTATCACTATGAAGAAGAGTTCCACGTCTATAAAGATCTCGCAGAGGCCATGAAAGCGGCAGAGGAACAAGGAAAACCCGTCTTCATCGACTTCACCGGCTGGGCTTGTGTGAACTGTCGCAAAATGGAAGACACCGTATGGCCCGATGAAACTGTGCGCGCCATTCTCTCTGAAAAGTACATCATGTGCTCGCTCTACGTGGATGAGAAAGTTGAACTCCCCGAGGAAGAGCAGATGCCATACAAAACAAGCGACGGTCGAAACAAGATGATCAAGACCGTGGGCAACAAATGGGCAACGCTGCAAACGGAAACGTTTCAAAACAATTCACAGCCCATGTATGCGCTACTCTCTCCCAAAGGCGATTTGCTCACCCCCATTGAGCAATACAACCCTGACGTAAAAAAGTATGCTGAATGGCTCAACTGCGGCTTGTCGGCCTTCGACAGCTGGAAGGCCAATTGAGTGAAGGGCACTTCGACTTCAGTCTACCAACGTTTGCAAG
>Ga0114981_10001410_pt1 | contig 15850 bp, 16 predicted proteins | sample S_140806_MF_Meta_FD_87028 | JGI IMG/M metagenome (GOLD analysis project Ga0114981, IMG submission 87028) | Freshwater microbial communities from Lake Simoncouche, Canada to study carbon cycling - S_140806_MF_MetaG | ecosystem: Environmental > Aquatic > Freshwater > Lake | place: Lake...
ACCAGGGAAGATGGAATTTCTTTTTTACAAATCACAAATCGATTTGAATTGATTTGTGGCTACCCCGAGCCCACCCGGCCCCGCTCACATGAACCTCTGCCACTGCCAGTCCGGGACCCCGATCGCGCAGGAGGTCACTGCCCTCCCCGGCGCGAAGTACTGGTGCCTGGTGACGTACTGGACGTCGAGCCTGCCCCCGACCGGCCTGCCCCTCCCGCTGTTGGCCTGTATGACCTCGCCCGGGTGTATGTCGAGGACGTATCCCCTGGACCGCTTCGGGACGTGGACGAGGAGGCGGCGGACCCCCCCGTCGGAGTCCCCCGTGTCGACCATGCCGAAGTGGCCGTGGGTCTGCACCGCGTCGTAGATGCTGCGGCCCAGGCGGCGCGGTGGCGCGTCCTGTGCGTTTTCAGCGGAGGCCGCGGCGCGCGACTGGGCGCGGCGGCGTGGCCTGGGCACGGGTGCGAACTCGTCTGCGTCGGGCAGGGCGTCGACGTCGGTGACCTCGCGGGGGATCGCGGACGGCTTTGGCCGCCGCCTGGGCTTCTGCCTGGGCTGCACAAACATGGAGGGCGGCGTGTCCCAGAGGCTGGGGTCCGCGTCCGGGTCGTCCACCGTGACCACCACGCGCCTCTCGTCGCCGCCCGGCCTTGCGAATGGCGGCGGGGGGGGCACGTCGACCCCAGGGAGGGCCGGGACCCTGCCGAACGGGGCCACGACCACGTCTTCCCGGGGGCGGGGTTCCTTGTCGGCGGCGCGGCTTTCCCTGTCCTGCTGCCACCTGGCGAAGCCCTGGCGCTCCTCGCGCGGGAATGCCCTGGACTCCCACGGGAGGATGTTGGCCGACTGCGCTGGCCTCGGCGCGGCCCGGCCCAGGAATGGCGCGACCCCAGTTGTCTCCTCGTCGCTGATGTTTATCACTGACATTTTGCTGTGCAACTCCATAGGCATGTTAAATAACGCCCTCGCGCTGCGCCAGATATATAACCGTCGATCTACGGGCAAGGAAGGAAATGTGCCCGACCCCAGGGGGCGTGGCGTACGGGCTGGGGATCTCGCAGCTGGCCATCATGTTCGGGGTGGTGTGGTACTTCCCCCTGGCGAGCGTGCAGGTTTTTGTGTACAGGCCGTGCGTGGCCAACGGCACGCTGACGCACGCGTGCGGGAGCACCGAGTCCGTGCGGCTGATGCTGCCTCTGCCGTGCCTGGCGGTTTCCGCGGCGGCGGCTGCGTTTGTGTCGAGCACGCACACGCTGATGGACGGGGGCCTGCTGTCTGACGATTCGACCTACGGGGCGGAGGCGGTGGCGCAGGCCGGGCTGTGGGACGCCATGTTCTGGTTTGTGGCGGCCGGGGCGCACGCGATCGCCGTGCTGGCGGCGTGCAGCCCCGTGGACGGGTTCGCGGCGTTTGCGGCCGCGTACCTGATGGTGCACTTCCTTTCGCAGCTGTGCAGGTCGGCGGACGAGCGTTGCGCGGGCGGGTATCAGAGCGCGGGGGGTGGCGGAAACGGAGCCGGGGCGGGAGCGGGAGCGGGCGCGATGACGGCGGCCAACGCAAACATCCTGGGGTATATGGCGGGCGTGGGGATCGCGGTCTACAGCGTGCCGCAGCAGTACTCCAACAGGATGGTGATTGTGTTTTTACTGGTGGTCATGGATTATTTTTTGGGGGTGGGTCACGCGTGGGACAGGGGCCCCAGCATGCAGACAGTGGCAAACTGCAGGCTGTTCTGGGTGTGCTCGGCGTCGCTGTGCCTCGCGGCCATGTACGGCGCGTGGCGCGACGTCCTGCTCATGCCCATGGCGAGGGGGGGCGAGGAAGATGCGTGAGTTCAGTCGCCGCCGCAGCCGCCGCAGCCGCCGCAGCCGCCGTCGCCTCCTCCGCTGCCCCATCCGCCTCCGCTGCCGCCTCCGCCTCCGCTGCCGCCTCCGCCTCCGCCGCGTCGGCGCATGTCCCGTGCCTTGGCGCTGGCGACGGACTCGCCATTGCGGGCGGCGTCGTCGTCGGATTCCTCGGCCGTGCGCGCACATCCTCCGACTCCCGGCTCGGGCTTCACGTCGACGCTGTGCGCGGCGGCCAGCCTGTCCGTCAGGGCTTCGTACGCGACGCGGGCAGTGTCTCGATCGGCCTTGGCGAGTTCAAAGTCTTGGATAGCCTGGGCCGCGGCTTCGGCTGTCTCGCTGGCTCGTCGGGCAGCCTCTTGGCGCCTTTGTCGGGCGATTTCGGCCGCGCGGGTGGGATTGGCACCCCCGCAGCCCCCATCGCCGCTGCCGGGCTCGGGCTTCACGACGACGAGGTCAGGATGCTCGTTCATGAGTGCTGCTCCGAAGTCTTCGTGTGCTTGCAAGGCAGCCTCTCGGCGCTGTGTTTGGATTCGCCTGGCCACGCGGAAGGCATGGTCGGCTTCCGAAACCCTTTGGTTGGCCGCCCGGAGATCCTCGTGTATGGCCCGAGGGAGCGGGGCCTGTGCCTGGGCAGCAGGGGGCGGAGCGGCCTGTGCCTGTGCGGCCGGGCCCTGACCGAATCCGCGCGCCGCCAAGGCAGCCGCGTCCAAATTCCTCGTGTCCACGCTGCTGTCGCTATCCGAATCATATTCGCTGTCGCTGTATTGAAAATCGCCGGCGCCCTGTGGGGCTGTTTTGCGAGCAGGTTTGGTGCGACGAACCGGTACATCGTCGGGTTTGGGCCTCCTTCTGTATTTCCTTCGCTTGAAGGTCGGGGACAATCGCTCGACCTTCTCGCGCTCCTCGCGGGTTTTGACTTTGTCGTAGAGCGAGTCGTCCTCGCCGTCCATGTTGTTAGCAAACGATTCAATCAATGCAAGTCTTTTTAGCACTCAGGTTTTAAAGGTGACCCCGCGCCCGGCGTCGGTTTAAATACGATCTGACATTTGCCATTTTGGAGATGGCTGGTATATAACCCACGCCGCGGCAAGGTTGTATGATGAACATGGAAAGCGACGGCGGCGAGTGCAGCGACGGCGCGTACTCGTACGCTGGCCTTTACGAGGCCTACGACCAACTCTTGGAGGAAAAACTGCGGCTGCAGGCGGAGATGCGGATGAGCCGGAACGCGCTGCAGCGGTTCCTTCGGAGCAGGTCCGGGGCGCGGGCCCGGGACGGGTTCGCGAGGATGCAGCAGTGCAGGGACGCGCTTGATGCCATGGACCGGCAGGGGTGGCAGCGGTCGTTCCACCAGCGGATGTTCCACGAGAACTTCATAAGGGCTTGCGCGCGCGTGTTCTTCAAGTTCGAGCCGCAGGGGGCGTTCGCGCGGGCGCACCAGGCCATACTCGACCTCAATGGATGGGACAATTTATCGCAGGAGATACTGATATCGACGCCGAGGAGGTCAGTCCTATCCCGGCCCCAGCCAATTCCCCCTTGCGTCGAACGCGTCGCAGCCCGTGGACGCCCTGTAGATGGGGGCCTCCTGGTCGCCGTTTACGCGAACGCAGAGGTTTCCCCGCCTGAACATGTACCTGGGGACCAGCGCGACGTACTCGTCGTAGGCTGGCTTGCCGTCCAGGGGTTCGTATGCCCCCGTGGAGCAGTGGCCGCGGGGGAACAGCTGGAAGTAGCGGTCCCAGAAGGCCTTGGGGACGGGCGGGGATGGCCCCATGGGCGGGCCGCGGGGTTCGGGCTTGTCGTCTCCCGGGGCCTTTCGCTTCTTGCTGGACCTGTCCGTGAGGGCAGGCCCGGACGAGATCTTGCCCCAGTAGGACTTGAGGATGGGCGGGGCAGGCCCTGCTTTGTCGACCCCTAGACGCTGCATCTGCGCCTTCCACAGCGGGGCCGGGACGGTGGCGGGGAGCTCCTGCCTGCCGTCCGGGAACATCTCCCAGTATACGGGCCACATGGACGGGGGAAGCATGCAGACCGCCTCGGCGGGGACTGGGACGGGCATAGAGCACATCTGTTTTTTTTGCTGTTTCGGAGGTTTCCCCGCTTACCAGCATGGTTGGAACGCGTTTTTTTTCAGGTTCGGCAAGACCATCTCCGTGAGCATGTTCGCGGCCGCGCTTCTCTACAGCGCGCGCGGGGTTGAGATCTCGATCTACTCGACGTGCAAGCGGATCAGCCAGAAGCTGCTGCGGAACGTGCAGAAGTTTCTGGCCATCATCTACGAGGGGCTCAAGATGCCGCCGTACAAGGAGGTGCGGTGCAACATGGAGGAGCTGGTGCTGCAGGGGCCGGACGGGGTGTCGGACGTGCGGATCGTCAACTCCTACCCGAGCAAGGTGGGTGCGCGCGAGAGACGGGGGGGGCGTGCGTAGGGTGTGCGTGCGAGAGACGGGGGGCGTGCGTAGGGTGTGCGTGCGTAAATGCGTGTTTACTCTTCGGCTTCCTGCTCTTCGGCGAGCGACACCGCGCGCCCGTCGTTGAAGTGCTTGAGGCCGACCGTGCGGTGGTTGAAGCGGTCCGAGAGGGTGGCGGCGCGCTCAAAGTGCTCCTTCACGTAGAGCTCGGACTCCTCCTGCAGCCCCTGCAGCGCCTCCGCGCTCCACTTGATGTAGTCGCGGTCGAGGTCGTCCGTGATCTCGCGCACGAGGCGGTTAAACGTGGCGCGCGGGATGCTGCGCTCGGTGTGGAGGCGGCTGGGGCGGCGGCGTTTGCTTGAGACAGGCATGATGCTGGGGGGGTAGGCAGGGGCTTGGCCCTACCAGGGAGTATGGAACCATTTTTTTTAATTCACGCCAGCTTCGCCCTGTGCGCGTGCACTGGCCCGCTCCCCCTGTCGCACATGTAAAAGTGCGCCTCGGAGGGGACCTTGGCCCGTGCGGAGATGCCGGCGGCCTTGAGCGGGCATGCCGCGAGCTTGGCGACGCCGATGGTTGCGGCCGCGGCGCGAAGGTTCCTCATGCAGGACAGGGACAGGGGCTTCTGCTGGTTTTGCTGGCCGGCGCGGGGGATGGGCAGGATGATGCGCAGGGTGGCGGACAGGAACTGCCCGAAGGCGTGTGCGCGGGACCCGTCGGACGCCGGGTCCTTGGCCTGCAATGCGTTGAACGTCTCGGCGAGCTCGCGGTAGAGCTGGACTGCCATGGCGGTGTGCTCCGGCCTGTCAAACGCCCAGGTGTTTTCGCTGCGTATGCACCTGGCTGCGTCCGCGGGGTTGCCGAAGCAGACGCCCGGGTGGTCCGGGGCCTCGCACGGCTGCCAGAAGGAAGCGATGGTGGCGACGGTCTTGGGGTCGACCTCCGGGCTCCACGCCTCGGAGACCTGGGCGCGGATGAGGCCCAGGACCTCGCGGTGGTCGTCCGCGGACTGCCCCAGCATCTCTGCGGTGACCGGGACGGCGACCGTGGATGGCCTGGAGAGGCCGATGACCGGTGCGCCGAACAGGGGCCTGGACCCCGCGCCGAAGCTTGCGGGCGGGGAGGTGTCGAGGGGGACGCACCCGAGGGACCCCTGGGACCCCTCGGAGAGCCCCGTGTAGAATGCGGAGACGTAGAAGGGGCACTTGGAGGTGTCGTCGCCGTAGTCTGACCGGATGTGGGAGAGCATGCAGCAGTCGCAGCTCATGCCGACGTACTCGTGGACGTTCTGGGCGATGACGGTGGCGAGCTCCGCGTGGTCGAAGACCTTGCAGGTCCCGTCCACGAGGCGGATCGTGAAGGAGGCGGCGAGGCCCGGGGGCGGGTCTCGGCTGACGGACAGGTAGGTCGTGCCCTCTATCGGGCAGTGCAGGCAGGTCCCTCCGTTTGCGTGGTCCTTGACGCGGGAGATGACGGTGCCGTGGCCGCTGAGGCTGGACGCGGCTGCCGCTGGGTTCTGGGCGTCGTAGGAGGCGCCCTTTGCGGACACCACGGCGAGGCAATTGGACCAGGCGCCCGTGTGGAGCAGGCGCCCGAGCCGGACGATGACCGGGGCGAGGGCGTCGTGGTGGGCCTGTGTGAGCTTGGCGAAGAGGTGGGGGTTGGTCTGCGCCGCGCACCGTGACATGAGCGGGGCGAGCCTGCGCGCGAGTGCCTCGACGGAGTCGGGCGTCGAGGGGCAAGACCCCAGGAGTGTCACGGAGTATACCTTGCGGATGCCGTCGGCCTGCATCAGGATGCCCAGGGTCTCGTTCTCGCAGTCGTCCACGATGCCAGCGATGGACTTCCGCTGGCTCAGGCCGTTTTTCCTGCGGAAGCGCTGGGCCTCCGTGAGGCCCGCGACGCACTCCTGGGATGTTGTGAGCCTCGCGGGGGCGGGCACGTACGGCTTGGCGAATGCGAGGCCTGGCTGGGTGAGGAGGCTGAGGCAGGAGTAGGTCTGGGCGATGTCCTCGGTCTCCCTTAGCTTGCAGGTCTGGCCCACGGCGTTGACCGTGTAGTCCGTGCAGTAGATGGTGGACAGGGCGCAGGAGGTGTGGCGGGAGATCAAGGGGATGCCGAATCGCGTGACGAGGTCGGTGTCCGACATGGCGGAGAGGGCCCGGGGCGTGAGCCCCGTGCTCTGGACGGTCTGGTAGGCGTTGTACATGACCCAGGGGAGGTCCACGGGGGTGGGCATGCACGAAAAGGCGTGGCCGAGCAGGGAGTAGTGGGTCATGAGGCCCTGCATCTGGCCGTAGGTGAAGGCCTCCATGTACTGCGGGCCGGCGTTGAGGGGGCTCACGGCGAAGCGGGAGATCTGCTCCTTGAGCCCCTTTCCGAGCTGGAAGACCGCGTTGTTGGTGCGGTCAAGGCTGCGGAGGGCGGAAGGCCTGAGCCTGAGCCTGCCCAGCGCGGCGAGGTTGGAGCCGGCGTCGACGAAGCGGAGCACGGCGGAGTTTCGGGTGAAGTTGTCCGACATGCCGAAGCAGGCCAGGTCCGTGGAGAACACGGGGGGCTTGCTGGCGGCGGGGCCAGGGCTGAGCGCCAGGCGGGCCCTGGAGCCGACCTGGGCGCCCGCGGCAGGGCACTTGGGGTTGGGGGAGGACAGGAAATCGGAGAGGTCCGAGATGGGGATGAAGGACGACGCGAGGTGGCAGTTGCGGGTGCCCTTGGGCGCCACCATGTTGAAGGTGACTGCGAGCTTGAGGGTGTCGACGTCCCCTTCGGCCACCGAGACGCGGACCTCGGAAACGCCGTCGGGGCCAATGGGGCACAGGCTGAACTGCTTGCTGCCGGAGCCGAGCCAGGCCGCGAGGAAGAAGCCAGACACGGCGCCGGGCTGGAGGTCTGCGAGCTGCGAGAGACCCCCGTCGGCGTCGACGCGCACCTCGGAGGGGGTGTGCATCCTGCCGCCCAAGACGAGGTCCGTCTTGACCAGAAAGTGGAGCTCCGCCCCTGGCATGGTCGCCGGCCCCGACGCGCGGCGGCTTTAATATCATACGGGGGGTCACGGGGTGAGGGCTATTAAAATCGAGCCGGGGCGGGGCTCGCCGAGCATGCAGGGCCCCACACGGATCTCCACCGCGTCGCAGGGAACCACTCGGATCTCCACAGCATCGCAGGGAACCACTCGGATCTCCACAGCATCGCAGGGAACCACTCATATCTCCACCGCGTCGCTCCTGATGCACCCCCTGATGGCGAGGGCGGCGGAGGAGGAGGCGCGCTGGTCGGCCAACGCGCCCGCGGTGCGGCTGGAGAGGTTCAGGGCGGGGTTTAACCGGGGGCGGGTGCAGAGGGACAGGCGCAGCGGGGCGGAGGGCTGGGCCCGGATCGTAGGCGCGGTCGAGGGGTGGTTCGACAGGCAGGCGGAGTCGGTGGGCCCGTACGCGTTCAGGCGGGGGCTGGTGGACCTCAAGAGGAGGCGCATATGGAGCGTGGACATCGTGTGCGAGCTGGACGGCGCGTGCTGCCTGGTGTGCCTGTTCCACGGGGGGCGCGAGAGGTTCGCCAAGCACGAGGTGGAGTACGCGCGCAGGATGCACAGGGTGGCGCTCGGAACGTACGGGGCGGCCGTGCGGGTCGTGTGCCTCAAGGTGTGGGGCAGGGAAGGGGACCTGGTGACCGCGGGGGAGCTCGGCGAGGACAGGGAAGGGGACCTGGTGACCGCGGGGGAGCTCGGCGAGGACAGGGAAGGGGACCTGGTGACCGCGGGGGAGCTCGGCGAGGACAGGGGGGGTCTCGCGCCGCCGCCGCCGGGAAACGGGGCTGATGCGGGGGTATAAAAGGGAGGGGGCAAGGGAAAGGCACCTAGGGCAATAAAAAACATAGTTCAATACTGAGGATGCCCCCGAAATCAAGGAACAGATTTGAGGTAGAAGACCAAATACGCGAATGTACGGACATGGGAGATACAATGAAACAGCTAGCGTGGACACGCCTACGCGAGAAGCTAGTGAACAACGCATCAACGACGACACATGAACATGACATCAAGGGGGTATTTGATCAGATGAAGGAAATTGTGGCAAGTGATAATCAAAAGGACAGATCCAAGTTCCGCTTGGGAAAAACAGATTTGTTTTCTACCGTGTGCGAGAGCATCGTCCTCGAGGTCCAAATCGATCAGCACAAATCAGGGATGTTGGGCCCGGATCTAGTGACGATCCCACTGATAAGAAAGTACTTAAAACCCGGACAATACCATTTAGATCACTATGCAGAGCTGAAAGCAGCACGCCCGGCTCCCGCACGGGCCAAAGCGATGCTGGCCCTCCTAACGCGGCTCAACGAGGCCAAGAAGCGCGAGTACCACCTGCCGGATGATGAGCCAGGTTCCAGTCCGCCTGCGCCGCCTGAAGAAAACGAGAGCGAGGACGAGGACGGAGATGAGGAAGAGGACGACGAAGACAGCGACCATGAAGAGACACCATCCTGCGCGGGCATGGAAGTCGACGGAGAGGGCTCAGAAGCGACAGAATCTGCGTGCAAGCGCCCCAGGGTGGATGACCAGGTCGAACTAACTGAGGCTGCTGCTGCCCCCGCCGAACTCCCCGCGGCTGATGCTGCCCCCGACGAACTCCCCGTGGCTGCTGCTGCCCCCGCCGAACTCGAAGCGGCTGAGGCTGCCCCCGACGAACTCCCCGTGGCTGCTGCTGCCCCCGCCGAACTCGAAGCGGCTGAGGCTGAGCCTGACCCTGCTGTGTCTGCCCAGCCCCCTGCTCCTGAGCCTGACCCTGCTGTGTCTGCCCAGCCCCCTGCTCCTGAGCCTGCCCCTGCTGCTCCCGCAGATGATCTCGAACCCGCCTGCAAATTCACCGAGGCGGAACGCAAAGATCGTCTGCGCGAATTTTTCAGTGAGGTTCTGGACCTAAACATCGCCACCAGGGGCGACAAGGCCGCCGCTGCGCAGTCTCGCGAGGTGGTCGCCAGCACCCGCCCTGATGGCAAGGTCACCGGGGCCACCGCGTTTGTGAACAGGACCGCGTACAACAACGAGACCATTACCTCGTTCGCTCAAAGTGTCATTGAGAACCTGGCACACAGCACCTGCGACACAAGCGAGCACGGTGTCATACGAGCCATCCTCGCGGAAAAGGTCCCGTCCCTTTACGAGCATCAGGTGATGTACGCAATGCGCGCCAGGCAGGTGATGAAGAACCACAAGATGGTGGTCGTGGGCTTGAAAATGGGCGGCGGAAAAACTGCCACGACGCTAGCGATGCTGGAGATCATGCTAGCCTTGAAGGAAATCGATAGCGCCATCATCACCGCGCCACTCCTGATCGCGCAAAATTGGATCTATGAAATCAAACGCCTAAATCTGGCCACCGAAGATCAGGTCTGCAGAATTTCCGTGAAAGAGCTGAAGGACCCGGCGTTTATCAAGAGGTTTCGCGCGCGCCCCACGCAGGCAAAGTTCATCGTGATCCTCGTATCCGCATTCATGGACTATGAGTGCCTTCCAGGTCTAACGGGTCTATGTGCCACCGGAACTAAAACGAAAGTTTTAGTTATTGACGAGTCTCAGAAGTACCATAGAGGGGAGATGTCGATTCCCGCCACAATTTGGGCCACGTTAGCCCTCAATCGCAGTCACAACCTCATGACCGCGCTGGTGACCTCCACTCCGGTTACCACAAAGGGCAAGGAGTCCAAACATATCCTCAAGCATGGCGGCGTGCGAACCTTTGTCAAGGCGCCGGGGCATCTCGCCACCAACCCGTGCGACGGCAGCGCGGGCTGCTCAGGGAAGAGAGAGACCATGCAGCTGGACATAGATTCCTTGTCCGACTGGGAGACACAGAAGATCCTGCTAGCGCACACAGTGTTCACTGACCCGGCTTTGGAGTCGGGTGTTGTCGAACCGCCTCCGCCTGTTGTGGCTTACATCAGGACTCGGGACGGGGCCTTCGCCCAAGCACAGAGGTTGTCAAGAAGGAGGCAGCGACTGTGCATCCTTAATGGCCACGGTACGAGTATGTTAGACCACCCCAAGGCAGAGTTGGCAATAGAAGCCGGATACGAATGGCTTCGGCAGCACCCGGAGGAATCCGTGATGTTGGTGCTTGAAAACGTGAACGGCATCAACGAGTTGGCAGCACAAATGCGGGATGAACTCGGCGGCAAGGTCTTAGTCTTTCACTCGAGGATGCCAGACGAGGAAGTGATTCAGAACCTGGACAAGGCCATGTACACGGGTGGTAATTTGATCATTGCTACCCCACAGGCCATTGCCGAGGGCCTCAACTTGCCCAAGGTCACGTGCGCGTTTGTGATGACGGAGACGTACCTGCGAACGTGGATGATTCAGATTCGGGCACGCATGTGGCGCCCGCCCCAGAAACGCCCCCCCCTCCTTTTCATCATGGTTTCTGGCGAGGGCAACTTTCACGATCGCGTCAGAACCCTGGCAGACGAGCATGACCGAGAGGTGCAGGGCTACTACGGCTCCTCCAAGGCCGGAAATTCAGGCGAAAAGCCGTTTTCCGAACTGGAACAAATAGACCTGGACAAGGTGCCCGCCCTGCTGGCCGGCTACAGGGCCCTCGCGGAGGCGAAGCTCCATTTCCCGACCAAGTACTCGTGGCCGTGCGGCTCGCTGACCGTGGTTCCGCAGACGACTACACAGGTGGGCGTGGACAGGGCCGTCAGGATTTTAGCGCCGAGGGCGACCAAGCAGGAATTAGCAGCCCAAAAGGTTGCCGTTGCCCACGCCGCTGCCGCCAGGGCCACCGAGGCCGCCGCCGAAGCTGCAGCCGCCGCCGCAGCCGCAGTCGCAGCCGCCGCCGCCGCCGCCGCCGACGCCGACGCTGATGCCGACGCCGACGCCGCGGAGATGGAAGTCGACCACCCCGCAGCCTCCGAGGATGCCGCCGCCGCCGGCTCAGCCTGAGCTCCTCTCGTCTCCGCCCTCCTTTTCATTTTTATCCAATCCCTCATTAAAAATATCTTTTCCTGGATCATCGCCCTCGTCCGCGGACGCGACCCCCCACGAGTCGTCGTAGTCGCCCCCCCCGTCGCCGACCGCGACCGTGACCCACCCGCCCGCGCGCGCCGGGGCCTCGCGCTCGAACTCTAGGCGGAGCCTGCCGCCTCCTGCCCAGCAAGGGGGCACCCTGCCCTTCTGCCTGTAGAGGCATCGCACGCGGAAGCGCGTGAAGGCCGCGCTGCGCAGGAAGGCGCACCTGTCGCCCTCGCCCGAGAGGTGGGAGGACACGTGCCGCTCCACGTCTGTGAAGTCGGAAGGGGTTCGGACGGGGAAGCGCGCGGTCAATTCGCTGGTCATGTGGACACGGAGGGGCGGAGGGTCGACTTTTTTAATACAAATTCACCGCCTCCATCGCCTGCGCACGGCGTGCGCGGCCTCGCCGTCCTCGCCGTCCTCCCCCATGATGCGGGTGTGTCGGACGACGCGCGCGGTCTCGGGGTGGCGGAAGAACGTGGTGCGGCCGTTGGCGCCCCACCAGGCGGAGATGAGCCTTGGGGGCATGACCTCCGCCCGCCGCCCCTGGACTGTGGCGAGGAGGATCTCGCGGGCCGGCTCGGGGATCACGGACGCGAAGGCGTTTGCCGTGTCCGCGGCGGAGCGTGCGAGGCGCTCGAAGCAGCGGTGGTCCGGCTCGGGGAAGTAGCCGGGGGCGAGGGCGTAGAGGATGATGCTGAAAAACGGGACGATTAGGCGCGAGCACGATTAGGCGCTGGCAAAGGGACATGATCACCTGTCCAGCGGCGTGTAGGCCCCGAGCTTGTCCCTGCGGACGCCCCCCACGCCCCTGGGCTGCCTGCGCCAGTTGACGCACGCGAGGCACATGGCCCTCCTGTCGTTGGGCGGGAGGGCCATGACGGCCGCGTAGTGGAATGCGGTCGGGACGCACCGGGCGCGGACGGCGCGCTGGGCGACGGCGGCGTCGACGTGGCGGCAGTCGGAGGGCTTGCATCGGGAGCCGCACAGGACGCAGCATGCGAGGTGCGGGTGCAGGCAGCTGGCGGATTCGCGCGGACCCTTTCTGCGGATGCGCATGGTAGGAGGGTGGTGGGGCTAGAGGGGTTCTCGACTTCTTGTTATAGAGGGTTTTCCACAAACCCATCCAAACAGGATCCGCGGAAAAAAGCCGGCCCGGGCCCGGATATAAAAAGGGCCGACCCCGCGCGCGACAAATGGACCCGGACATCGCCGACAGGACATTGCGGGAGATGGAGCTCCTGCACGAGCGGGTGGCGAGGCTGGAGGGGCTGTTTGACTCGATCAAAAACGCGGCAAAGGCGGCAAAGGACAAAGCGATGCACGCCTACCACGCAGCCACTGCAAAGGACCCCCACGCGTCGGCCGTGGCGCTGCTGGATTGGGCCCACAAAAACCACGTGAGTGGGGACAGCGGGGAATTGCATGGCGACGCCGTCGAAATGGACATCCAAGGGAAGCACGTCAAGGTAACTGCAAATAAAGACGGGAGCTTCCTGGTGGAGAAGGATGGGAACGAGGCCGCCAAAATCGATAGCATGGACCAGCTCCAGAAGCAGCTGAAGATCTGGGCGGCTAGCAAGGGGGTGGCCGCCTCGGCCGCCGACATCCACGCCTACTCCGCCGCGATCTGCGCGCAGGTGGCGGCTGCGCAGAGCAATCCGTACCCCCGCAAGGCGTTGTACTAAATGAAAAAAATGCGTACCCTAAATGAAAAAAAAATGTACTAAATGAAAAAAAAATGCGTGTTCCAATGTTGCTGGTGTGCGTGCCGCGCGCCCGAATCCCATTTAGAATGCGAAAGCGGCTGTACACGCCCCTGCAGAGGTGCTCCCTGGCGCCGCCCGAGGACCCCGAGATGCCCTCCCCCGTGATCCACAACATCGTGTCGACGGCGCAGATAGAGAGCACGAGGATGCCCATGGACCTGCAGGCGATCAGCGAGGTGCTTCCCGGGTCCGCGTACGACCGGCGCAAGTTCGCGGCCATGACGATCCGGCTGGCGAACCCGAGCTGCACGCTCTTGTTGTTCAGCAGCGGCAAGCTGGTGGTGACCGGGGGCAAGAGCTGGTACGAGGGGGTCCTGAGCTGCCTGAGGATAGCGCGGTTTCTGCAGCGGGCGCTCGTCGGGGTGGACTTCTGGCTCAAGTCCTGCGACGTCCAAAACATCGTGGCCCACGTGGAGGTCCCTGTGGGCGGCGGCTGCCTGGATCTGGAGGCAATGTACACGCGGCTGAACCTGCACTGCACGTACCAGAAGAACATGTTTCCCGGGCTGATCTACCGGCCGCACGCGTCTCCCGTGGTCCTGCTGTGCTTCTTCTCCGGAAAGATCGTCATCACCGGGGGGCGGACGGAGCGCGACGTGGTGGAGGGCTGGCGAAGGCTCTGGCCGACCATGCGGGTGTTTGTGCGGCCTTGCGACGACGCCTCCCTGACTCCCAGCAAGAGAAGCCGGGAGGATGATGACGAATAAAATCTCATTTCATAGTCACCTGCGCGACCACCCCCGATCCGCCCGCCCAGCCCGCGCCCCTTCCTTTGCTCAGCTGCATTGGCCTGACCGCGTGGCAGACCCTGCGCTCCGAGTCCTTCACGGCCGCGTAGAGCCTCGACGGGGTGACGGCCGAGGGGGACAGGCCGCCCACCTCGGGGGCGCCAGCGAACTGGAGGGCCTCCGTGATGATCTTGCTGCAGAACGTCTTTCCCACGGCGGACGAGGGCCTGTGGGAGCAGCCCCCGGGGTGGATCGTTGCGAGGTACATGCCCCACGAGTCGAACGGGTAGGCCTCCTTGGCGGCCTGGGCGCAAAACTGGGAGCACGCGCTGTACTCCATGTGGGGGACGGAGAGGGTGACCATCTCGTACCCGGGGTTGCTGAAGGTTCGCTGGCGCATGCGTGTGGGCTCCTCGTAGTATATGGAGAAGCCCATCCCCCCGTCGAACACCAGCTCCGCGTGGCACATGCCGTGCTTGCTCGCGCGTGCGGTGAGGTCATTCATCCTGTCCTCGCCAGGGACAGGGCGCAGGAAGGCGAGCGTGAGCACGCGGTTGTGGTTTCGCGCGCCGGGGTTTGCCATGATGCAAGGGAAGTTTTGCGGGGGCTGGGGCGCATCTTGCTTTAATAAATCAACCGAGTGTGTGTGCGTGCGTGTCAATCAAAAGTCACAGCAGTACGGTTGTCAATCAAAAGTCACATCAGTAAAGTTTTCAATCAAAAGTCATAGTAGTACTGATCGCCCCTGCGGCCGCCCCTGCGGGCTCCGTACGCCACCACGGCGGGGGCCTGGGAGCTCATGTGGCGGTGGGGGTCGCGCGAGGAGTCCTTGCTAGCGCGCTGGGTGGGCACCCTGACCCCCCCTGCGGCGGCCGCAGCCATTGCTGGCTTGCCGGCGGAGGCAGCCTGGGCCGCCATCTCGCAGTCGCGCCGGAGGCTCTTGAGGCGGTCCTCGGTGGTATTTGCCGACTGGGCGGCAAGCGCCGCCGCGAGGGATCTAACGCCCCTGTCTGGCTGGGCCTGCAGCTCCATGAAGCGCCGGATGCGGTCGTCGACCCTGGAGTTGAGCTCGTGCGGCGACACGTACGCGCCGCCGGAGGACTCGAGAGGGGAGGACCCGTCGCGGTCGGGGTCCGACATGGGGACAAAGAGGGGGTTGCCAGGGCCGTCGGGGATGTCGGAGCCCAGGTGGGGCTCCATGGACGGGACGTACCGTATGCCGTGGGCCTCCAGGTACGCGGGCGGGCCGCCCACCACGCTGCCGGGGGCTACTGTGGTGTGCATCGCCATGGCGGCGGCGAGGTCTGAGTGGGCAACGCCACAGTCTACGTTGCTGCGAAAGTCAATGACTCCGTAGGGGCTGATTGCCGCGGAGAGGGGTATAGACTCCTGTTTGGGCGCTCTCGACATCACTGCGGGCCGTGCAGGGCGGCCGGCTTTAATACTTGGGGCGCTGGCCCAAGTTGCGGGTGTCGGGAGGCGGGCGGGCAGCTTACAACAGTCACTGGACCGGCGGGTGGTTCCACAGGGTGGACAGGGTGTAGATCCAGGTGACGACTAGGTAGCCGAAGAAGATGCACGACTGGACTGTGGGCATGCTAGGACGGAAAAGGCGCGAGCGGCGGTTTAAATACACGCAGGGAGGGGCGCGCGGAAGTTTAATGAACAAACAAACGTAGCACCACGCGGGGGCAGGCGGGCCTCAGGGCGCAACGGCGCCGGGCGCGGGCCTCAGGGGGACTGGATAGCGCCGACGATGATGCGGAGAAAGGCCTTGATCTCTTCCATGGTCTTGGCCTGGGTAGAAAGGGAGGCCTGCATCCTCTGCATGTCCTTGGCCTGGGCGGAAGCGTCGGCCTGCATCTTCTGCATGTCCTTGCCGAGGGTGGACATCTTCTCCCTGGAGTTGTAGGCCACCTTGTGGGCATCCTCGACGGTGCGGGCGACGCCGTCGACCTTCACACTGAGCGCAAGGAGCTTGGGGTCCGACGAGGGAGGGGCCTTGAGGAGCTCGTCCCGCTCCTTGTTCATCTTGGCGAGCTGCGCGCGCTGGCGCTCGTTGGCCGCCTGGATGATCTTGTTGTCC
>Ga0114981_10001414_pt1 | contig 15832 bp, 13 predicted proteins | sample S_140806_MF_Meta_FD_87028 | JGI IMG/M metagenome (GOLD analysis project Ga0114981, IMG submission 87028) | Freshwater microbial communities from Lake Simoncouche, Canada to study carbon cycling - S_140806_MF_MetaG | ecosystem: Environmental > Aquatic > Freshwater > Lake | place: Lake...
ACCAGCCGGAACCTCCTTAGCTATTGTAGGTGCTACCGGTTCGGGCAAAACAACTATTGTACATTTAATAAATAGGTTATATGCCTATCAGCAAGGTCAGATTACAATTGATGGACAAGCCATAGAAAGCTATGAGCTCAACAGTCTTCGAAAACAAATTGGCTTTGTATTACAAGATGTTTTTTTATTTGCTGGAAGTATTTGGGATAACCTCACCCTCCAAGATCCAAATTTTTCAGAAGAGCAAGTAGCTGCTGTTTGTAAAGCCATAGGTGTCTATGATTTTATTATGCAATTACCCAATGGATATCAATATCAATTATTAGAAAGAGGACAAACCCTTTCACAAGGTCAGCGCCAATTGTTATCATTTGCCAGAGTATTATTGTACAATCCTAAAATTATCATTTTAGATGAGGCTACCGCTTCTATTGATAGCGAAAGTGAACAACGTATACAACTAGCCTTAGATTATTTATTGAAAGGGCGCACTTCAATTATTATAGCCCATCGATTATCTACAATCAAAAAGGCAAATGCTATAATGGTTTTAGATAAAGGCGTTATTGCAGAAAAGGGTTCTCATGAGGAGTTGCTTAAAAAACAAGGTGCTTATGCTCAATTATTGCAACAAAAAGCCTTAACAAATGTTTTATAATTTAAGCTTAGTATAAATAGTACCTTCGCACTTTAATTAATCCGTTATACAATGAAAAAATCAACTTTACTGTTACTTTTATATGTATTGGGATCCCCAATTTGGGCCCAACAGAAAATAAAAGGTATTGCTATTGATACGCTAAAACAATTAAGTATGCAATCGGCTACTGTAACGCTATTGGATAAGGCAGACTCTAGTATTATTTGTTTTACGAGAACGAATCCTGAAGGTGCATTTACATTAAATGTAAAAGAGCCGGGCACTTATTTATTATTAATCGGTTTTAAAAATTATGTAGATTATTACGACAACATCAATTTAGCTAGAAACGAAGAAAAGAATCTTGGAAGAATTCCGATGCTTTCGAGAGATCAATTGTTAAAAGAGATTGTAGTAACACGCCAACGAGCTGCCATAAAAATAAAAGGAGACACTACCGAATATGTAGCAGACAGTTTTAAGGTTAGAGATAATGCTAGTGTAGAAGAATTGTTGAAAAAATTACCTGGCATGCAAGTAGATCGTAATGGTAATATCACAGCGCAAGGCGAAAGTGTAGAAAAAGTACTGGTAGATGGCGAAGAGTTTTTCTCTGATGATCCGAAAGTAGTCACCAGAAATTTGCAAGCTAATGCGGTAGATAAAGTGCAAGTTTTTGACAAGAAATCTGATCAAGCACAATTCACAGGTATTGATGATGGGCAAAAAATAAAAACCATCAATTTGCAATTAAAAGAAGACCGCAAAGCAGGTTATTTTGGAAAATTTATTGCAGCAGCCGGTCCTCGTGTAGATCCAACAAGTAAAGAATTAGCTAAAAATGGTTATTTCGATAACCAGGGTATGATCAATTTGTTTAAAGGGAAAAGAAAAATTGCCTTGTTCGAAATTGTATCCAACACGGGTACGGTAGGTTTAGGTTGGCAAGATAGAGATAAGTTTGGAAGTGGTAACAATACCGTATTTGACGAAGAATCTGGGATTTCTTTTTCATCGAATAGTGAAGAAAATTGGGATGGCACTTTTGATGGTCAAGGGCTTCCAAAAGTATGGACGAGCGGCGTACATTATTCCAATAAATGGAACCAAGATACTTTTCATGTGAATTCTAATTTTAGAACGGCTAAGCAAATTGTAGAAACTAGTTCTAATACCAATACTCAATATATTTTAAGTGATACTAGTTTTAATCTGAGTAAAGAAAGTAGTGATCAACTGAGCACAAGTCTTCGTCATCGCTTAGACGGCATGTTTGAATGGAAAATTGATTCTAGTGCTACATTTAAAATTACTGCCAATGGAAGTATAAATCAAGCCTCGTTTGATGAAAAATCCACATCTTCTATGGAGAACCAACGAGCAGTGCTGTTAAATAATAGCGTAAAGAAACAAACATCCAATTCTGATGCTATCAGTAATAACGCTACCGCAATTTGGAGAAAACGCTTTCACAAAAAGGGACGTACGTTAACGGTTAATATAGATGAATCGGCAAAAAATGCAAGCAGTAATGGTATTTTAAACGTAACTAACACCTATGCTGGTGCGTTCGATTCTGTAACCAATCAATCAAAAACTACAGCATCTTCTAGCCTTACTTTAGATGCAAATGCCACTTATACCGAGCCGGTAATGAAAAATACTTTTGTTGAGTTTACTTATGGTGCGGGTATAAAAAATAATACCTCAGAGCGTTATTCCTATAATGCCTTGGTCAATGGCGATTATAATACTACCTGCGATTCTTTTTTTAGTAGCCATTATATGTTTAATGTATTTACACAAAAAGCAAGCACTACACTCAAGTACAATTATAAAAAAATGAATGTCTCTGTTGGTATGGGAGCATCTCAAACCAATTTTTCTCAAAAAGATTTATTTACGAATACTACACGTACGCGCACTTTTAATAATTTATTTCCCAAAGCAAGTTTCACGTATACTATGCAGGGTCACTCCCGATTTGTATTGCGCTATTCAGGTGCTACATCGCAACCAACAATAGATCAAATTCAACCCTTAAATCAAAATACCGATCCATTGAATATTGTTATTGGTAATGCAGATTTAAAACAATCTTTTAATAATAATTATTCTTTGAATTTTAACGATTACAAAATGCTAACGGGTGTATGGAAATACGCCGGCATCAACTATATTCAAACTAATGACGGCATTAGCACCAGCGATAGTATTACGGCAGCCGGTCGACGTTTTTCGAAATATGTAAATGTGGATGGCAATTATTTTGCAAATTTCTGGGGTGGTATGGGACGAAAAATTGATCGTTTAAATTTAACCGTGGGCTTCAATGTGAATGGTGCTTTAAACAATAGAAACAATATTGTAAATGGGGTTAAAAACTCAAGTAGCAATAATACATTCGGTTTTGGTTTAGATTTGAATTATGATAAAGAAGACAAATTCAATTTATCACTAAATCCAAGTATAGATTATAACGCCAATACTTCCAGTATTGGAAACAATATTAACTATCTCACATTTCAGTTAGATTTTAATGGAAACGTAACCTTGCCACATCATTTTGAATTAGGCTCTGATTTTAATTGGTTTTTAAGACAAGAAACCGACATCTTTAAAATCGGTAATAATATTTTTAAATGGAATGCCTATATCAGTAAAAAACTATTAAAGAACGATCAGTTAGAATGTCGTTTTTATGTAAATGACATTTTGAATCAAAACTTAGGTTATAATCGTGTAGGGCAAAGCAATTTCATTACCGAAACATCGTATAACAATATTAAGCGTTACGCATTAATAAATCTTATTTGGAATTTTACAACCAATCCAATTACGAATGAAGGTGGCGGTAAAATGCATTTTAGAAAAAGAAAATAATTGACTATGAAATCTATTATTACCATTACAGTATCTTGTTTGCTTTTAAGCGCTTCAGTTAGTGCACAGTTTACAACACAAGGATATATTGAATTTGAACGCAAAGTAAATGTTCATCGTCAATTTGACGATATGCAGCAAGGGCCTTGGATAGAGCGTATGAAATCGCAAATTCCAAAGTTTGTAAGTAGTTATTTCGATTATTATTTTACAAGCGAAAAAACTATATATAAACCTGGTAGAGAAACAGAAAACCCCATTAAAATGTTTGGAGGCGGGTCGCCAGCTTCAAAAAATAGTGTCCTCACTAATTTTTTAACTGATTCGGTGATTGCAGAAAAACAAGTGTTTGAACAAGGGTTTTTAGTGCAGGCTCCCATACGAAAAATGAAATGGAAATTGGATTCGGAAGTAAGAACTATTGCGGGTTATACGTGTAGAAAAGCGCTAGGTATCATTTGCGATTCCGTGTATGTAGTTGCCTTCTATACCGAAGATATTCAAACTACAGGTGGGCCGGAAATGTTTGCGGGCTTACCGGGTATGATCTTGGAAATAGCAGTGCCTAGATTATATTCTACTTGGGTGGCAACAAAAGTGCAACTGCAAGCACCTAAAGAAACCGATTTTGTGAAACCACAAAAAGGTAAAAAAGTAAGTCCTGAAGAGTTGCAGAAAACTATTTTTTCGAGCATGAAAGATTGGGGCAATTTTGCTAGTAGAAACGTGTGGTGGGTTACCATCTAATTCTTTTATATTTACGGTATGAAAAAATACATATTCGCTTTACTAGTACTTCTTGTATCTTATACTGCATTGCAGGCCAAAACAGCACCCTTTAAAGAGGAGTTGGTATCGTTAAAAAGGGAAGCGCTTAGCCTATATGGATCATTATTGCTTCCTAGTACTAATGCTACTAACACATTAGCAATCATCATTGCAGGTTCTGGTCCTACCGATAGAAATGGCAATAATATGTATATGGTGAATGACCATTTAAAAAAATTGGCCCAAGCAATTTCAAAAGAAGGTATTGCCACCTTTCGATATGATAAGCGTAGTATTGGAGAAAGCAAAAGTGATAAAATAAATGAAACGAATCTGCGATTTACCGACTATGTTGAAGATGCTAAAGCATGGATAGCCTTTTTTAGAAAAGACAAACGCTTTACTAAAATTGTAATCATTGGTCATAGCGAAGGAGCTACCATAGGTGCCTTAGCTAGTATAGAAGCCGATGCTTATGTGTCTATAGCAGGGCCAGGAAGAAAAGCCGATGAGATACTTAAAGAACAATTAAAAGCTTACCCAAATTTATACGGATCGGCAGAGAAAATTATGGATAGTCTAAATCAGGATTATGATGTAAAACAAGTACCTGGTGTCTTAATGAGTTTATTCCGACCAAGTGTGCAACCTTATATTAAATCATGGTTTAAAATCAGTCCTATTGCAGCAGTGCAAGCCTTGAGCATTCCCATTTTGATACTTCAAGGTAGCAGCGATTTGCAAGTAGGTGTGAAAGATGCTGAATTATTAGCAGCAGCTTATAAAAATGCACGTTTAACTGTGATCCCTAACATGAATCATATTTTCGTAGCAATTAATGGCGATGAGCAAGCTAATAAAGATAGTTATAGCAATGCTAGTTTGCCCATCTCCTCTTCCTTGTCCACTGCCATTGTTCAATTTTTAAAAGCTCTTTAATGCCATGTATACGGTTAAAACAATTACGCAAGCTTTAGAGCAAAAAGCGCCCTTAGCTTGGCAAGAAAGTTATGATAATAGTGGTCTGCAGGTAGGCGATCCCAATATGCAAGTAAAGGGTGTATTGCTTTGCTTGGATATTACAGAAGCGGTTTTAGAAGAAGCTCTTGCCAAAAAGTGTAACCTGATAATTGCCCATCATCCTTTATTATTCTCTGGATTAAAGAACATTACAGGAAGTACGTATGTGGAGCGCATAGTCATGAAGGCATTGCAACATCACATTGCCCTTTATGCTGCACATACTAATATGGATAATTGGAAAGGTGGTGTGAACGCAAAAATTGCTGAGAAATTAATATTAACAGATACCCATATATTGGCTCCTACCAGCAATGATTTGAATCTTTTGTATTGTTATGCACCAGCTAGCCTGGTGCCGCAAATAGAACAAGCGCTATTTGAAGCAGGTGCTGGACAAGTAGGTAATTATTTTAATTGCTCCTTTCAAGTAGAAGGTTTGGGCGCTTTTCAAGGAAATGAGGATAGCTCACCCTTGATCGGTGCAGCAGGTGGACCAAGAGAGCAAGTAGCAGAAACCAGGATTGAGGTTTTGGTGCCCAACCATGCCTTAAGTAAGGTGCTTGCGGCTTTAAGAGCGGCCCATGAATACGAAGAGATAGCTTATGGCATTACCCCTTTAAAAAATAAAAACCAAGATATAGGCGCTGGCATGATTGGCTCCTTAGAACAGCCTATATCCGAAAGTGCTTTTTTAAGTTACTTAAAGCAGGCGCTTCCAACAGCATGTATAAAACATACCGAATTATTAGGTCGTCCTATTCAGCGCGTTGCCGTTTGTGGCGGATCGGGAAGTTTCTTATTGAAGGATGCTATTCAGGCAAAAGCGGATGTTTTTATCACATCAGATTTTAAATATCATCAGTTTTTTGATGCTGATAAACAGTTAGTTATAGCAGATATAGGGCATTATGAGAGTGAACAGTTTACGGTTGAAATATTTTACTCAATTCTTAACGAAAAATTCCCTAATTTTGCCATTCTTTATTCCGAAAGGAATACAAATCCAGTAAATTATTTTATATAATATGGCTACCGTAAAAGACTTTTCAATTGAAGAAAAACTAGTTGCAGTTTTAACCCTTCAAAAAATTGATTCAAAGATTGATGATATTAAAACCTTACAAGGCGAATTGCCGATGGAGGTGCGCGATTTGGAAGATGAAATCCAAGGCTTACAAACTCGTATTAACAATATCGACCTTGAAATAGATACTATTAATTCGGTTATTGCAGAGCGAACTGCAGGTGAAAAAGAGGCGAAAGCCATGATCAAGAAATACGAAAAACAACAAGAAAACGTAAAGAATAGCCGTGAGTTTGAAGCAATCAATAAAGAAATTGAGATGCAAGAATTAGAAGTGAAACTTTGCGAAAAGAGAATTAAAGATGCTACGTTTGAATTGCGCGATTTCCAAAATCAACGATTGAAAACAGAAGAAAAAATGGCTATCGTTCAAGAAGCTTTAGATGTAAAACAAGTAGAGCTTTCTAAAATTATTGCTAGCACTGAAAAAGAAGAAAAAGTATTGGTTGCAAAATCTACAGAAGCTAAAGCTCATGTTGATGAGCGCTTATTAGCTGCTTATGATCGTATCCGTACTAATTATAAAAACGGTATTGCTGTTACATCTGTTTCTAGAGAATCTTGTGGTGGTTGCTTCAATGTAGTGCCTCCTCAGCGTCAATCAGAAATCCGTCAACGTAAAAAAATTATTACTTGCGAACATTGCGGTCGCGTTTTAGTAGATACAGATTTGTTTGAAGCTACTAAAATTAGCTAATCAAGATCCTTATATAAAAATAAAGAGCCAGTTTTATACTGGCTCTTTTTTTATGTGTGCTGCTATAAATTGTTTACAATTAGTTTTAATATCAAATGCTTAAGCACTGTCAAATTAGACTGATTCAAGCAAGTACTTTTTTTAGTAATTTAGAGTTTAAACCACATTAATAATGAGAAGCAAAATAATTAATATATTATCGGTACTAGTAGGTGTATTAATAGGGGCCATCGTCAATATGGCCATTTTAATGATGAGTAGTGCTGTCATTGCGCCACCAAAAGGAGTAGCTATGACCAGCGATGCAGGGATCAATGCAGCGATGCCTTTATTAGAGCCTAAACATTTCCTGATGCCTTTTTTAGCGCATGCCATCGGAACATTTGTGGCGGTTTATTTGGCCACTCGTTTTTCAAAAACAAAAGCTATCCGTATTCCGATTATTATTGCAAGTATCTATTTAATAGGTGGTATTATGGAAGTAATGAATTTGAATGCCCCACTTTGGTTCAATGTTATAGATTTGCTTGGCGCCTATTTTCCAATGGCTTTTATAGCGTTTAAATGGGGAAAGCGAGATTAGGAATACACCTTCCCTTTTTCTTCTAATAGCACATATGCCTCTGCCCATGTAGGAATAGAATCCGCTTCGAATCCGTATGTGCGACCTGTTGCAATTTTATGAAATGCTTTCATAGCCTTTAGATGCACACCAGATTGCAAAAAGCACAACATGTCTTCGCGCGATGCCCAAGCTGTTAGTGTGCATTGATAGCCTTTTATGCGTTTTACTTCACAAAAAGTATTTCCTTTAGCTTTTCGGGCTTGCTCAAACGATGGAATGGCCAATCGCCAAAATTGAAAATAACTGATGATGCCTTTTGGTTTCAGGCCTGTGATAGAGATGTATCTCATATTATCATTAAAAAAGTAAAGCTATTTAATCTAAATCAATAAACTAAAAAACCCGACATTTCTATGTCGGGTTTTTTATTGGCTCCCCTTTTCTACGAAAGATGCAACTACAATGCGATGATTGATTATCTAACTATCCAAAAACTTAAGGCTTAGAATTACCTTGCACTAATTCATCTGTGAAATGTTGTTTGCTTTTTGATTGTGAAAATTTTTGTAGATTATACTCTTTTGATGCTCCTTTGGGAATAGACAACGAGTTCCAATCCTTATCTCTTAGCATCTTTCCAATAAAAACAATTTGACCAATATGATGAGGATAATGTGATAATTGTCTATTAATAGCTTCTAAAATAGTGTGGCCTTGATTTCTAATATAAATGACTTCAGATAAATCGGAATCTGTAATTGAATTGAGAGCATTAAATAAACAAAACCATCCTTCTTCCCATTTCTCTAATAACTCTTTGCGAGTGCTTATGTCGTTTTCAAATTCTTCGTCTCTTTTTCTCCATTCTTTTTCCCCGTCAGTAGTTAGGAATTCAGTCCAACGAGAAAGCATATTACCCCATAAATGTTTTACAATTATAGCAATACTATTACTCTCACTATTTATCTGATTAAAAAGTTGCTCGTCAGTTAGTTGTGAAAAGGTCTTTTCACCTAATAGTTTATAATATTGAAACTCCTTCTTGGCACTCTCTAAAAATGGAAGATTACTCATCTAAATGTTTGTTTTAGTAATTCAATTTAAATAAAATTTTGAAAAGATGCAACTAGCCTAACTCATTGATGGATAAAGAAAAAGCCATCATTTCTGATGGCTTGTCCAGTGTGGCTCCCCCTTCAGGACTTGAACCTGAGACCCCATGATTAACAGTCATGTGCTCTAACCAACTGAGCTAAGGAGGAATCTAATTGCTTGTTTCAGAATTAGGACTGCAAAGATAGGCACGATTTTTTTTATAGCAAATATTTTAGCCTCTTTTTTTAAATAAATCTCAGATTATGCAGCACTAGTTTAATATCGGTCCAGGCATGGTAATGCAGCGCATAGTCTTTATTGAGTTGCTGTGCCAATGCTTCGTTGGGTACAAAATCAATTTGATAATGGTAAGCAGCTACAATACCCGGCACTAATTTTGGCAATTGAGGATCGGGCTTTATGGCAGCGCAATAGCCCACCCAAGTAGCTTTCCCTTTTAATACGCTTAGGCTCGCTTGTGCTTTTTTATCTAAAGAAAATTTTAAAATCGCTAAAATAGGTAGGCTCATAAGCACGCCGATACTGATAAGCAAATCAATCATTCGTTTGTTACGAAGCTGATCGGGGTCGGACAAGGCATATATTGGGTCCATTTGTAAGGAATCGCCGGCTAGCTCACTTTGATTGCTGCCTATAAAATAATGGCTGTTCGAAATATGGATTTTGTAATTGTATTTTGGTCCTAATATCCGCATCCACTCAAATAATTGCGAATACGATAAGGCATCATTCACAAAGACTATTTCATTGCTACTGGTTGCTTGTAATAATTGTTTAAATTGACTGCTCGGGGTAGCTAAAGTATAAGGGTCGTCTTGCACATGGCCACATAATTGCGGTGCCCAAGAAAGCCTTTTCCAATTTTGTTGTATTTCTAAATAGCTATCGGTATTGCCAAATACCACTGCTTTAGCTGAAATGCTGCCTGCATAAGTGAGTGGTATAATGCCTAAGCGATGTACCAATTCATGTGCTGCTAATAAGAGTAGTCCGCCTGTCATGCCACTTAATACAATTAAGGCTCTGGAATATCTTAAATCAGCCGGCAATAAACCATAATATGCCAAACAGAGAATACTGCCAATAAACATAGCGCGCACTACCCGCATGGGTTTATATAGTTTATTGTAAACGCCATTGAAATATAAAGCGCCCATCCAAATCAATAAATAAGCAGGGTAGGTATAATTGATAAATTTGCTAGAAACGATATTGATGTTTTTGATATGCTCTACCCAAAAACTAGTTAAAAAGGAAAGGGTGCAAAATAAAACGATGAAATCTACAAGGGCCAATTTATATTTTTTCAACCAGTTGGTTGCAAATCCTATAGCACCTCTTAGCGCAATGCCCAATTTTATGAAGCCAATAAACAAACCTGCATTAGCGGCTGAGTAGTGTTTTTTTACAAAGGTTATAAGGGCATCATTAAAAACTTTTACATATTGATAGCTGAGTTTTTTAGTGCTTTCGCCTTTAAAATGCAAAACCGTTGCCTCTGGATAATACATGTTTAAGTAACCTCCTTTATTAATACGATAGTTTAAATCTACATCCTCGCAGTACATAAAGAATGATTCGTCGAAAGCACCGCCAATATTGGGTAATATGGAAGCCCGAACAAACATACAACAGCCCGAAAGCGCTTCTACTTGTGCGGTTTCCCATTCGTTGATATGGGCAGCATAATAGCGATTGAGGTAAGCATTTTTAGGAAATAATTTATGCAATCCTAAGGTTTTGAAAATAGCTACGGAAAGTGTTGGGAACGATTTTTTTGCATCGGGTGCAAATTTACCTTTGCCATCAATCAATCGCGGTCCTAATGCGCCTACGCCTTGATGGGCATCTAAATACGCTATGCATTTTGCAAAGGTGTCTTCAGCTACAATAGTATCCGGATTTAAAAATAAAATATATTCGCCTTGTGCTACGCGCACCGCTTGATTATTGGCTTTACCAAAACCAAGGTTTACCGTATTGGCGATAAAATGCACCAAAGGGAAACGCGATTTTAAATACGGTATACTATCATCTTGCGACCAATTGTCTACTACAATCACTTCGGTACTAATGTGCTTACTTGCTTTAAAAACACTGTCTAAGCATACTTCTAAGAAGTGCTTCACTTTGTAGTTTACAATGATGACGGATAGTTTCAAGGCTTGTTTTTTATGAATGCTAAATTAAGTAGTAAATTGTATTTAAACGAATTATTTATGGATTAACGTAATCCAGAATGATTTATTTTGTAAGCCAAATTCTTTTTGGCAACACGATAGCCCCTTAAAAATTTTGTACCTTTACCCAATGATGAACATCCGACAGTTGTCACTCGATGCGTTAAAGCAAGTTTTTAAAGAATGGGGAGAGCCTGCATTTCGTGCCAAACAAGTATACCAATGGCTATGGCAAAAACATGCTGCATCGTTTGATGCGATGAGTAATCTATCGAAAGATTTACGAACTAAATTAGCGGAAACGTATACGATACCAAAAGTAAAAATTCATCATTCGCAATTTAGTAGTGATGGCACTATCAAATGTCGTTTTCAATTACACGATGGACATTTTGTAGAAGGCGTTTTAATTCCTACCGAAAAAAGATTGACTGCCTGTGTGTCTTCGCAAGTTGGTTGCTCATTGAGTTGTAAGTTTTGTGCAACCGGTTTTATGGAGCGCAAAAGAAATATTGAGTTTGATGAAATTGTAGATCAAGTAACGCTGATCAATGGTTTGTGCGAAGAGCATTTCAATAAAAAACTTACGAATATTGTTTTTATGGGCATGGGCGAACCGTTGCTAAACTATAAACACGTTTTAAAGTCTATTGAAAAAATTTCTGATCCGGAAGGCTTAGGTATGAGTCCCAAGCGTATTACGGTTTCAACAGCTGGCGTTGCAAAAATGATTAAGCAATTAGGCGATGATCAAGTAAAATTTAAATTGGCGTTGTCCTTGCATGCACCTACCGATGCACAACGCAACCAGATTATGCCCATCAATGAAAGCAATGATTTAGAATCGTTGATAGAAGCCTTGAATTATTTTTATCAAAAAACAAAAAATGAAATTACGCTCGAGTATATTTTATTTAAAAACATAAACGATAGCACTGAAGATGCTAATCAATTAGTAAAAGTCTTTAGAAAAATCCCAGCCGATTTAGTAAATATTATAGAGTATAACCCCATAGAGCAAGCTCGTTTTCAAAAGCCAGAAGAGGCAGTGGTTGTAAGCTTTATGCAACAACTAACCACACAACGCGTGAATGCTCGTTTGCGTAAAAGTAGAGGTAAAGATATCGATGCGGCTTGCGGACAATTAGCCAATGTAAAACAACACTAAGGCATGAATGTACCCTTTTATATAGCAAAAAAACAGGGTTTCCAACAACGCAATGCGTACACCGCTTCTATTGTTAGAATAGGCATTATTGCAACGGCTTTAAGTGTGGCCGTTATGATCATTTCATTTTCATTTATCAATGGATTTAAACACACCGTAAAAGAAAAAGTAACTCAATTTTGGGGCGATGTTACTATTGCTGATTTTGGCCTGAAACCACAAGCTAATTTAGTAGCCGATGCTATTTATAAAGATGTTCGACTAGAACAAGCATTACATGAAAATAAGAATATAGCTGCCTATTTCCCGTATATATTACGACCTGCTATATTGCATGCACATCAATTAATGGAAGGCATACAATTGAAAGGCATAGATGCTTCTTTTCATTGGGCTAAGACCATGCACTATAGCGGCGAGGCACTCTTTAATCTCGATAGTGCCAACACCAATTCTATTGTATTATCTACCACTACAGCCAACAGATTGCACTTGCAAAAAGGATCTGCGTTGTTCGTTTATTTTTTACAAAAAGAAAGTGCTGTTCCCAAAATTCGTAAACTACAAGTTGTGGGTTTGTATCATACCGGTATGGAAGAATTGGATAAGCATTTTGCCTTTTGCAATTTGTCTTTATTGCAAAAAGTAAATCAATGGAATGCACAACAAATTTCAGGCTATCAAGTGCAAGTAACTGATCCATTGCAGGCTTCGAGTATGGCCAATAGCCTGCAGCAGCAATATTTGCAAGCGCCGGTAATAGCTACGCCTACAAGCGAATTGTATGCGAGTATTTTTGATTGGTTGCATTTGCAAGACATGAATGCGCGCATTATTTATATCATTATGATTTTAGTAGCGATGATTAATTTAAGTGTTGCTATTTTAATTTTAATTGTAGATCAATCGAAAACAATTGGTGTATTACAATCCTTAGGTATGCGCTTTTGGGAGATACAAAAAATATATTTGTGGCATGGTTTTAAAATCGCCACTTGGGGTGTAGGCATAGGCACCTTATTAGCATTAGGTATTTGTGTTGCACAAATGCAATTTGGATTTTTAAAATTAAACGAAGCTACCTACTATATGGCCGAAGTGCCCGTTAAATTGTCTTTGCTGCCTATTGTGTGCATCGATGCAGGCACAATTTTATTGTGTGCCATCTGTACCTTATTGCCAGGTTTGTATATTCGTACCTTGCAAGTAAATAAACTTATTCAGTTTAAATAAAAAACGGATGCAAAGCAATAAAGAGCTATATATTGAAATCTGTACGCGAGATACAAGCATTCCCTTGTTTCTACAGCCCCTTTGGTTAGACTTGGCAACTACCAATTGGGATGTTTTATTGCTATATAACGGTAGTGCTGTTAGCGGCGCTTTGCCCTATCATACAAGCGTATTGAAAAAAACACCGTGTTTTATCAATCCCATTTGGACCCCTTATGTAGGCATTCATATTTTTTATCCAAGCGATTTGAAGGAGAGCAATAAAGCTCGTTTCGAAGAACAAGTTTGGTTGCAGGCATTGGAGCAATTACCTTCATTTGCAAAAATTCATATCGGTTTATTCCCTTCGCAATTGCCAGCATCGAGTTTGCGTGCGCATGGTTTTCAAGTTTTAGCTCGACAAACTTTTGTCGTTGATTTACAACAAGACGAAGCTTCGTTACTAGCGGCTTGCAAAGAAGCTATCAAGCGTCATATACAAGCAGGTCAAAAACAGTTGTTAGTGCAAGAAGCACCGCAAGAAGCCTTGTTGCTTTGGAAGCACTACAGCACCACCTTGCAAGAAAAAAATACAAAGGTTATAGGATCAGCAACAGCGTTAGCCAAAGCGGTTGAAAAAAGCATAGCTTTAAACATAGGTGCTTTGTATAAAGTGGTCGATGCGCAAGGGATTGCACATGCTTGGGCATGGGTGGTATGGGATGAGCAGAGGGCTTATTACTTAATGGGTGCGCGCTCTTCAGCAGCGCCACATGCATCGGCACTGACGTATTTATTGTGGCAATCGATTTTACTGCAAAAATCGAATGGTAAAATTAGTTTTGATTTAGAAGGCAGTATGGATCAAGGAGTAGCTAATTATTATCAAGGTTTTCCGGCACAAAAAACCATGTATATAGCGGCACAAAAAAACAGCCATTGGTTTTGGAAACTCCGCGCTTTATTTCCTTAAAAAGGCAGTTCTTCATTCGCTTTTGACGCGTATCTTTTCATTTTTAAGACATTTTGGCAAATAAAATCGCTTGGCAAGCTTTTTGCTATTATTTTTGCATACTCAAAATTAAAAAATAATAAAGCATGAATAGTCAAAGTGTACCAGAAAATGAAGCAATGCAAGACAAGCTGACACCAGAAGAACAAGAACAAACCACATCATCAGCAGATGCTGCTGCTCCTGAGCAAGATGAAGTAGCGGCTTTACATGCAGCCTTGGAAGCCAGCAAAGATCAGTATGTGCGTTTGATGGCAGAATTTGAAAATTTTAGAAAACGTACGGCAAAAGAACGTTTAGAATTATTTCAAACAGCGGGAAAAGATATTATTCAATCTTTGTTGGAAGTAGTAGATGATATGCATAGAGCGGAGCAACAAATAGAAGCTGCTGCCGATGTGCAAGCGTTAAAAGAAGGCGTTGCCTTAGTATTTTCTAAATTAAAATCGACCTTACAACACAAAGGCGTAAAGGAAATGGAAGCTAAAGGCATGGAGTTTAATCCAGATTTGCACGAGGCTATTACCGAAATACCGGCACCAACAGAAGAGCTGAAAGGCAAAGTGGTAGATGTATTGGAACGCGGTTATTATATGAATGACAAATTAATTCGCTTTGCAAAAGTGGTGGTGGGAAAATAGTTTCACCAAGCTTTTAAATAAAAAAACAACCCATGGCAAAAAGAGATTATTATGAAGTGCTGGGCGTAAGCAAAAGTGCCAGTGCCGATGAAATAAAGAAATCGTATCGAAAAATTGCGATGCAGTTTCACCCCGATAAAAACCCGGGCGATAAAGCAGCGGAAGAAAAGTTTAAAGAGGCTGCCGAAGCGTATGATGTATTGAGCAATACCGATAAAAAAGCACAATACGATCGTTTTGGCCATGCCGGTATGGGTGGTGGCGCAGGCCATGGTGGTGGTTTTGGTGGCATGAATATGGAAGATATTTTTAGCCAATTTGGAGATGTGTTTGGCGATAGTGGTTTTGGTAGTTTCTTTGGTGGTGGCGGACAGCGCGGTGGTCGCAGACAAGGCACTAGAGGTGCTAATTTGCGTGTGAAAATAAAAATGAATTTTGAAGAAATTGCTAAGGGTGCAGCTAAGAAAATTAAAGTAAAAAAGCATGTAAGCTGTACTACTTGTAGTGGAAGTGGTGCAAAAGATAAAAATTCGGTACAAACCTGTGGCACTTGTAAAGGAAGCGGCCAGGTGCGCCAGGTGCAACAAACCTTTTTGGGGCAGATGCAAACCGTAGGCACTTGTCCTACGTGTAGCGGAGAGGGTACTACCATTTCCGCCAAATGTGTATCTTGCAAAGGCGAGGGTAGAGTATATGGAGAAGAAACGTTGACTTTAGATATCCCAGCAGGTGTATTTGATGGTATGCAATTGAGCATGCAAGGAGCGGGCAATGCCGGCGAGCGTGGCGGATCGAATGGTGATTTATTGATTGTTATAGAAGAAGAAAAACATCCGCAATTAA
>Ga0114981_10001415_pt1 | contig 15832 bp, 10 predicted proteins | sample S_140806_MF_Meta_FD_87028 | JGI IMG/M metagenome (GOLD analysis project Ga0114981, IMG submission 87028) | Freshwater microbial communities from Lake Simoncouche, Canada to study carbon cycling - S_140806_MF_MetaG | ecosystem: Environmental > Aquatic > Freshwater > Lake | place: Lake...
AAGACTTGGCTGTTCTTGATGTATGGGTAGACCCATGCTTGCCACTTGTAGTGGTTGATGCGCAGTGCAAAGCCAGTGCTCGCCGCTGGGTTCAGAGGTCCAGGGCCGGATGGCAGTGTGTAGTCTGCACGTGGATAGTTCTCATCGTAGTCCTGAACGTACATCAACATTCCAAGACCGACTTGCTTCATGTTGGATAGACAGGATGTTTGACGGGCCTTTTCACGGGCTTGTGCAAATACTGGGAAAAGAATAGCAGCCAAAATGGCAATAATAGCAATAACAACCAGGAGTTCGATAAGCGTAAATGCGCTCTTTCGCGATGTGCGAGTCATATAAGGTCTCCAATACGGATATGAGTGACACCTGCCAAACAGGCAGTTATCACAGCAGTATGACCGATAGACCCTGCTTAATCACGTGTGATGTTGGTCATCAAAATTAATAATTGGCACAAATTGGAGTTTTATGTAATGCGGTGGTGTAGCCTGATGGTTCGCTGCGTACCCGCTTTCATCAATTTGTTACCGGTGGGCGTAGGGCAGAACTGACCTTTCTGTGATTCCTATCGGCTATACTCACAACGTAACCATATGATTGTGTGTCCCGTGATTCCGGGACGGGGAAGGGCGATGTTGCCATGCTGACAATCCGGGGAAATAATCAAGGCCGATTTTGTGATGGCCTTAGTCGACGTGATTTTATGACCATCGGGGGTCTCACGCTCGGCGGGTTGACACTGCCTCAGCTCCTAGCCACCGAAGCGCGTGCCGGTGTAAAAGGCAACCACAAAGCCGTTATCATGGTCTTCCTCCCGGGCGGTCCAAGTCATCAGGATATGTTTGACATGAAACCCGATGCCCCAGCCGACATCCGAGGCGAGTTCAAACCCATCAAAACAAATGTTTCCGGCATCGAAATCTGTGAGCACATGCCATTGCTCGCGAAAATGATGGACAAATTCACTATCATTCGGTCGATGACGGGCACCCGGGATGAACACGACTCGCACATTTGTATGAGTGGCTACTCGGCATTCGAGACAAGCCAGAACAAAGCGCCTTGTATGGGTTCCGTTCTGTCACGTCTCGAGGGTCCACTCGACAAAACAGTTCCGCCGTTTGTTGCCCTTCAAGGGAAAGCTGGCCATACGCCGTGGGCTGACCCAGGCGACACCGGCTTTCTAGGTGTTGGGCATAGCCCGCTGCGCCCCGCGGGCCCGATGATGACCGACATGACGCTCGGAGGCATCTCCCTCGATCGTCTCGCGCATCGGAAACAGCTCCTGACATCCCTCGATGCCTACCGCCGCAATGTGGACAGCCTCACTGGCCTCGATTCACTTTCTGAGCAGGCATTCAATATCCTCACTAGCAGCAAGCTGGTCAGTGCCCTCGATGTCACCAAAGAAGATCCAAAGGTCCGTGCGATGTACGGGACTGGGCGGCTTGAGCCGGTGGACGATGGTCTCCCGATGCTGAATGATCAGTTCCTTGCGGCGCGGCGTCTGGTCGAAGCCGGAGCGCGCTACGTGACGCTTGGCTATGGACGCTGGGACTACCACGGAGACAACTTTGGTCAGCTGAAGCGCTACCTCCCGATGCTCGACCAGGCGCTTTCAAGTCTGGTCACGGACATCCACAACCGTGGGCTGCAAAACGATGTCACCGTCTGTGTCTGGGGTGAGTTTGGACGAACGCCTAAGATCAACAAGGAAGGAGGCCGCGACCATTGGCCGCGTGCTAACTTCTGCTTGCTTGCTGGCGGTGGGATGCGAAATGGCCAAGTGATCGGGTCGACAAACCGCTTTGGCGAAGAGCCGGATGAGCGCCCAATCGACTACAAGGATGTCTTTGTGACCATGTATCACAACATGGGGATTGACATTGTGAATACGCCGGTACCAGAAATGAATGGCCGTCCGAACTATTTGTACGCGGGGCATGAACCTATCCGGGAGCTGGTGTAGGAGCGTGGTTTTTCTTTTTTCTTCTCAGATGAGCATAATGCCATGTGGCTTACCCTGTGGTGGTTGTGTTGAAGCGAATGAACCTATCCGGGAGCTTGTTTAACCATGCTGCGTATCGAAGGAACATCCAGCGGGTCATTTTGTGACAATGTCTCCCGCCGACAATTTCTGAAAGTTGGTGCCGTTGGCGCACTTACGCTCCCGCAGCTTCTTGCCGCCGAAGCCCGGGCTGGCGTTGGTAATAGCCATAAAGCCGTCATCATGATCTACCTCCCGGGAGGCATCGGGCATCAGGATTCCTTCGACCTTAAAATGGATTCCCCATCCGATATCCGTGGCGAGTTCAAACCCATCAAAACCAACCTCCCCGGTTTGGAAATCTGCGAATATCTCCCAAAACTTGCCACCATCATGGACAAGTGCACCGTGATTCGCTCCCTGGTCGGCGCACGGGATGAGCACGCATCCAATCTCTGTATGTCCGGTTACACACAGGGAGAGACATCCCAGCTCCACCGGCCAACCATGGGCTCCGTCCTCTCGCGCCTCGAAGGCTCTGTTGACAAAACCGTCCCGCCATTTATCAATATGGCCGCACGCACCCAGCATCCGCCTTATAACGATCCTGGTCCAGGCTTTGCAGGTGTCGCACACTCTGCGCTGAACCCGAATGGCCCGATGATGGCCGATATGACCCTCGGTGGCATCACCCTAGATCGCCTTGCGCACCGTCGCCAGCTGCTGACATCATTGGATTCCTACCGTCGCAAAGTTGATTCGCTTGAAGGGCTTGATAGCCTCTCGCAAAAGGCGTACGACATCCTGACATCGAGTAAGCTCGTGAATGCGATGAACCTCGACAAGGAAGATCCCAAGGTGCGCGCCCGCTACGGCAAGGGGATTACTGCGGTTCAGGGGGATGCATCCCCGATGCTGAACGAGCAGTTCCTCGCAGCCCGCCGGCTGGTTGAAGCAGGTGCGCGCCTTGTACACATTTCCTATGGCTTCTGGGACTGGCATGGCAATAATTTCAAAATGATGAAGGAGCACTTGCCACACTTGGACCAGGGTGTGCATGCGCTGATCACCGATCTCCACGAACGCGGACTAGACAAGGATGTCTCGGTTGTCGTTTGGGGCGACTTTGGCCGATCACCTAAGATTAACAAGGATGCTGGACGGGACCACTGGCCACGTGTTTCGTGTGCTCTTCTTGCGGGCGGCGGGATGCGGCATGGACAGGTTATCGGGTCTACAAACAGGCTTGGTGAAGATGCGGACGACCGACCGATCGACTACAAGGATGTCTTTGTCACCCTTTACAACCAGCTTGGGATTGATATCGCGAATACCCCCGTGCCAGAAATGAATGGCCGTCCAAACTACTTGTTTGCTGGACATGAACCGATTCGTGAACTGGTGTAGATAAGTGATTTTTTATTTTCCCCAAGAAGATGTAGGTTCATCCATAGAAGGAATCCACTTTCGGATGCAGCATTGTTGTGTGATTGGCCACGAACCGATTCGTGAACTGGTGTAGATAAGTGATTTTTCTTTCTTTTTTCGAGTCGACCGATATGCCAAGCGGATTATCGCTATGTTTTGCTGGCCACGAACCGATTCGCGAGCTGGTGTAGGCTGTGCTAGGTTTCCTGATTGTTGTTGCTGGAATTGCTTTGGTATCCAATGGGATTCCTCAGCAGAAACCTGCTCCGCCACCGCCGGCACCCAGCTATCAAAAAGATATCGTTCCAATTCTGCGCACGGCTTGTATTGGCTGCCATGGCAACACGCAACCCGCCGCTGGGTTTTCTGTTGCATCGTACGAAGACCTCTTCAAAGCTGGCAAAAAGGGACCGCAGCTTGTCGCCGGAAAAGCTGCTCAGAGCAGGTTGGTGCGGCTGGTCTCTGGCGCCGAGCAACCGAGGATGCCGCCTGGTTCTGGACTAAAGAGCGCAGATGCCGAGCTTATTCGCCGCTGGGTGGATGCCGGAGCTAAACGCGATCTCGCCGCCGTAACGCCGACACTAGCTGCGCCGAAAACTCCCGCGCCTAGTAAACCCGCGAGCGTTAAGGTCACGATGCCAGCATCGATTGGCGCCACGGTCGCTAACAGCGCTCCAGTTACGGCTCTGGCCTACTCACCTGATGCTAAGCTCATTGCCATCGGAGCGTATGCCCGAGTCCTCATCGTGGACACAGCAACGGGTAAGGTTAGTGCGACGTGGAAGGGCCACGGAGACACGGTACGCTCCCTCTGCTTCACCCCCGATGGCAAGCGCATCATCGCTGGAGGTGGCGTCAGCGGCGCGATCGGGCAAGTCCGCGTCTGGGATGTTCCTTCATCGACAGAAACCCTCGTCTTCGGCGACCACACCGATATCGTCAATCAGGCAGCCATCAGCCCGGATTCGAGCACAGTCATAACGGCAAGCTCCGACAAGTCCCTCAAGGTCTGGGAGCTCGCAAGCGGTAAGCTCCTCCAAACTCTCCGTGACCACGCTGATCAAGTCCTTGGCGTTGCCTATCATGCGAGTGGCAAGCACATCGTCTCGTGCGGCTTGGATAAATCATTCAAAACCTGGGACACAACAAGCTGGAAGCGGCTTTACTCGGTCCCTGCACACGATGATGGTATTTACGATATCGATATGACGCCATCCGGGAATCAGATTTACACAACAGGTGCTGATCGGCGTGTACGTGTTTGGAATTTTGGTACTGAGGGTGCGGGCCATGTCCGTGACTTTGGACTGGGACAACCTGGATGGAGTGCAGCGATTGCCGGACAAAACCCGGTGTTAGTCTCTGGAGACACCCATATTAAGGCTTGGCGGATCTCGGATGGCGGCTCGCTAATTGATATCGACCTCGCATCTGATGTAATGTCAACTGCAATCTCAAATGACACACTCCTCGTGGCTGCTGGACTTTGGAATGGGGATGTCGTCATTGTGGATGTCGCATCCAAGACCAAAAAATGGACGATTAGCACCAAGGGTGTTGGGCTTTAGCGATGAATGCATTCATGAATGTCCGTGTCGCTGCTGCACTCATTTGTTTGGGAGACGTTGGTCTCTTCGCCAATCCAGCATCCGCGCAGACCCTCCGCCCGCGCGTACAAAGCTATCAACAGCTGCGCTGTGCCCGCGGCGGCGAAGCCATCATTCGTATTTCTGGAGTGCAGTTTGGCGCTGCTGTTGGAGCATCCATAAACGCAACGGGCATCACCGTTGTCGCTGTCACCGCCGAAGGCAACCCGGCGCGTAACCAATCCGGCACCGCGGTCGTAAAGCTAAACATTGCCGAAAATGCCCAAATCGGCAGCTTCCCGCTCCGCGTCGCCACACAATTCGGTGTCTCCGACCCCATCATGGTCGTCGTCGAGCCCTACCCCGAAGTCCCCGAAATTGAGCCTAACAACACCCGCGAAGCGCCAGGGTCCCTCAAAGCTGGAACCACGGTCACAGGCACAATCGACAGCATCAATGACATCGATACCTACCAACTCCAAATCGAAAAAGGCGATACGTGGGTCTTCGATACCAGCGCCGGACGCATCGGGTCGCCACTTGTCCCTAGCGTCCGCATAACGAACTCGACCGGACGCGAACTCGCCTTCCAAGACACTCTCGCGAACGCCGATCCACGCACAGTTTTCACCGCCCGCGAGTCCGGGACATACTTTGTCACGATACGGGATGCACGCTACAAAGGCGGTGGCGACTTCCGCTACCGCGTCACCGCTCACAAAAATCCATCTCCAACCGGCGTCTTTCCACGCAGCGGTCAGCCGGGTAAAGCTCTGAATGTTCGTGTGGCTGGCCCGAATGCGTCACTCAGTCCAATCTCCGTGATGATGCCCGAGGTTGGTGTGCCAGGCATTATTCCGATTTCCATCCCACTGGGGTCATCCTGGAGCCAGCCGATTCCGTTTTTTGTTGACTTATACGCCACGACGCAGGAATCGGAACCGAATGACCGTGCGGCGCTGGCGATGCCAGTGACCGTGCCCATTGTCATCGATGCCCGTATTCGCCCAAGCCAAATCGGTAACCGCAGCGACACTGATCTCTACCGGGTCAAGCTCGCCGCTGGACAGGTTATTGAAGTCGCTGTGGATGCCGGAAAGCTCGGGTCGCCAATGGATCCGGTGGTTCGAATTTTGGATGCGAGCGGCGGCGAGCGGGCCCGGGATGACGATAGTGGCGGTAATCGGGATGCAAAATTAGTGTTCACCGCACCTGCCGCCGGCGAGTATTTGGTTGAAGTCACGGATGCGGGTAACCGCAGCGGGGATGCCTTTGTTTACCGCTTGCAGCTTGCGCCTCCGCGGCCTGACTTTGCCATCGATATGGTCCCCGATACGGCATTAATCATCGCCGGTGGGCGGACAGCGGCGACGATTAATGTCACGCGCATTCACGGCTACAACGCCGAGATTCCACTGACGTTTGAGAATCTTCCTCCGGGCGTTCGCATCGCGGATGGCAGTGTCATCCCTCCGGGTGCGGGAAGTGTTCGTGTCATCTTCGAGGCTGCAGCGGATGCAAAACCCGGCGGAGTTCAGTCGGGTCTTTACGGGACCGGGTTGGTTGGCGGGACTAAAACGCGGCGTTATGCCAGTGGAACCCAGGAAGACTACAGCAAAAATGGCGACCAGGTTGTGCGTGCGACTAAACGGCAACCAACCGTCGCGGTAGGGGTTTCTGCTCCTGCTGATGTCGTTTTAACCGCTGGGAAATCGGCCATCCAAAGTGGTGTGAACGCAACCATCGACATTCCATTTACCTTGCTGCGCCATGGCTTTGCTGCCAAAATGACGCTTTCCGTGAGCGGTCTGCCCGCAGGCGTTACGGCTACGGGTTTGGATGTGGCTGAAAATGCGACATCCGGGGTTGTACAGCTCAAAATAGATACTGCCGCAGCGGCATTTTCAGGAGTGATCACGCTGGGGGCAAAGGTCAGCCTAGATGAGCTCCGCTGGCTTGAGCACTGCTCACAGCCCATCAGTCTGACGATCACAAAGTAGAATACGGGCATGACCGACCGTATCGAGGCCGCCATTTCTACATTTGCCGGTGGCTGGAGCTACACGCGAAGCTTTACGCATCCGTATATTGCCACCCGTCTTACGCCGCAGGTCTTGCAGCTGCATGATGGCCCACGGTCAAACCCGAATGCCGATGTTCGCCGGGATGAGTTTGTCTGCTTTGGATGTTCGCCAAGCGAGGCTCTCGAAGCTGCGGCGAGCGCGGCGAAAGGCAAATTTGCGGTTTGTTTTGTGTTGCCACTTGGCGCGGATGACGCGGAGGTGCGCAAGGAGTTTAAGCTACTTGGATGCCGTCTCGGGGCCACGGAAGCCTTTATGGAAAACGATTCGCCGCAGATTGATGCGACTGAACCCATCATCCCGATTGTGAGAATCGCAGACCAGTCCCACGCGGATGCCATCGGGAAAGCCTGGCGTCGCAAGCAAATTTTGAGCCGTGACATTGGCAATGAAAACGCTATTCACAGGGTCTACACCATCCACAATGGCGACAAGTTCATTGGGAGCTGCGGCAGTATTCGCTTCGGGAATACAAGCTGGATTAGTAGCCTCTACGTGGATGCTGAGTACCGCCGGAAAGGCTTGGGGACAGCCTTGATGACGCGGGTTATGGCAGATGACCGTACATTTGGCATCACCAATAACGTGCTCCTTGCAAGTCACTCTGGGGCGATGCTCTATCCGCAAATCGGGTTTCGTCAGCTCGGAACGCTTTACATTTACAACCCGCCAAAAGGGCTCCGCGGGATGTAATGGAGATGAACCTAAATGTCAGATAAGGCAATGATTTGGATGGGTGCCGCGCTGCTGGCGCTGGGCCTTAGCGGGTGTAGCAAACCCGAGACGACGATCAAAACTGTCACTCGCAAGCCACTCGATACGAAAAAGCCGCTTGCCCCACAGCTCTTTCCTGTTCCAGCCACCAACAATGCATGGTTTCACGTCATCACGACATCCGATGAGCTGAAATTCAACCCAAAGCTTTCCCAAACCGACGATGTCACGAACTTGGCAAAGTCTAGCTCTAAGTCGCGGGCGATGTTTTTTAACACTGAGCCTGCGAAGGGTCTTGTCACTAATCTTGTCTCCAATGCAACGCTAAGTGCAACATCCCCGAGGTTGGAGAAAACGCTCTCTGATTCGGTAATGGTTCCGCCCGACATTGGACGTTTCCGCGCGGTGACTCGCTTTCTAACCGCGGCGATGGTGACGGCATCCGAACAGGGGGACTCACGTCTTGCAACCGACATCGCGATCGCTTCGCTGCGTTTGGCACAGGCGCCATCGAGTGAGTCGAACGCTGGAATTTCCACATCTCTTGCCAGCGAAATGTTAATCCTAAGCGAGCTCTGTCGCGTTGCAGACAAACTTGCACCGGATGACCTTGAGGCGATTGCAACCACGCAGCTCCTCTCAAGTGCGCTGAACAAGTCACGCTTTACCTCAGGGCTGCGGACAGATTACGCCATCATTGAGGCCCTGCTGGCATCCGATGATTTTCTAGATGTCCTTGCATCCCAAATGACCAATTCCACCGATGATGCAGTTGTTAAAAAGAAAGTCGCTGAGCTCAAAAACAACCCAGATCAGGTTGGATTGAGCCGCCTCCAAATCAAAATGCATGCCCAGAATTGTGAGCAAACTCTGATGCATGTTGTTGGTCAGCCGATGGAATTTATGCGGACAAAGTTCAGGGCGGCACCAAAGGAAACGTATGGCATTGTTGAAATGATGCAGTCTTTAGAAGGCTCGAATGCTGCAAATGTCATCACTAGTATCACTTTGTTACGAGCAGCTGGTCTGTATCTTAAGGCGGTTGGATTGCATAAACGAACTGGGAAATGGCCACGTGTCATTACCGAGCTTGGGATTGACTATGACATCATTGAACCCATCAGTGGGCGACCGCTCTTGCTCATCCGGGATGCATCAGGGGTTCGTATCCGTGCATCCAAGGGGATGCCTATCGTCTTCGGCGTTAGCAGGGGCGAACTCAGTGTCGGGCGGACCAACCAGATCGGGAACGCTTCGAAGTAACGCTTCGAACGGCTTTGCACACCTTACACGGGTACGTCGGCCGTCTAATTGTTAGCTCAGCGATCTGGTGCGCCGGGGTATCGGTCCTGGCTTGGCGGGAGCCTGCGTGTCCGTTTCGGCTCCCGATGCCATTGCAGTTCCCGGCATCGGATCGAAAACCATGGCCACCTTGTGGAGGCGGATTCGGGACACGTACGGCCGTAGAAGATTAGGCTGTGCTCTATCCTTCGGTCTTCGGACGTATCGACTTCTTGATAAGCAAGGTCGCAGTCGAAGACTCTTTGCGTCTTGGTGGTGCGGGCAATCATCGCTAGTACTTCATCGTGTTCGGGCGTAAGCTCCGCGTCTTCGTAGTTCAACAAGAGGTTGTAGTAGCCCATCTGGACGGAGTACCAACCGCTAGGTGCGACGCGTTCGGTCGTGCGCGACATGCACGACAAGGGCGTTCTCCATCCCTGATGGCTCCGCGAGTTCGAGCACCGACTCGGGCAGGATTCCGCGCAGACACGCTAGGTCGCGCCTGTATTCTTCGTTCACCTTACGATACGGCTCGATTTCATCGAACGTGTCGCAGGCTTCTGGCGTGAAGTACTTCATCGTATGACCACCGTTGTATTCCACTTTACGATGAGCGCGTCGTGCCGGTCTCGAGGATCCGTGAGGAAAGTACACGCTCGATGGTCAGTATGTAGCGAGATAAACATCCCACGCGAACAAACTGAGTGGGACCTGCTTGGAACGCTAAGCTCCTTACCGGTTGAACAAGAACTCTTTCTGATTGAGAAGCGCCCACTGGACATCCTCCCAAGCCAGACGCCTATCCTTGGAAAGGTCGATATCTAGAAGCGCAATCATCTTCTCCCGCTCGGTTGGGTAGCGTCCCAGTGTCGCGAGGTAGACATCTTCGAGAATCTGCGCATCGGTTTTGCCGGCGGCAATCAGCTTCCCAATACGGTTGTCCTTGCTGGCGATGCGGTCCTGGATACCCTTGCCATTCATGATGTGCAGCAGCTGTCCAATCGTCGGGGCATCGTTGCGCTCACACTGGCAGACAACATTACGCGCCGGGCGTCCAAAGAGGTCGAGGAAGTAGGTGCTTCCGGTCGCCGATGTATCAGGAAGCTGCACAGCTCGGAGATCGGCTGGCATTCCAGCGAGGGGCTCCCCAAGACCGAGAGCGGCTGAAATCGCATCCATGAGGGGCTCTGCCTGCATCCGCTTGAAGGCATAGTGCGAGTAATACTTGCTGTCGCCGGCATTTTGCTTTGTTGGGATGGCGGTGCGCTGGTAGGTATCGGTCAGAACGATGTCCCGAATCAGCTGGCGGACATCGTAGCCGCCGCGCACAAAGTCGAGCGCGAGGCGGTCAAGCAGCTCGGGGTTGCTTGGAGGATTTGTGACCCGGATGTCATCCACTGGCTCTATCAGCCCAATGCCCATGAGCTGTTTCCAGACGCGATTGACAATGTTTCTTGCGAAGAACGGATTGCTTGGGCCGGTTACCCAGTCAGCGAGGGCATCCCGGCGGTCGCCCTTAAAGTCAGCCGGCAGCGGTGCGCCATCGAGAGGCGTAGGCTGCATGACCTTACCGGTACGTGGGTGAACCGCTTCGCCACCATTTCCGTTGTAGACAAAGGTCTCTTCTGGATTTGGGCCATCTTTGGTCTTGGTTCGCACAAAGAAGGCGGCCATTTGGTAATACTCATACTGCTTAAAGCGCTCGTACGGATGGTTATGGCATTTGGCGCAGCCGATACGCGTTCCCAGGAAAACTTGGCTAGTGGTTTCGAGCAAGGCCTCGGGGGAGCGTTCCGCCCTAAAGAATCCCGCCGCGCCATTATCGTAATTGCTACCCTTTGCGGTGATCAGCTCGCGGGCAAAGGTGCTCATGGGCTTGTTCAGCGCCACGGATGACCTGAGCCACTGGTTCATGGAAGCTAGGCCGCGTTCCCCGAGGGCTTTGGTGGATGCGCGCGTGTAATCGCCCCAGAACAGCGTCCATGTATCGACATATTCAGGGCTTGCGAGGAGCTTGTCGACGATGCGTTCGCGCTTGTCGACCTCGCGGTCTGCTAGGAAGGCCCGGATATCGCTTGGGGATGGCAGTGTTCCGCAAATATCAAGCGTTACACGGCGGAGAAACTCTGTGTCGCTTGCACGCTGACTGGGGGTGAGGCCGAGCTGGGCAAGTTTTTTGTCAACGAGGACATCCATCGCAACCGATGCCGGAGTTCGCGTTTCGGCATCTGGTGCTGGGCCGGATTTTGTTGGCATTCCAAAAGGACTGTTGATTGTCGCGGTTGTAACGACATCCCGGTAGCGAATCAGAACTGCGGAGGAGCCTTTTCCGGTAACTCTGATGATTCCATCTGGGCTCACGCTTGCAACAGATGCATCGGAGCCGCTGATAAGGGATTCGGCGGTGACATCGCGTGTCGTGGAGTCCGAGAGCGTCGCGACGACCCGAATGGCCTGTGTGTCCCCGGTTGCCAGCGTTCGTGATTTTGGATAGACATCCAGCTTGGTGACGCTTGGGTCATCTAGCTTGGGGCCGGGCATCCCGAGACGTATCCATTCACTGAGCAGGCGATGGTGTTGGGAGCCATCCGCAAGGACTGGACCCCCTTTGTGGGGAACGGCCATCGTGGGTTTACGCAGCAGAAGAGAGTTCATCGGCTGTGCAGGTGCAATACGGCGGCTTGCGCTGCCTTTGGTGATGCTGGCGAAGTCGAGATCGGGATCAAAAGCCTGGAGGCTTAGACGAAAGCCACCTTTCCCCTGTGTGGCTCCGTGACATCCACCGGCATTGCAGCTAGAGCGGGTCAGGATTGGCTCGACATCGGCGATAAAACGCGGCGTCGCTTTTGTCGTGACATTACGGACATCCACGGGCACAACCAAGGAGTGGGCACCAGCATTTATGGTGATGCTCGTTCGGCCATTTTGTATGGGATAGAGCGTTCCATCTTTAATGGTTGCAATTTTTGGGTCAGCAACGGTGTAGCGGGCGGTTGCTGTGACATCTTTTCCCGTTAGAAGCTCTGTCACGATACGGTGGCTCGTCCATGGTCCATCGAGGGTGATGTTGGTGCTGGGCCCGGTGAGCTTCAGTGTTGGTCTTGCTATCAGCGCAACTGGCGGCTTTTCAGTAGCCGATGCCCCAATGGCAAACAACATCACAATGCCCAATGGGCCGATTTGATAGAGAAAGCGCCTTGCATCCATGGTTTTCAGCACTCCTGTGTGCATCCGATTACCGTGTGTACCGTCAACGATGACTGGGGTTGGAACAGTATCATATTGTAGCCTCAATCATCGGCTGAAACCGATACCAAACCCGGGCATTATGGATGAAACCATTTCTGAACTTAAGTTAATCGTTTTATCCAATTATATTCATCGTGTATGATAGGTGTGCCCGGTGCTATACGGCCCTCACCTCGACCGGGCGCAAGAGACGCTGTCGTCTTGTAAATATCTTTTGTGGAGGTTTTAATGATGTCATCCCGTTCACGGCAAACAACAAGCGCATTTACGCTTATTGAACTCCTCGTTGTTATTGCAATTATCGCGATTCTCGCTGCGATTCTGTTCCCTGTGTTTGCACAGGCCCGTTCAAAAGCACGTGCCATTTCCGACCTTTCAAACATCAAGCAAATTGTTACCAGCTCCATGATGTATATCCAGGACTATGATGAAGCTCTGATGTCGCCTGCGCTTCGCACGTGTGGTGGTGCCCCAACAGTCAACCCACCAAACCTCTGGAGCCGCAACTGGACCACCTGGCCAGAGCAGATCTATCCGTACACGAAGAACATGCAAATGTTCACATCCCCAGGGCGTTCAGATGCTCCTTACTACGGCTACACAATCAATGTGAACTCATCCAATGATGACTTCCCAACGCCATACAATCCTGCTACGAATACCGGTGGCGGTACGCCTCCTGGTAACTGGAATGATGGACGTTGTTCTGGCCCACGCGCTGAACAACGCTTCGTTAGCTTGAGTGAAGCAGTTGCACCTGCTGAGACAATCTGGTTCCACAACTCGGTTACGACCGTTTGGCAGGAAGGCTTTACCAACTGGGCAACGCTCGAGTCCTTCTTTGCATCCCTTTCTGGTGGTGACAAGACGGATGAATCCGAGCTACAGCTGGATGGCTCTGAAACCATCGGTCAGCTGCTCCTCTCGGGTGGCGCACGTGTCGACAATTCAACGATTGTCAAGGAGCCACATCGCTTCTCGCAAGGGATGAACATCGGGTTCCTCGATGGACATGCAAAGTGGCTGAAGCCAAGCCAGATCAAGTCAACACAGTGGTCTTTGGAAGCAGTTCCACAAGGCATAGAGTAGTCGAGGCTGGAGGCTTTCATTGGAAACACTCAAGGAAAAAGCGGCATCGCCGTTCGTCTTGGTCATCGTTGGAATTGTTATTGTGGCGCTCATTGCATTCTTTGGTTTTGTAAAGCCGAGAATGGATGATGCACGTGCGCTTCGGGAATTTAACAGCCCGGAAGCACAGGCTCGGCGAGACCCCGATACGAGAACCGTCAGTCCAACCACACAGGCAAAGCTGAACGAGTTTCTGGCCAAAGATCCTGTGGCTCAGCAACGTCAGATCGGACGTCGACGCAGTCGCGAGTAGCAGTTTCCATGATTGCAAAAAAGCCCTCCGGGATTCCCGGGGGGCTTTTTTCTTTCTTCCCAAAAATATTTTCAAAAAAGTGTCATATTTGGGATATTGGTAACGATAAGTAAGTGACCGCTAACCCTCGAGACACCCAATGCCCTGGCAAATCATCCCAACCAACGACTACACCAACCTCATCCCGGCTCTAGCCGAACACATCAGCACACGCACGCTTGCGCGGCCAGCCGTAATTGTTGTCCCCAACAAAGTGATACGGACTTGGCTGCGTCAGGCGCTTGCACGCCACATGGGCAACATCATGGCTGTGACGTTTATGGAGGAGTTCGCTGCGCGGCGCCACTTCTGCGGGATGCCGGATGAGCGCACTTGCCACGATGTCCTCCTCGAGGCGATTATTGCGGATGTTCTCGATGAAATCGATGCGGGGGATCCGGTTTGGCGGCCGGTCCAGGCATGGCTTGCCGCAAATCGTAGTTCCCGGATGGAGCTTGCAGGTCAACTGACCCGGTTGGTACGTTTTTATGACAAGCAACGTCCATCGATGTTGCTGGATTTCATCCGCGGTGTGGTTCCGCCACTCGGATCGCCTGATGTCCACTGGCAGGCCGAGCTGGTTCAGCGTGTCTGGGCAAAGGCAGATCTTGCCAATCCACTCTCCGCATCCGATGCCATTGCTTTGTCGGAAGCCAGCATCGCTTCCACAGGGCCAGTTGCCATCGTCGGAGGCGCATTCCTGCCGCTGATTGATTATCGCTGGGTTCAGGCCCTCGCAGCACGCCCGGATGTCAATGTGCTTCAAGTGTTGCTCTCTCCCTGCCGACAGTTTTTTGCAGACAACCCAACACGCAAGCAGCTGATGTTGTCATCTGCTATAGATGGTGGAGCTGCGACATTTGCAAGTCCAGTGCTGTCAAGTCTCGGCTTGCTTTCGCGGAATGAGCAGGCATTTCTAATTGACACAGAGGATGAACTTCTCCAGCACGGTGTTGATGTACATACCGTTTACGGCGGTGAGGCGTTTCGCGAACCTGATGTCACAACCCGCCTGGGAGGACTACAGCTTTCCATTCTTGATAACTGTCCGGCCATCCCAGACGGTGCATTCTCGCAAGCCGGTGATGATTCTCTCATTGTCAACAGCTGCTGGTCGCCGATTCGCGAACTGGAGTGCCTCCGGGATGACATACTTCTTGCGCTCCACGATGATCCATCGCTGCACCCAAGAGACATTGTTGTCACCGCACCAGATCTCTCTCCCTACCTCCCACATATCGAGCGGGTTTTCTCTACCCCGATTGAACTACCCTGGGCACTGATCGGGGATGGTGTTGGCGTTGCAAGCCCGGTTCCCGCACTCTTTCAGCGTATCCTCGACAACATCGGAGGCCGTCTCCGCCGCTCAGACCTTTTAGGCATCGTGCAAAATCCTTGCTGGCTCGCACGACATGGCTTGGAACCGGATGCTGTGGATGCCCTCAAAGTCATTCTCGCCGAGGGAGGTGCGCGCTACGGGTTTAGCGAGCATGAGCGCCAATCCGATGTTGCTGACATTTGGAAGGGTGTTACGCCGGATGCATCCGGTACCTGGGATGAATGGCTGGACCGGGTCGCGATGGGGCTGGTGATTGCTCCTGAAGATGAGTTTTCCCCATTTGGATCAAGCGAATATGCACTTCTTGGTGTGGGAGGCGTTGGAGCGGTCGAGTCGCGTGGACTTGGCAACATGATTGGTCCACTTTCGAACCTCCTCAAGCTGTTGACATCTACGGCTACATTGACGCAGAGTGCTGTGGGCTGGGTTGCTACGGTTTCCGACATCATCGATCAGCAAATCGGCTGCCGCTCCGGGCAGCCATCCGATGATGACCACATCACGGCAATCCGCTTTGCCTTATCAGGTCTTTTACAGCAGGCTGAGCGGTCAGATGCGGTCTGGGATTATGAAATCAGTTTTCAGGATTTCCGGGTCCTACTCCGTCAGCGTCTGGTTGCGCAGGGTACACCACGCGGACGCGCGCTCTTTGAGGCGGTTACGGTGGTGCCTCTTGCGCAGGCACGCGGCATTTCTAGCCGGGTTATCTGTATTCTTGGGATGTCTCAGGACACATTTCCAGCGCGG
>Ga0114981_10001418_pt1 | contig 15802 bp, 12 predicted proteins | sample S_140806_MF_Meta_FD_87028 | JGI IMG/M metagenome (GOLD analysis project Ga0114981, IMG submission 87028) | Freshwater microbial communities from Lake Simoncouche, Canada to study carbon cycling - S_140806_MF_MetaG | ecosystem: Environmental > Aquatic > Freshwater > Lake | place: Lake...
AGACGCAATAAGCTCCGAATACATCAACCAAACTCACAAAACACTAAGCCTTGATAAAGAGCAATATGTTGTTTTTAAAACTATTTTGTAAAATTAACTTGTCTTTTTGTAAAGTATAGTTTACATTTATGAAAAAATATTGTATGATTACGCATTATCTTTTCCCACACACGTATAAAAAATTTGGTTTATTATTAATTGTTTTGTTCACGCCCTTATTAATATTAAACTGGATTGAAGTATTTGAATTTTCCTTTTTAATAGATACATCACCTATGACTAATTCGATAAGTGGAATAGTAAAAAATAATGGTGACTATAATTTAGAAGTATTCTTAAGTACAGTGTTAATAGGATTAACCTTAATTTCTTTTTCTAAATTTAGAATAGAAGATGAATTAACAAACTATCTAAGAAGCAAAGCACTCTTCTATGCATTCACAATAGAACTCTTATGTGTTTTATTTAGCATCTGGTCTTTTCATGGTATAAACTTTGCCTTAGTTATGTGTTATTTTACTTTGTTGCCACTTGTGCTTTATACGCTTTTGTTACATTTTTTTTATTACTATTATCAATTCAAAAACAAGTAAACATTGAAAAATACGCTTAAGGTACATAGGGCTCAACATGCTATTACGCAAGAAGAATTGGCTAATGCTATTGCAGTTTCCAGGCAAAGTATACATGCTATTGAATCTGGCAAATTTGTGCCCTCTACTATTTTGGCTTTAAAATTAGCGCACTATTTCAACGTTTCCGTAGAGGCTCTTTTTATTTTAGAAAAAAGAGATTAAAGACTAATTTTTTATTTGCACCTTTGCACTGGTGAAACAAAGCACAAAAGCACACTTAGCCCTATTGGGCGCTAATTTCTTCTACGGAGCCGGATTTACGGTGGCAAAGCATATTATGCCTCGCCTCCTACAACCCGCAGCATTTATATTCTTACGCGTAGCCATAAGCACTTTATTGTTTTGGGGTAGCTATCTGTTGGCCAAAGAATGGAGAACGGGAATCAAAAAAGAACATTGGTGGAGATTGGTAATGGGTGGAATTTTTGGTGTTGCCGTTAATCAGTTATTATTTTTTGAGGGATTAAATCTCACTTTTCCTATTCATGCATCTTTAATGATGATGAGCACCCCTTTATTAATAACCTTATTTGCATCGATACTATTAAGAGAGCGTATTTCTTGGGACAAAAGTTTAGGCTTGGTGATAGGCATTAGTGGTGCTATTTTATTGATGAGTGCTGGAAAAGAAATAACACAAAATGGCACTTCTAGCAAAGGTGATTTTCTTATATTTCTCAATGCGGCCTCCTATGCTATTTACTTAGTTACCATAAAACCCTTAATGAAATTATATAGACCATTGATAGTTATACGATCTGTTTTTTTAATTGGTGGTATCTGTGTCATTCCTTTTGCTTGGAGTAGCTTGCCCTTGATTCATTGGCAAGCATTCAACACAACAGATTACGCGTGCTTAGCATTCATTATTATTTGTTGCACTTTTTTTACCTACCTATGGAATGCTTATGCATTACAAATATTAAGTCCGTCTACAGCTGGTGCCTATATCTACTTACAGCCTTTTTTTGCAGCAGCCATAGCCATGGTGTTTCTGGGAGAAGGATTTACAATAATAAAAGCCGTGGCTACACTACTCATTTTTTCTGGAGTATACTTAGTAAATTTTGGTTTTAAAAAATACGCTAAATAGGACTATTGATTACCAAACATAATCTTGTTTGACGCTCTTTTCCAATTGCAAAATAAGCTCATTAGTAGCAGGGCACTTATCAAGATTTTGAGTAAAGGTATCGTTGTATAAATCAAACGGTTTTTTATTATGATGCGGAAATTGACTACAATCTAGAGGGCGTATTTCGTAAATACTACACTTGTTGGTTTTCAAATTCAAGAATTGACACGGTGTTGTTTTGTTTACCCAATCACCATTATCCTCATCTTGCATCAACCATTTTTCTTTAAAAGCCTTTACCGTCATATTGAAGTGCGCGGCAATTCTTTTCAAATCACTTGCTGTATAGGTAGGTGTCATTGTTTTGCAACAATTAGCACACGCCAAACAATCTACAGCTTTCCATACCCTAGCATCTGTTTCTTTTACTAATTTTGGCATATCTTCTGGTACGATACGATCCAATTTAGCAAGGAATTTTTTTAATCTTCCTTTGTTACCAGCAGCACGTTTTTTAAATTTCTTAATGTCCATAATGCTTGCGAAAATACATAGTTTCGTTGTAATCCTAGTGTATTTTTTATTTTTTTATAAAGCCCGCTTCCTTACCTTTGTAATAAATGCATATCTAACGCTTAGCTTAGATATGATGGTAGATCCAATGAGCATCAACGTTACTTCAAAAATTAATAGTATTACCCTAGTTCTTGCAATGGCTTTAAGTGCTTTTGCAAATGGACAAGTTAGAGATAGCACTCTTCACTTTGTAGATTCCATTCAATTACAGATCAAAGATTCATCGCAATTACCGAAACCCAAATTAAAAACACTTAAAGGGGTTGTATTCGACAAAACAATTAATGAACCCGTAGCATTTGCTACCATAAACTTTCCTAAAAGTACGGTTGGTACAGTTGCCGACGAGCAAGGTTATTTTGAATTGAATTTTGAAAAGGTACCTAACGATACCTTACGAATTCAAGCTATAGGATATAAAACCTTCAATTATTTATGGAGTAAAAACCCAATTGACTCCTTTGCCCATTTTGTAATAGAACAAAGTAACACGATGCTTAAAGAAGTAGTAATTAAGGCAGGCGAATCGCCTTCTATACTATTTATGAAAGAGGTTTTTAAACATAAAAACAGCAATGATATTAGTAAGAACAGCAATTACTCCTACGAATTATACAACAAACTAGAAGCTGATGTTACGGGATTGACAAAAGCACAATTTGAAAAGATTCCTTTTACAAAACCGTTTAGTTTCATCTACAATAATCTGGATAGCACCAGCGAGAAAGAATCGTTTTTGCCAGTATATTTAATAGAAGCCTTATCGGATTATTACTGCTCCAATAATCCCAAAGGACAACGAGAGATTATAAAGGCAAGCTTACAAAGGGGTATCGAAAATGAAAGTATTGCTCAGTTTTTGGGGAGCATGTATCAAAATATTAATTGCTACAACAATTTTATAGATGTATTTAATAAAAAATTTATAAGTCCATTAAGTTCGGCAGGACTACTTTTTTATAAATATAGAATTACAGATACACAGTATGTAAAGGGAGTTCCAGTAATACAAGTACAGTTTAAACCAAAACGAAAAGGGGAAAATTGTTTTTATGGCTCTTGTTGGATAGTAGATTCCAACTACTCGTTGCAACGCATCAACTTAAATATACCTGAAGAAGCCAATGTAAATTTTATTGACAAGGTAAGTTTGTATCAAGAGTATAAGATACTAGAAAACAATGCATGGGTTTTGAACAAAGACAAATTAAGTGCTCATTTTATATTGCCGTATGGTTCAAAATTACCGGGATTTATTGGTCGTAAAACCAGTTCATATAAAAACATTCACGTAAATGAGGCATTTATTTTAGACTCCATCAACCGTGTTGCTCAGCAAAAAGAGCTGAGCATAGTAGCTGGAGCGAAAGACAAAGACAAATTGTATTGGTTAGAAAACAGACATGATTCCCTTTCACAAAACGAAAAGAATATTTACAAATTCATAGATACGGTACAAACATTACCCGTCTTTAAACTTTATAAACGAGTAATACAAGTTGTAACCTTAGGCACATATGATACCAAGTACTTTCAGTTTGGACCTTATTGGTCTATGTATAGTAGAAACAGAATAGAAGGTACTCGATTGCGTTTCTCTATGGGAACTACTAAAAATTTATTTAAAGATTTATATCTTTTTGGATATGCAGCCTATGGCACCTTAGATCAAAAATGGAAATATAAGGGGAGTGCTTTGTATTTACTCAATCGTGCTCCAAGGTCTTATGTATATGCTTCTTACAAGCATGACTTAGACAGGCAAACGGGTAATTATGAAGACGCTACAAGTGACTATCTCTTTGGTAATATTATTAGAAAAAGTGGAGTGCCTATAAAATTGGCCCTTTCTGATGAATATCGTTTAGAGTTTTTTAAAGAGCGGTTTAATGGTTTTTCATTTCACACACAACTAGTCCATAAAAACTTTACACCCTATGCACCATTGCCTTATAATTTCATTTTTGATCAAAACTATAATAACGGCATAAGCTTATCCAATACAGAGTTTGGAATTAAATTACGCTATGCCTATAAAGAAAAATTTTTGGAAGGTGATTTTCTAAGAGCAAGCCTTGGTTCAAAATACCCTATTGTTGAATTAAAAATTGCGGGCGCCATTGGTGGTTTTTTGAAAAGCTCCTATACCTACCAAAAGGCTCAATTGAGCGTATCCGATAATGTGAATATAGCTCCATTTGGAAATCTATATTATAAAGTATTTACCGGTAAAGTGCTCGGCGTGGTTCCTTATCCTTTATTAGAAGTGCATCCGGGTAATGATTTTCATTACTATAACAGAAACGATTTTAACATGATGTATCGATACGAGTTTTTAAGTGATCGATATGCTGGGTGCATGATTGAGCATACGATAGGGAATGGTCTTTTTAATTATATTCCAGTTGTTAAGACATTCAAATTACGACAGTTTTGGAATCTAAAAGCCTTGTATGGTAATTTGAGTAAGGAAAATTACGATTTAAATAACCCTAGTATCAGTAGTTATAACTATCCGTTCAGAACCTTATCTAATATACCTTATATTGAATTGGGAACGGGCATTGAAAATATTCTTCAAGTGTTTCGACTTGATTTTGTTTGGCGCTTAAGTCCAACAAATATTGTAGAAAGTATACCAAGAAATTTTGGCGTATTTGGTAGTGTAAAATTCGAGTTCTAAGCCATTTCCCAAACTGCTAAAATTTGAGCAGCATGGTTTTTGGTTTCAACTTTGTCTATAACATGTTCAATAATTCCTTTTTCATTAATTAGAAAAGTAACACGATTGGTGCCCATATACGTTCTACCCATAAATTTCTTTTCACCCCACACTTCATAAGCGGTCACAATATCTTTAGACTCATCGGCAACAAGAGGGAAACTCAAATTAAACTTAGTTTCAAATTTTTTATGACTTGCTACGGAGTCGGTACTTACACCAATAACAACAATGCCTTTCTTTTTTAGTAAGGCACTATTTTCTTCTAAATTACACGCTTGTGCGGTGCATCCTGGTGTATTATCTTTTGGGTAAAAATACAACGCTACTTTTTTTCCTTGAAAATCGGCTAAGGAAATTTTGTTGCCATTCTGATCTACCCCTTTAATAGCAGGTGCTTTTTTACCAATTTGAATGCTCATGATGTTGTTTTTTAATTAAACAATTATTTGCTAATAAAGTTGAAGGAAAGTGTTTTTTTATTGCCATTTTCATCTATTGCAACTGCTTCAAGCGAATGCTTACCAGGTTTACAATGTGCATCCATTTTATAATACCATTCTTTCCCTCTTTGTTCAAAACAAATCCAATGCTTATCTATTGAGCATTGAAAAGAGGCAATGCTTGTGTACGCATCACGTACTTGAAATCGAAGTTCGTTACTTATTTTACCCTGCTTTGCCGAAGTCATTAAGGTTATCGCGGGTGCGGTAGTATCTATTAATAGTTGAAAACTTGCTAATTCTTTGGTAGTAACTACAAACCGTTCGTCGTCTAATACCGCTGCTTTATAAACAGTATCTTGTTGATTGATGCATTGCATAACCACTTTGTTTTGCAAATGAATTGGGACTTCTCGATTAGGCCTTATAGCTATGCGCATAGCTTTGTGAAGCGGTATAGCCAATTGATTTGTAATCACCTGAGGAGAAAGTCGGGTTCCGGATTTAATTATAGGATTAAATGGAGCATTGTCATAAACACTATTTTCTGGAATAGTAATAGCTACTGCATCTTTTTCAAAAGCGTAGGCTGTATTTGGGAAAAGGGTATAATTGTTTTTTACGGTATCTATTGCAGCAACAACGATAGTGCCCATTATTGTAGTGCTATTAGAAAGTGCATCTATACATTCAATTTTTAATTCATGATGTTCTTTAGGCAACCAATTAAATTGCTGATTGGGATGGGTATATAAATGCGTTAAAGCATTGCCAGGCAGGCGAAATAAAAGCTGCACCCAAGACGAACTATTTTTATATAAAGGATAATCAACAAAAGCATGCATATAGCGTGTAACGTCATATCCAATATCATCTAGGGTAATGGTTTGTATCAGTTGCTGATCGATATAAACCCTGCAGGTATAGTAGGTTAATGTATTGGTACTACCTTGCATATAATCATTGATCTCTATGCCCCATCCGGGATTGGAGGAACTTACATACATGATATCTTTCACCAAATAAGAAGTCCCACTTTTTTGTAAATCATACGCTTTTCTGGTAGGGTCATAGTTGCTTTTAGATCGATCATACGTACATATACGAATCGGAATCGGGGCAAGCGTATCTGCTATCGATAGTCCAAACAACATCGGATTTAAAGGATGTTCGCTAAGCGTATTACGTATTTCAAAATGAAGATGCGGCGCTGTAGATGAGCCCGTATTGCCACTATAGGCAATAAATTGTCCTTGTCTTACTGGAAATTGATCAGAATTTAGAGTTACATCAATATTCCATTTTTTTTGTGCGTATTGTTGTTGTCTGACAAATTTCTGGAGGGCCGGTTCAAAATCATTTAAATGCGCATACAGGGTAGTAAAACCATTGGGATGCGTAATATAAATAGCATGACCAAAGCCTACTGCATCTAATTTTATTCGTGATACATAACCACTAGCTGCGGCATAAACGGGTAGGTTTTCTTTGCCCAATGTCTTAATGTCTATACCACTATGAAAATGATTAGGTCTGCATTCACCAAAATTACCTGCTAAAAAAATAGGAGTAGCAAGTGGATTTGTAAAATAGTTTAAGGGATAGGTGTGTTGTGCATAGGTAACAATGCCTATTAACATTAAATAAATCAACGCTGCGGTTTTCTGAAATAATTTCATGATTTAAAGATACAGCAGCCATAGAAAATAATCACTTTTTTAAATGCCTTTTCGTAATGAAATTGTATTTTTGCGAGGCTTATAAAAGACCAATTAGATAATGTTTGGAAAACTAAAAAATAAATGGAAGCTAAGTTCTACTCAATTAGCATTAGTGTTTATAACTTTTGCACTGGGTGGAAGTAGCTGCAGTTGGCTAAGCAAACAGATGATAAGTCTTTTTCTTGATACCAAGTCTTTACTTTGGTGGGTCTTATACTTAATAACAGTTTGCCTCTTATGGCCACTGTGTGTTTTAATAATTAGTATTCCTTTAGGGCAATTTACTTTTTTTAAAACCTACGTTACAAAGATAGTAAAGCGTTTCCGACCCTAATTAATGTAATATACTGTGAATAATAGCTAGTGATTTCATAGTATGCATATGTTCGGTATGTTGTTTCAAAAACAACAACATCCAATCTAATACCTCTTTTCTTGTTTGGCTATTTGATTTAACGTGTAATAGCGACTGCATCGATGTACATTGCATAATAGCTGATAATAATATTACACCATCTTTTTTTAACACACTAGCATCACCTGTATTATTTGCTGTAAAGGTGGCATCGCTTATACTTATAAAAGGGGTATGCTCAGAATAAACACCTTGAATAGCATAGCCTAAATAAGCAGCACAAGAAAGCGTAAAATAAATAGGATAATTACCCATCTCATTCGGCGGCGTAGCGTCAAGTGTTTGTAAGAATTGTTCGGTAAAATCAAATAAGTCTGTTTGTATACTTGCTTCTGGTAATAAGCGAAGTAATAATTCTATAGCATACAAAGCCACCGTATTGGCTACAACTTGCTCTTGCACTTGTTGATAATAATAGGCAACGCCAAATTCTTTAATAGATTGTAACGACTTATTAGGCTTATGTTCTACAACTACATCCAACTGACTACCTATTTGTAACAAACCAGCTCTGTTTGTTTTAGACTTAACACCTACACTTCTTACACCTTTCATCAAGTAGGATTGCACTCCATACATCTCTGTAAAGAGTGTACAGATCAAACTTGTCTCTCCATATTTTGTTGTTCGCAAAACAATGGCTTTTGTTTTTTGCTGCATCTACGGATTGATTATCAATTTTGAAACCATTACCTCTTGTCCCAATTTATCAGAAGCAAAAATTAAATAAACACCGGGGGCGGGTTTGTGACCAGTATAATCTACTCCATTCCAAATGGCTTGTCCGCCAAGCGCTTTGGTTTTATATACTAATTGACCATTGATATCTGTAAAGCGCACATCAGCATTTTCTAATAAACCTTTTATAGCAATGGTTCCAGAAAAGCTTGCGCTACTAATTGGATTAGGGTACACCAATACCTCTTTATAGGTGTCTCCACCTTCCGTGGCTGTACTTTTAAAACTTACCAAACCAAACTCTGTACCAAAATATACATCACCCGTTTTACTATCAATACTAATTGTGTTAATATTATTAGAGGGCAAAGGGCTGTTGTCTACTGTAAAGCGTTGAATGATTTTTGTAGCATCTTCACTAATCAGCCATATGCCATTATTAGAACCTACCCATTTTCTATTGGCACCATCAACAGCTATTGCTGTAATATTTTCTCCAGCAAATAAATAGGAGGCAAATTGATCATACTGCACAATTCGTATTTCTGCTTCACAAGTTCTTGTTATTACATTTCTTGGACAGTTTACAATTCCGATGCCGTTGTCTGTACCTATCCAAATTGATCCAGTGTTATCTTTAACCAAACAGTTTACTTGATTACTTGGCAAATTTCCTGCCCCCTTACCTGTTAATAATTGTACATAGGTATCATCAAAAGCATTTTCTATGGTAGTATTGTCGTTATATACAATTACACCACCACCTCTTGGTGCATAATACCATTTTTGATTATAATCATCAATAAGCAAACCTGCGGCTGCATAGGGAATAGGCCTGGTAGTATTAGGAATCTGAAATTTATAAACTGTATTGTTTCTTTTTTTACAAATCAGTTCTTTTGTAGATCCAAACTGATTCATCCATAAATTTCCGTAGCTATCAAATGCCAAACCAGTTACATTAAAATGGCCAGGCTCTGTTGCCGATTCGCTTAAAAAAGAGTTTTGCTTAAAAGAAGTAGCCGTGCCATCACTCTTGAAGGACCACATTCCATTGTAATAAGTGCCCGCATAAAGTGTGGCATCGATGGGATCTTTAGCTAAGCATAAAAAATCGCGCACGGTATCACTAAAAAATGGATAAGACCATGCCGTGTAATTTTTCCATTTAAACGGTTCGTTTCTAAACGAAATACCGGCTGGACTATTCATAGGACCAAATTTATCGTCGTAACCTCCATGGGCTACAATTAGCTTTGTATTATCCGCTAATATACTGAAGGCGGTAAAGGTGGTAGGACAATCGAAACGTAGGGATAAAATAGCACCTGAGGTAGTTAGGTATTTAAGCCCCTCGTAGGCATCGGCAATCATCCATGCGTCGTTTAACATAGAAACCGTTTGAACGGGTTTGCCCATACGTATAGCATCTAATTTTTGTAAAGTAGTTGTGTACGTTATAAAATTTCCCTGTCCTAAAGAATCGGAAAAGGTACAAAGCACTAATTTATTTATAGTGCTTGCCAAATAAGTTATAGACTTATCTACTTTAAACTTAAAGCTACTCGTGTCTTGAATAATTTGAAAAAGACTATCTTTTTTTGACCAAAATATTTCTTGACCATTACTAGTAATGCAATTGCTAGAAGTAGCTGGACTAATAAGCGTCCAATTATTCATGGATTGAAGAAAACGATTATTTTTATTGGCTTTATAAATACCCGCATTGGTGCATACATAAATATTCGATTGGTGTACACATACATCTTTAATGGATAAGGTTTGCGAGGAGGCTATTAAATTATAGGTGTTTTTAACTTCTCTATTTTTAATGTCGATAAGCACTAAGCCAAAATCAGTAGCCACATAAAGCCATCCGTTATTAGCATATAATCGATTAATAGTTTTAGAGCCGGTAATCGTTTTTAGTTTTATGTCAGGTATTGAAAAAAAATAATCGTCCTTATAAAAATCTAAGTTGCCATTAGCATAAGCAAAAACAAAGCAATCCGTTGTGGCATCGTAAGCAGTATGGGTAGTTTGCACATCATGCAAACCGTTTACTTTACTAAACGTTTCAAAACTACCGTCTTTTGTATGATAAGCATAAGGAGCAATTTCTGTAGCTGCAAATATATCAGCTCCATTAGTACTTACCCCTAATGCTAGATTATAGGATAAGTGGGATTGCCATAGGCCTATGGCTTGTTCTTGTGCAATGGCAGTAATAGAAAAAAGAAAGTAAAAAATAAAACTATATTTCATGTGCACTATTTTAATAAAGCGTGAATAGTGATAGGTAAATAACGATGCTCAAGCTGTTGCACTTTTTTTGCAATGGCTAGAGGGGTGTCAAAGGCATCGATGGCTACTTTTTCTTGTAGTATGATGGCGCCTTCATCATAATGTTCATTTACATAATGTATAGTAATGCCTGTTTCTGATTCATTTGCTTGCCTTACCGCATTGTGTACATGCATGCCATACATCCCTTTGCCACCATATTTTGGTAATAACGATGGATGAATATTAATAATTTTGCGTTCAAAAGTGGTCACTAGCTTTTCGGGCAATTTCCATAAAAATCCAACTAAGACAATAAGGGAAGGATGATAGGCTGCTAATGTAGCTATCCATTCGGTATTATTAAAAACCTCCTTATTTAGAATCAGTATTGGAATACCTTGCTCTTTAGCCAAATGAATTACGGGTGCATCTTCTTTATTAACTACTAATAAGGCTATAGAAAAAGCATTGTTTGTTTTTGCATACTGAATTATACTGGAAAAATTACTACCAGCACCCGATGCAAAAACTATAATAGACTTCATAAATGAACAATTAAATATAATAGAACGAATTTATTTGTATAATCGTATCAATAATGGTGTAAAGATACTTTAGAACTCGTATGAATTGCATAAGATTTTGTAATTAAACGCATAAAATATTCTAACTTTATCTCCTTATAATTTTATGTACCGTAGGTACATAGCCTACTTGCTAACATGAACCCCTTTTTAAAACAATATTTTCGTTGGTATCTGCTTATTTTATGGGCATTGCTATTGCCAAACGCTATGCTGTGGGGTCAAAATAAAACATTTATTCAACCCAGAATTTTATTCTTGGTAGATGGATCTTCAAGTATGTTAGAAACCTGGCAAACCAATCAAATACGATTTAAAGTTGCCGGTAAAATCATTGATCAAATTGTTGATAGCATTTATAAAGTAAACCCGAATGTAGAGTTTGGATTGCGCGTTTATGGACATCAACATACAGCACAAGAAAAAAATTGTTTTGACACTAAACTAGAAGTTCCCTTTGGAAAAAGTAATGCAACCCAATTGTATTTACGTATGGCGAGTCTTAAACCATTAGGTGTTTCACCTATTGCTTATTCTTTGAAAGAGGCGGCCGAAAACGACTTAATCAATACCGCAAATTATAACTATAGTTTAATTCTAATTACAGATGGTGGTGAAAGTTGCAATGGTAACATCTGTGAAATAGTAAAACTCTTACTCGAAAAAAAGATAAAGTTTCAACCCTATATTATTAGTTTAATAAATTACCAACCACTAGAACAACAATATGCCTGCTTAGGAAGCTTCTTAAAAGTTACTAATGATGCGGAAGCCTTACAAGCCACCAACACTATATTAGAAGCATACAAACCCAAATTTTTAGTACCTGAGTTAAAAACCGCTATTGCCGAAGATTATTTAACGGATCTTAAGGCAAGCATGAATGAAATAAAACCCATTGATAACATCTCTTATTTTAAAGTTGTTATTGCTCCTGTTTTAAAACAAGTAAAATTATTACCTAATAAAAAGCCCAAGATACTATTAGCAACTAACGAAGAAAATGCGGAACTTAAAATTGATACGATTTATATAAGCAAAATAAATGCTCTTAAGAAACTACCTTATATTCATTTAGCTTTTGAAAACATTGTATTAAAACCGTATTGGCTAAATACAATTAAATTATTAGTACCCGAAAGCCCTTCAGAGATCGACACTATAACAATTCCATACTTACCCCATATTGCAAACATTAAACCCCTCGCTATTGCCTATAACAAAGCAAAAATTTATACACCTGCTGCAAATAAAAAAATTGCTTACTCCATAGAAGAAGAAATGGTAATAAAAAAAGATACGCTAGATTTTATAGCTAGTAAACAGCTTTACTATTTTTACAAACAAGCAAAAGCACCAGTAGGCATTCTAAAAACAAAACTAATTACCAAGCCTGTTATTTATAAAGAAGCATTTTCTTTTACTCCCGATTCTTTGAATGAATTATTAGCCATTCGAGTTCGTCCATTAAAATTTCAATCGGTTTTCAGTATTCCCCAAAAAGCGAATATCGCTGTTAATAAAGCACCTAGCCCATACGAAGCAAGCATAGAAATAAGCCCTAGCGATATACCATCAATAAAAACAATAGTTGCTAAAAAAATTAATTTCTATGATGCTATCAATATTGCAAAACCTAAAAATGGCTTAACTACAAAAACAACAAGCGCCTATGAACCTCCTATTGAAATAGTAACTAGTGAAATCCCCGCAATTAAAACAAATACAGCGCATGCTATATTTTACAAGCATACGCTTGCCATACCAGTTAATTTCTATATAAAAATTTGGAAATTAAAAACCGTTAGCTATATCGCCGAACAAGAAATAGAACCCATAGAAATGGAGGCGATAGCTATAAAAAATAACACGGTGCTTGCGCTTGTAAAAAATAATATAAACTTAAAAAAATATAGTCCGCGATTTAAACCGACGCCTATATTAAAACCTACAATAGATCCAACAGCATCGCTACCTGATTTTAAAGAACAAGGAAACGAAGCTCCTTTTACTAGCGCTACCCAAGCCGATACTATCACTAGTGTGGCTGTTTTATTTACTAATGGGAAAGGGAAGTTTTACAAATCAACCCCACAAGTATTATTAAAACACCCGAAAACAGGAGAAGTACTTCGTAAATTTTACAGAACCACCGATGCAAAAGGAAATCCAGATCCACAAATTACAGAAGCGGGCACCTATACATTAACGATTACTGGCCAAAGCAATACGGTACTCAAAAATGTAACTGTAGAAGAAGGTAAAAAGAATATAATCACCGTAGTGGTTGGTCAGGGTACCTTACGCTTTTCCTACAAAAACAATCCAAAGCGTCCGGTGAAAGAATATCAAGCTATTGTAAATTGTCGTTCCGACTATAATCCTACTATTTACCAACAATGTGCGGAAACCTTGGTTTACGAACCGGGTAACTACTATGTAGAAATTAACACCTTACCAACTTTAAGGAAAAATGTGGATTTTGAATTTGGAGTGATCACCGATATTTATATTCCAGAACCTGGCACTTTACAATTTACCAATAGCAACAATTTTGGGAAAGTAGCGTTGTTATTTCAATCTGGCGATCGCTTTATGGAGTTTAAACAAGTGCGTATAACAGGCAACCCGCTTACACAAAAATTAGATTTACAACCGGGGGCTTATCAAGTGCTTTATTACAATAGCATTGGTGATAGACCTAAAGAAATTAGAATCCCTTTCTTTATTAAGAGTAATGAAACCGTGGAGTTAGAATTAAAATAAACTATGCGTATTCAAAAGAATCATGATGGATTAGAATTGATTGTGTTTCAATCGGCTCAAAACCTACCAAGCTATTGGAATAAAGGGTTACCTGAAAATCACTTTTTACAAAGTGAACAATTAGCTATAACCGAAGCTGCAAAATTGCCCAATTTATCGTTTTATTATGTAGTCGTTTTTAAAAACAATCAAATACAAAGTAAACACTACTTTCAATTGTTACGCTTAAACAAACAGCACCTGATTAATAAAGAAGATGGATTCCTAAAAAAATTAGTCTGTAATTTTTTATTGTGGACATCTAAACCAAGCTTATTAGTATCGGGTCATTTGTTTAGACATGATATTTGCACGTTTATAAAAAGCGATACTATCAGCGACTTTGAGGCATTTCAGGCTTATCAATTGGCATTGCAACAAATACAAAAAATAAGCGGTGCTTGTGCTGCGCTCATTAAAGATGCTCCAATTTATTTAAGCCCTTATTTCCAAAACTACTCTAAAGATTGTTTACAATTGAAAAATGATGTTTCAATGGAAATGATTTTAAATAAAAATTGGAATAGTATTCAAGATTATGAAAAAGCGTTAAAACATAAATATGCGCAGCGATTTAGAAAAATAAAAAAACAAGAACAGCTATTAATTAAAAAAACACTAACTAAAGAAGATCTTGAAAACTATCAAGATCAACTCTATGGTTTATACCAACAGGTTTCTAATAAACAAGCTATCCGATTGGGAATGCTAAGTGCTGAGTTTATAAAATTACAACAAGCCTCTAAAACAGAACAACTCCTTGTGCGTGGCTGGTTTTTAAACGATGCATTGGTTGCCTTTAGTTCTGCTTTTAATTTTCAAGACACTTGGGATATGTTTTATATAGGTTTCGACTATCATAAAAATGCAGCCTTCCAATTATATTTCAACATCCTCTACGATGGACTTGAGCAAGCGCTCTTGCATAAAAAAGATAAAATAATTTTTGGAAGAACCGCCTTAGAAGCCAAAGCACGCTTGGGTAGTAAGCCCAACTATTTACACACCTTTGTATACATTTCTAATCCAGTGTTAAAGTGGATCTTAAAAAAACCATTAGAAAATATTCATAGCAAAGAAGGCGATTGGGAACAACGCCATCCCTTAAAATAAATTACAATAATTCTTTGATGGCTTCTACTAATTCTTGACTAGCTATTGGGGTTCCTTTGATTTTGTTGAAGGAAACAGCATCTACAAAAAACTGATCACGAATAATTTTTACTAATTGTCCATTATTAATTTCAGGAACGAGTATGCGTTTATAATTGCCCAGAAGTGAAGCTAAATTTTTTGGGAACGGTCTTACATATTTTATATGAGCATGTGCAACTGAGTATCCTTGCGCTTGCAAAGTACTTACTGCACTTTTTATTGAACCTTTTGTTGATCCCCAACCGAGCACTAACACGTCTCCTTTTTCTGGTCCGCTCTCTAAAGTTTGTAATGGAATATAATCTGCTATTGCATTTACTTTTGCTTCCCTTGTTTTAACCATGTGTTGGTGGTTATCGGGATCATAAGAAATATTGCCCGTTATATCTTCCTTTTCAATACCACCAATTCTGTGTTCTAGTCCCGGCGTACCAGGCAATGCCCAAGGACGCGTTAATTTTTCATCTCTTTTATACGGCAAGAATTTCTCTTCATCCGCATTTAATTCTTTTTTAAATACAACGTTTATATTCTTTAAATCTATAGTTTGAGGAAAACGCCAAGGCTCAGCGCCATTAGCTACATATCCATCACTCAATAAAATAACAGGTGTCATATGTTCGATAGCAATACGAACAGCTTCAAAGGCAGCATCAAAACAATCGCTCGGCGAATTAGATGCTATGATGGGCATTGGGCATTCTCCA
>Ga0114981_10001419_pt1 | contig 15800 bp, 10 predicted proteins | sample S_140806_MF_Meta_FD_87028 | JGI IMG/M metagenome (GOLD analysis project Ga0114981, IMG submission 87028) | Freshwater microbial communities from Lake Simoncouche, Canada to study carbon cycling - S_140806_MF_MetaG | ecosystem: Environmental > Aquatic > Freshwater > Lake | place: Lake...
CCCGCCCGCCTCCCCCTTCCTGCCCATGGCACTCACCCCCTTTAAGAGCAACCTCATCGCCGATGTGGGCATCAGCATGGGAGACGAAGGCAAGGGCCGCCTCATCCCCGAGATCGTCCGCGAACTCCAAGCCCTCACGGGACGGCGCGACGTGGTCGGCACGGTACTCAAGGTCAACGGCGGCGCGAACTCCGGCCACACCGTCGCTGGACTGAAACTCAACCTGCTCCCGGGCGGAGTGGCCGAACATGACGTCGCTTGCCTGGCGCTCGGCTCCGGCGTCGTCGCCGACCCGCGCAAGGCCCTCTGGGAAGCGCTACCCCTCGAGAAGATCGGCATCCCGGTCCTCAATCGCCTGCTCATCGACGAACGCTGCATGATCAGTGACGTCTCTCACCGCATCCTCGACCTGGCCTGGGAAGACTACCGTATCAACGTCCTCGGCCACGAAGCCCGTGGCTCCACCGGTCGCGGCATCACGCCCGCCTACGCCGATGAAGTCGGCCAGTTTCAGATTCACTATTCTGAATTCCTGGGTACTAAGTCCGATTACGCGACGCGCCTTTCGTCCCGCCTGAACCGCGCAGCCTCCATCGTGCGCGATGTCTGCAAACTCTCGCCTGAGAAATGGGCCGGCCTCTTCGCCAAACTTACCGACGCCGAACTGCGCGCCAACAAGGGCGCCGTTGACTCCGGCGTTTTCACGGCGGCGGAATTCGATTTCACCCGCTTCGCCGGCAAAGAACCGTTCACGTTCGACCACGCCGCCGTGCTCGAATGCTATTGGCAGGCTGGTGCCGCTCTCGCCCATACGATCGGCGATGTCCGCGAACGCATCCTTGGCGACCTCGCTGCCGACCGCCGCATCATCGGTGAGTTCGGCCAAGCCTACTGGCTCGATAAGCGCGCGGGATTTGCCCCGAACGTCACAGCCTCACACACCTACACTCCGGAATTCTTCCAGTCCGCCGGCATCCCCGTCCAAGCGATCCACACGGTCGGCTGCTGCAAGGCCTACGACACGAAGGTCGGTACGCACGTCTTCCTGACGAAGATGCCGGAAAAACACCCGCTTCAGCGCGCCCTCGCGAAACTCGAGTTCGGTACGAGCACCGGCCGCCAGCGCATGGTGGGCTGGTCCGACCTGGTTGAGAAAGCTGATGCCCTCCGTTACGGCGGCTACGACGATATCGTCCTCAACAAGCTCGACGCCCTCTCGCCCCACGGCGAGTGGAAGGGCGGCGATCTACTCGTCTGCACAGGCTACCGCGACGCGGCTGGCAAAGTCTTCTCGGGCGTCCCCCGCAATGACGCCGTACGGCGCACGCTGCAGCCTATCTACGCCACCCTGCCAGGCTGGACGGCCGACATCACCAAGGTCCGCTCCTACGCTCAGCTGCCTGCCGAGGCACGTCGCTACGTGGCTTTCACGATGGCCGAGATTGTCCGCTTGGCTTCCCGTGGTGGTTCCCTGCCCACCCTCCCGAACCTTCGCTACATCGGCATCGGTCCGGATCCCGACCAGATCATCTCCGACGTCCCCGTGACGGCCGAGCTGATCAAGCAGGCCTGACGCACCGCCGCCGCCGCGCCAATGGCCGATCTGGAACATAACTTTGCGATTCCGCTCTGGGCACTCGTCGACCAATCCAAAGTGGAGGATGGCACGTCCGATATGCTCGGCCTCGCCAAAGAACTAGGCAAATGGCTGGCCCATAATTTCGACGTCGACCATAAGGGCGTGGCCATCGAGGAACCCTCCGGCACCGAACCGGGCGCGATCCCGATGTTCGTCGTCGCGAGCGTCCCGCAGTCGCAATGGCACGTGATGGTTGCTTTGGCCCAGAGCCGCGCTTGCAAGCTATACGTGGTTCTCCCGGCCGAGGGCGGCGCGTTCCGTCTTCAAGAACTGAACATCCCGAAGCCAGAGTGATCAGGCGGCGAAGACCTTGACGGTCTCAAGGTGCAGCTCGGCCACCTGCTCCAAGCTGAGGCCACCCCACTTATAGCCGCCGGCCAGAGCGAAGATGTGCGGGATCTTCCTCGCCCGCGCCCATTGGACGACGAGCTTCTCGCGTTTGCGGATGATGTCCTTGGTGATGCCCTTCATGCCGCCAGCCTTCTCATACGTATCCATGCCGGCGTTATAAATCAGGAAATCTACGCGCTCCAAGGAGTGCAGCGCAGCTTCGATGTGACGGAGGTAGTCCTTCGGACTATCCACCTCGACGTAGAAGTGCCGGGCCGGATCGGACGGCTCCCAGGAGTCGAACGAGTTCACGGTGACATCGGCGAGATAGACCTGCTTATGGTCGCCGAGAATATCGAAAGTGCCGCCGCCCGCATGGGCATCGAGATCCAGGATGCCGACGGTCTTGACCTTCTTGAGCGCCTCCAGCGCCGCGAGGGCCAGCCCATTGAACTGGCAGAAGCCGTTACCAGAATTCTTACGTGCATGGTGCAGGCCACTGGAGAGGCTGCCCGAGCGGCTATTCTTCAACGCTTCTTTGACGGCATCGCGCATACCACCAGTCGAGGCGAGGATACTGTCCAGCAAAGGTTGCGACCAAGGGCCGACCTCTAGGAAGCTTCCCTTGTCCTCAAAAGTGCTGCGCACGTGCTCGGGCGTATGGATCAGCTCGAGCTCCTTCCGCGTGGCGAGCTTGGGCGCCTCTAGCCAGACCTCGCCCGCCTTACCCGCTTCAATCATCTCGGCGACAAGTCTGGATTTCGTGACGGTCTCGGTCTTACCTTCGACGACGTAGGCGGGGCTATAAAAGACGGTAAGCGGCGGCTGCGGCATTGGGATGTTATGCCCTCGACCAACCGTCCCGTCAAATCCGCCCCCTGTCATAGGTTGCGGTTGGCTTCGGGTTGCCGATACACCATGGTCAATACGTCGCCGACCATGCCCTTCGACCCCAAGATTCCACGAGAACTCGCTAATAAACTGGGGCGCGAGGCGATGCAGGTCATCGAACTGGGCCTTTACGCTTCACCGACCAGCCGCCAGGTCGATATCGCCGCTGACATCGCTACCGCCGTGGCGCAGACCACCCACCTGCCGCCCGACCATCGGCACACCACCCCCCGCACGGGATTGCACATGACGACCGTCGAAGTCACGGACGAGACCTCACTCTCCGCCGCCGCCCGCCACGATGCAGCGGGGCTGCGCACGCTGGTGCTCAATTTCGCCTCACCGACCGTCGCGGGCGGCGGCTTCCTCGCCGGCGAACGCGCCCAAGAGGAATACCATTGCCGCTCTTCTGCGCTGTTCGCCTGCCAACTCGGCGGACCGATGTACGCCTTCCACCTGCAGCAGGGCAACGCGCTTCGCTCCGATGCGATGATCTATTCCCCGGACGTTCCCGTCTTCCGTGACGACCAGCATCGCATGCTCGAGACGCCCTTCAAGGTCACCTTCGTATCGGCCGCTGCCTGCGACGCACGTGACGTGGCCCCGCTCGACCAAGCGAAGATTCCCGGCGCCATGAGCGCACGCATAGTCAAGGTGCTCGCAATCGCCCAAGCCAATGGCCATGAGGCACTCGTACTTGGTGCCTGGGGCTGCGGAAACTTCTCCAACGATCCCGCGCTCATCGCCGATCTTTTCCGACAGGCCCTCGACGGCCCCTTCAAGGGTGCGTTCCGCCGGGTAACCTTTGCGATCGTAGACACCACGCCCGACCAACGCTGCCTGAACCAATTTCGCCTGGCGTTGGCCCAGAAGGCCTCACCGTCGCACAACTGAGCGTCAGCCCTTGGCCTGTTTGACCAGACGACGCAGAATCACGGCGGCTTCAGTCTGTCCAGACGGGAAGAAAAATAATACGTCGCCTCCCGTGTCCTTATCGATCTCGATGGCATCGCTGTAGACGGTGACATCAAGCACCTTGGCATACTTGAAGTTCATGCTCTTCAGACTGCCAGTGAAGATCACGCGCTTGGAGGTGAAGACGAGGGTACCACTGTCGACCTTTTCGAGTCGCTGCTCGGTCTGACGCTCCACGTCATAGGAACCGGTACGATAGCGTAAGGGCCCCCAGATTTTGATACTGGTGCCGAAGCCGCCGTAACTGCGACGCGTCGTCACCCGCTTATTAAGGCCGAGCTCCACCTGCTGTGTCCAGAAACAGCCTTCGTCCCCTAGGTCCAGCTCGCAAGGCACCTCCTTCAGCGGTGAACGGCAAAGGGCCCACAGTCGCTGGGCGCTATCGATCCGAGACTGGGATTTTTCATCCAGACTAGGATTAATCTCCATCAGTTTGATCTCCGCCGCAAAGGCAGCGTACGCCAAGGGATCCATGACTTCGCCGCCGTCTTCCTGTTGCATCAAACCCTTGAGGCGTTGGTCGAAATAAGACTGGAAAGCGGCGCCGAAGGCTTCCTTGACCTTCTCTTCCGAAAGCGGGACCTCCTTGCCGAGTAGGTCAATCTGTTCACGCTTCTGCTGAGGCGAGATGTCGCGTAACATGACGGTGAGCATGCCGATGCGACAGTAACTGGCGAAAGCTTCACCATGAATCGCTTCTGCCCCCGGCGCATCCAGACCGAAGCTGCGGGCAAGGCTTGCGAGATCGGCCTTTTCCAGAGGGTCAAAGTAGCGGTCGGAAAGGTAGGCCTCGAACGCTTGGCGATACCACTTGATAAGGTCATCGCGACAACGCTTGCGGACATCGTAGCCGAGCTGCTCTCCCAACGCCGCCCAGTCTGCGTCCGAGATCACGCACTGCGTCGGCATCTTTGAAAGCTTATCCCAGACGGCCAGCAAGCCGGCCTGATAACTCTTCCGCCCTAACATGCCATCCAGCAGATTCGCCCCTTTCTCGGCGGGCCGCGGAAATGGCAGGACCCGGACAAGATCAGGCAGCACGCCCAATGTCAGCCAGCCCGCCATGCCGGGCTTCCAATAGTTATCGGTCGGCACCAATTCACCCGAAGCCATCTTAGCCCGAACCTCATCCAAGGCCCAGGCACCGATTTCGACCCCCGCCCGGGCGATATGGATCAGTTCGGTTGTCATGACTTTACTTGAGCCGAAGGAGAATGGCTTCGCCGACCTGGGCGCCGAGGAAGTCATAGCCCTCACCCTTGAAGTGGACGTCATTGGGATTCTGCAGCTCGGCCAGGCGCGGAGTCATCGCGCCGAACAGGTCGTCCGTCGGAATGCCGTGCTTCTTCATGACTTTGGCGGCGAGGGCGTTCTTCTCAATAATCGACGCAGCTGTCTGCTTCTGCGCCGGGTTATCCGGAATCGGCGTGGTGCTGGTCCAGATAAGTTTGGCGCCGGTCCTCTCCAGTCGCACCACAATCTCTTCAAGGCGCTTCACATAGTCGGCCGCCGGCGTGGCCCGGTCATGGATGCCGAAATTGAAATGGATGACGTCCCATTTTCCTTCGCCAAGCCACGCATCAAGGTTCTTGAGACCCGAAGCGGTCGGACCGCAATTAGCCGGCGCGCGGTGGACGTTGGCCTTACCCGCGAGTACCTTGCGGGTCGGCTGGGTGTAGCCGCGGGAGACAGAATCACCAATGAGCAGCACTCGGGGTAGCTTCGGGTCGTCTTTCACGAAATCCCAGGCGTTCGACTTGCCGGCAATCTTGTCACGCTTGTGCAAAGGAAGGTAGAAACCACCCAACTGCTGCTGGAGCACCGCCTCCCAAGACTGCTCGACTGTCGAGAGCTTCGCCACCCAGGCCTGATATTTTTCGTCGACGACCTTGTCCTGCGCGGCCTTCTTGGCCGCCGCTTCTTTGGCGTTCGTCGGCTCGCCCTTCGGCGGTTCGGCGGCGACCAAGGCGAGGGTAAGGCTGAGCAAGGCAAGCAGGTGCTTCATGGCGGGGTAAGAAGATGCAACCAGATAACCCCGAACCTTCAAGCCGTCACTGCCGCCCACTTGTCAGGATTCCTTACTGAGTCACTCCGCTCATCGGATGGCCGCTGACGGCCTTCCAAGCAATTTCCTGAAGCAGTTGATTTAGCTTCTCAGCTTCCGGCAGCTTGGCGAGGAGTCCGTTCACCGGGAGGCCTACGGGGCTGCGACGATAGATGACCGCGAAATGACAGTACGCCGAGAGGACGCGGATCTGTGGGCCGGGATGACCAAGGACGTCGGTGAAGAGCTCGTTCTGTGTCTTGATACCCGGGGCTTCTCCCTTGATGACCTTATCGCGCAGGGCCAGCACGGCCTCTCCGCTCGGCACGATGGCAATCTTCGCCGCGGGGATGCGGGCCTTAAGCTCCTTCACATGGTCTTCAATCATCTTGAAATAGGGGTCATGCTTAGCACGAAGCTGAGCCAGCGTAAGCACGTCGCGATCGATGGACTTCGGTCTGCTCTTGGAAAGCCAAAGCTCTGGGTCCTCGAACGGCACCCAGTTCTGCTGCAAGGTGAAGCGGATTTTTGGATTATGCTCCAGTCCGAACTTGGTAAAGTTCTCGATACCCGGGTCCGGCAGGAAGGTCGGCGCCATGGTGAAGAGGTCAGCCTTACCCGCCTCGAGGATGGGCTTCGCCTTGTTCTTCTCCGTCGGCAGGTCCCAATGCTGAATCACTTTGGATCCGCCGATGGAGGAGATTGCCAGCTGTTCGTGACCCTGGATACCGGCAGCCTTAGCCATCTCGGCGACGAGCGGCGGCATCCACACGTGGAAACTATGACCCGCGCTCAGCACCTTGAGGCCGACTGGCGGCGCCAGAGCTTCTTTTGCGTGGACGGGTGATAAGACTGACAGGACAAGAACGAGCAAGAGGCTGCGCATAGGGGGTAATCTCACCTCCTCACGCCCGCTCGTCAACGCCTGCAATCAGCAGGCCTGGTGATCCGAGGTCATGGCCCACGAGGAACTTTTCCTCGACCTCCACGACCGCCTGCCCAAGGAACTTATCTACGAACGCGAACTGCTCATCTGCAGGATGTGACCCCCGTGATCCCGACCCCCTCCCTCTGGCGCCTGTTGCTGCTGTCCCTGCTGATGATTTTCGGCGGGGGTCTGGCCTGCCATCTGCTGCAGACCGACGGCGGTCGCGTCGAAGTCACGGACTTCCGGCTTGATACGGTCAACGGTCAATGGGTCACGGCCGACCTCTTCCGTCCGGCTAACGCCACCCGTGAACGGCCCGCCCCGGCCGTACTAATTTGCCCAGGCTTCGAACGCAGCAAGGAGACGATGGCGTCCTTCTCGATGGAGCTGGCCCGTCGCGGCTTCGTGGTGATCACGATCGACCCTTATAACCAAGGCGCATCCAGCTCGACGATGGAGCGGCGTTCGGCGACGAAGGAAGGCTACGGACTCGTCGCGATGGCGGAGTACGTCCATGGCAAGACCGGCCCGGATTTCATCGACCGTTCACGCGTCGGCGCCTTCGGCTACTCGGCTGGCGGCAACGCCGTGATGCAGACGGCTTCCCAGTTCGGCACCCGCCAGGCCACGGCCCTGCGCCGTGCGACGCGCCTCGACTCCGAAAACGGCCGCACGGTGACAGAACAAGAGACTGCTTCCGCCCGCCGCGAGAACCTGCTCACGTCCATCTTCGTCGGCGGCTACGTCCTTACGATGAACGAAGAGCTCTTCGACCCGATTGACGCCAACGTGGGCATGGATTACGCCCGCTCGGACGAAGGCGCGTTCCGTAATGTCGCCGGCAGCGCCGACATGCGCACGGCCGCCGAGTCGCTGGCGCTTGTTAACTCTGCCCGACCCGCCGATAGTAAGCTGAAGACGATCGAGATTGGGCGCGCTTACGGAGACGCCGACGCCCGCACGTACCGCATCGTCTACAACACCACGGGTATCCACCCACTGCTCCCCTACGACGACCGCTTCGTCGCGAACGTCCTAGAGTTCTTCGACCGCACCCTGAAAGCTCCGTCGCCGCTACCGGCCGAAGATCAACGCTGGAAATTTCGCGAAGCTGCCACCACGACGAGCCTCCTCGGCGGCCTGCTCTTCGTGATTCCTTGCGCCGGCCTACTCCTGCGCCTGCCTTTCTTCGCCGCCGTCCGCCAACCGATGCCACCGGCCCTCCCCCTGCCCACGCCCTCGGGCCGCAAGCTTTCGTGGTGCTTGTTCTTCTTCGGGGCCTTGGTGGCTGCCGTGTTGTTCATGCCGCTCGCGATGGCGACGCTCACGGTCTTCCCCGAAGCGAGTTCGGTGAAGCAGACCTGGTGGTTCCCGCAACGGATCAACAACGCCCTATTACTCTGGGCGCTGGCCAACGGCACCATCGCCTTAATGCTCTTCTGGGCATCCTACCGATTCCATGGCCGCCATCACGGCGTCACGCCCTCCATGTGGGGCCTTAAGCTTAGCGCCAAGGCAGCCAGCCTCACCGCCTTGCTCGCTCTTACCGTCGTCGGGCTTTTCTACGCTCTGCTCTTCGCCTGCTACACGCTTTTCCACTCAGACTTCCGCTGCCTCTTCGTCGCCGCTTCGACGGCCTTTCCGCCGAAGATGCTCATCGTGGCGCTTGAATACGTTCCGCTGTTCTTCGTCTTTTATTTCGCCAATTCCCTCCGCGTCAATGGGGGCGCACGCCACGAAGGCGTCCCCCTCTGGCGCTCGGGCATCTTCAACGCTTTCGGCAACACGCTCGGCCTCATTCTCGTGCTCTCGCTCCAATACCTCCACCTCGGCGCCACGGAGCAACCCTTCTGGACCGACGGATGGCTCTATGTGAATCTGCTTTTCGGCGTAATCCCGATGATGTTCCTGTTGCCGTGGCTGCACCGGATCTTCTTCGACCTCAGCGGACAGACATGGCTGGGTCCGCTCATCACCTGCCCGCTGTTCGTGATGATGATGCTGACCAGCAACGTCTGCTACATCCCGCTGAAGTAAGTCACCTTACTTGCTGGAACGATAGGGACCAGCCGGGAGGCCGTCCTTGCCCGCAGAGAAGACGCAAACTTCCGGAAAGTCAGCCCAGGCATAACGGACCTCCTTAGGCTCCTTGACGCCGATAGCGTTGACGGTGACTTGGGCGCCATCGGCCTTGGCCTGAGCAAAGGCCCACTTGCCATCGCCGGCGAGCAGACCGAAGCCCTTGCCTTCGCCCTTAAGAATCACCGGACGATCGTAGGTGAGCACCCAGGCGTCACCCAGGCGCTCGGCCTTCGTCACGCGAGGGGCTTCGCCGTCGGTGCGGGTCTTGTAAACGCGCTGCAACGCGACGGCGGCGAGGCGCTCGCCGATGGGCAGTTTGTCCTTAGGATGGATATTCGTCTCTTCCCCGAGGTCGATGTTTACGCTCTGCATGGCTCCCGGGACGTTGTCGGCGATCCACTCCATGGATTCGCGAATCTTCGGCCAAGTGGCATCATCAATCGCCAGCTCGGCTTGACGGGCATGAAAACGAGGCAGCTGGACGATGATGAACGGGAATTCCTGACCCCAGGCCTTCTGCCAAGACTTGATCATGGAACCAAGGACCCACTTATAAGCCTCGGGCTGGCCGGCGTTGGATTCACCCTGATACCAGATGGCGCCACGGAAAGAATATCCCACGAGAGGAGCAACCATGCCGTTCCAGTTCATATGCGGCCCGTTAGACCAGACCGGCGTGAGTTTGCCAGCATCCTGACGCAGTTTGGCCAGCGCAGCCTTATCCTTCTCGACCGCGATCTTGGCGTTGAGCTTCTCAAGGGCGACGGCGCGGGCCTTGATGGCGGCGGCTTCCTTGGCGTCGAAATCCTTGGCGTCAGGGACGTCGGCATACATGCCCTTGGGACCCCAGGCCTCGGCCCGCGTACCCCCGATGGAAGTATGGATGACGCCGACTGGCTGCTTGATGTTCGCGCGAAGCTCGCGGGCGAAATAGAAACCGGCGGCGGTAAACGATTCCACGGTGGTGGGAGCGGAGAGCACCCAAGAGCCCTGCACATCATCAACTGGCTCGGCCTTGGGCGTACGTGCGACGGTAAAGACGCGCAGGCCGGCGTCGGCCGGGCGGGACTTTGCTTCGTCGACGGTGGAGGTATTGCTTACGGTCCACTGCATGTTCGACTGGCCGGAGCCGATCCAGACTTCGCCGACAATGACGTCATGAGCGGTGAAGATTTCCTCTCCCGAGCTGACCACGAGATCCTTACCCTGCTCCGTGGCCTTCAGGCCGGCGAGCGTGGCGCTCCACTTGCCATCGTTGCTGGCCGTGGCCGAGGCTTCGGCTGAACCGAGCTTCACGCTGACCTTCGAGCCCGGGTGGGCCTTACCGAAGACGGCAGCATCACCAGCCTGCAGGACGGCATGATCAGAAAAGAGCGAAATCAACTTAAGCTCTCCGGCGGAAACGAGCGCGGAAAAGCAAAGCAAGAGGGCAGCGAGGCGGGGTAGCATACCCATAAGACACGACAAGGGCCCTCAGGTTGCCAAGCCCGAAGGATAGGCACGGCCTACGAATCCAAGCCCAAGGACACAAGCGGCCCGAATGTGCACGGAATGGGCCGCAATGGCACCACCCCATGGTCGGGCTTTTTATTTCCCATCCAGCGGGACAGGTTCATATTCCGACTAACCCCATGCGCCTCCCCACGCTCGCCCTCGCGGCCTTCAGCCTCCTGAACCTAGCCCAGGCCGAGGACGCCCGCCTTGGGGCGCTCAAGGACCTCAACGGATACTTCCCCTTCCCCGCTCCGAAGTCAGTCCAGGAATGGGAACCTCGCCGAGACTTCATCCGCCGCCAACTCATCGTCTCTCAAGGTCTTTGGCCCATGCCGACCAAAACGCCGCTCAACGCGGTGATTCACGGCAAGATTGATCAAGGGGACTACACGGTCGAGAAGGTCTATTTCGAGAGCGCACCAGGCTTCTTCGTGACGGGTAACCTTTACCGGCCCAAGCACGTCACGGGTAAGGTGCCGGCAGTGATCTTCCCGCACGGACACTGGACCGATGCGCGTTTCCTCATCCAGCCTGATAAGTTTGTGCGCGAAGAAATCGCTACCGGACAGGAACGTTTCGAACAAGGCGGACATTCCCGATTTCAGTCCATGTGCGTCCAGCTCGCCCGTATGGGCTGCGTGGTCTGGCAGATCGACGCGCTCAGCGACTCCGACTCGATTCAATTCTCCCCTGGCATCATCCATAAGTTCGCCAAGCAGCGCCCGGAGATGAACCGTACCGAAGGTTGGGGACTCTACAGCCCCCAGGCCGAAGCCAACCTGCAAAGCGTGATGGGACTGCAGACCCTGAACTCGATCCGTAGCATCGACTTCCTCCTCACCCTTCCCGAAGTCGACCCGACCCGCCTCGCGGTCACGGGGTCCAGCGGCGGCGGCACGCAGACAATGCTCCTGGCGGCCACCGACCCCCGCCTCGCGCTTTCCTACCCGGTGGTGATGGTCAGCACCGCGATGCAGGGCGGCTGTTCCTGCGAAAATGCCACCCTTCTCCGAGTGAACTCCGGCAACGTCGAAATCGCGGCGATCTTCGCTCCGAAACCCCAAGGCATGAACACCGCTAACGACTGGACGAAAGAAATGGCGACCAAGGGATTCCCTGACCTGCAGAAGCTCTACGGGCTCTACGGTAAGAAGGACTTCGTGACGCTCCAACGCGGCGAACACTTCCCTCACAACTACAACGCGGTCTCGCGCATGGGTTTCTACGAGGTGCTGAATCGTCATTTCAAACTAGGCCAAGCGTCTCCTGTCGTCGAAAAGGATTATGTGCCGTTGCCCAAGGAGAAGCTCACGGTCTGGGACGATGCCCATCCGGCCCCAAAATCCGGCGACCCCGAATTTGAACGCGGCCTACTCAAGTGGCTCAAGTCCGACGCGGAGCAGCAGCTCCTCGCCGCCGCCAAGACGCCCGAAGGGCGCGAGCACGTCCTCCGCCCAGCCATCGAGGCCCTCATAGGCCGCCCTTACGCCCACGCCGGCAAGATTAGTTTCCCTGACGCCAGCACGCAGTGGCGCGACTCCCACTTCCGCACCCAAGGCAAACTGCTCAACGCGACCTACGGCGAAGAAGTGGCGGTCGACTGGCTTCAGCCGATCAATCCGACTGGCGAAGTGGTGATCTGGCTCGATGATGCCGGTAAAGGTTCCGCCCGCCTGCCCGACGGCACGATCCACCCAGAACTGCAGGAACTCATCGACCGCGGCGTCGGCGTGCTCACGGCCGACCTTTTCCTGCAGGAAGACAAGACCTTGAAGCAGACGCGCATCGTGCCCGGCCACCGCGAAGTACCGGCTTACACCTTCGGATATAACCACGCCCTCTTCACCCAACGTGTGCACGACGTGATTACGATCACGAGCTACCTGCTCACGCCTCGCGATAGCTCCCAGCCGGCGGTCAAGAAGGTCTCCCTCGCCGGCTTCGGCAAGATGGGGGCCGTCGCTGCCGCCGCCCGCGCCGCGACTGGCGGAGTCATCACCAAGGCCGCCGTCGACACGGGCGCGTTCCGCTTCAGTCAGTTGCTGGATTACCGTGACCCCATGTTCCTGCCCGGTGGCTCCAAGTATCTCGATGTCCCTGGCCTGCTCTGCGTCGCCTCGGCCCACCCCCTCTGGGTCGCCGGAGAGAAAGATACCACGCTCTTCCCGTCGGCGATACCTCACGTCGACGGCACCGACGCCAAGATCGCGGCCGCCACCTGGCTCCTCAAATAAATCGTCTCGGCGCGACCGACTAATCGGGGGATTACTTAAGCACCTTAGCGGCGTAGCCTTGTATGAGTTTAACCTGGGCTTCGTCCACCTTGCCGGTCCACTTCGGAGCCGGCACCTTCACGCTGTAAATCTTACCGAAAAAGACCAAAGCGTTGAGGTAGGTGCCGACGAACTCGGGGTGCGAGTTATCTTCGCGATGCAAGCGGACGGGCTTGGCCGAGGCGTAATTGAGCTCCCAAGCATCGCCGCACGGGACGACGGTGGCCTTGTTCTCCTTGGCGACGAACTCATACCACTTACGTAGACGCTCCTGCATCTCTTTCGGATTCGCGCCCACGGCACCGGCATCTTTCATCGCCGCCTTATCGCTCCAGAAGTCGGCATGACGTGCCCACGTCTCATAGAAATAGATGCGGGCCTTGGGACTCTTGGCGCGAATGCGCTTGCAGAGCTCTGCCGCACTCTTGACGAAATGGTCGCGAGCCGTGGCGTCCTTCTCCGCCAAGGCAGGTTCCTGACTTTGCCCCTGCAGGACGACAACATCCCAGCCGCCTTCCTCGATGAGCGCCTGACTGGGGGCCTGGGTAAGCTGCTGGCGCAAGGTCTGGCCTCCGGGGGTAGCCGATTTCACTACCGGCTCCCTGCGGCCCGAGCTTTTCACGACCTCAAGGAAGACATCGGGGAGCTTGTTGACGCCAGTGTAGCTGTTGCCGATGAACAGGATGCGTTGCGGGTCTTCGGCGAAGGCAGCTGTGGCCACCATCAGGAAGGCGACTATCCATGACATCGGGGCGAATCTCATGGTGGCCAGCATTCCAGTGAATCGAAGGATGACAACCCCGTCTTACCAGAGGACCGGCTGGGTGACGCCGATATTACGCTGCACTTCGGGGTCGGTCGGGTCGGCCGGGAGTTTCTTCCACAGGTCGAGATAGGTCGTCTCGCCGAACTGACGACCGGCCAAAAGGAGGCTGGGCTGACGTGCCGGCCAACCCTCCCAGGCCTGGACGTCGGGCTTAAGCGTCCACTTGGATTTGTCCGCGAGAAACGGATAGAGGAACGCCACGGCCTTGCGGATGCCGCGCCCGTCGGGCAACGTGAACTCCCAGAGGTTGTCTTCCTTCGTCGAGAGCACCTGGCAAAGGAGCACCATGTTATCCAACTGGAAGATCGAGTAGCCGTAAGGCTTGGTGCGGGCCAGCTCCAGCGGGAAACCACCGTCAACGGCCATCTGCTTTCCGACGAACACTTCCTTATACTGCTTGCGGCAAGCCGCGAGTTTCTCTTGGTCGCCGATGAAATCGGCGTACACGGAGAGTTGCAGATAGAAAGCCACGGCGTGATTATTCTTAGCCGCGGCCTCTTCCTTGCCGTTCTTGCTGGTGACCATCCACTCGGCGAGTTCGCGGAACCATCCGCGCAGGTCCTTCCCCATCGCAGCCGGGAAAGCCGGCGAACGCTCCAAGGTCTTCACGGCGGCGGGCACTTCGATCAGGTGCAAAGCATCGATGACGCCGATACCACGGCCAGGCGAGACGCCAGGGACGGCCTGAGCGAAGTTGAGATTCGGATTCATACGCAGCTTGGCGTCTAGGAAGAACACGCGGAGCAAATCGGCGGCCTTGATGACATACTTATCCTCACCGGTGACCTTATAGGCAGCAGCGAGCGCCGACACGGAATCCCGCAGAGTCTTTACGACCAGGCGATGCTGACTGAAGTTCTCTGGGTTGGTCTCGCCATCGCGGCGGATATACGGGACGCCGTTTGGCTTGGTGGGATCCGGCCACCAGTAATCACCGTTCGAGTAGAAATCATTGACCCCGCCTTCGCTCAGCTTGGCCGGGAAGGCGGTGAGGCTGACCGGCGACTGCGAGAGGGCCTTCTCGGCGGCCTTCAGGATGCGTTCGCGGTCGATTGCAGCGACATCGACAACAACCTTGGGCGAGACCGGCGTGCCTGTGACAGCCGGGGTCGTGACAGCGGCGACCGGAGCCGCGTCGGCCTTTGCCTTGGTCTTCGTCTTGGAGGCCGGCTTCTCGGTCTTCGGCTTGGCGCCGTCGGACTTCGGAGCGGCTTCAGTCACGGACTTGTTCTCGACGTTGAGGAACTGGGTACGACGTCCATCGGAAGAGGCACTGAAGACGGCCTTGTGGCCGACGACCTTGGCGCTGATCTGCGCGCGCCCGTTATACATCTGCACGACACGGGAACCGGTCGAGGTGCCGAGGTTGTCCAGCAGCTGCCCTTCTCCGACCATGCCGAAGCGGACGATATTGGAGCAGTCGAGGCAAGGGACGCCCTCGGTGTCAGCCATGCGCGCCTCGACCGTGACGACGCCATCCTTCTGGGCGAGCTCGGTCAAGGTCAGCTTGGCTGGCTTACCCCAGGCCTTCGACTGGTAACCGATGGTAAGTTCGTCCACGAGCTCGCCAGAGGCGCTCTTGGCGACGGCACGTAGCATATTGGGGCCATCCTTGAGCACGACATTCCAGCGGAGGCCGGCGGCCGGGAAATCCTGACTGTCGCGCTTCTTGACGCCGAGGCTCTTGCCGTCGGCGAAGAGCTCGACTTCGGCGCAGTTGGAATAGACGCGTATCTCCTTGGCTTCGCCGGGCTTGCCCCAGCGCACGGGCCACTCATGACCGAGGAGACGCACCATAGGCTTGTCGGACCAATAGCTCTGGAAGACGTAGTAGCCTTCCTTCGGGGTACCGTCGCGTTCGACGACGCCCTTCTGGTTCACGCGCGGCACAGGGTTCTCGGGACGCAGCGGCGTGGCGAAATCCTTGAAGATCCACTGGGCGCTGCCGGTCAGCCACGGCATCTTCTCCTGCTCCTTGAGGTGCCAGTCGAAGAGATTGACCATGTAGCTCTCGGACCAATCACCGTCCTTGGACATGCGGACCTTGCCGCCGGTCTTCTTGTACGCCTTCCCCTTCTCGGCGGTCCCTTCGCCGACGGCGACCTTTTCGATCATCCTCTCGGGCTCTTCGGAAAAACGGCGGGCGTGACTATCGCCACCCCACTCAGCATGGAAGAAATGTTGGGTGTCCTTCAAGGCCTTCTCGGCGGAGGCGGCGTACTCGGTATAACGACCGGAATACCAGCCGGCCCAGATGCTCGGGGAATAGACATCGACGACGTCCTTGCAGAAATCACAGCGACGAATCGTCGTCGGAC
>Ga0114981_10001423_pt1 | contig 15747 bp, 14 predicted proteins | sample S_140806_MF_Meta_FD_87028 | JGI IMG/M metagenome (GOLD analysis project Ga0114981, IMG submission 87028) | Freshwater microbial communities from Lake Simoncouche, Canada to study carbon cycling - S_140806_MF_MetaG | ecosystem: Environmental > Aquatic > Freshwater > Lake | place: Lake...
CCTGGCAGTTTACAATTCCAGTAAAGCTACTGTTCTCGGCATCTCGGTAGATTCTTTGTTTACATTGGCTAAATTTAAAGAAGAGCAACAACTAAATTTCCCGCTGCTAAGCGATTATAATCGCGAAGCTTCCAGTGCTTTTGATATTTTGTATGATGTTTTCCCTGCTTTCGAAATGCAGCGAGTGAGTAAGCGGGCTGCTTTTGTAGTTGATGCAGCTGGTAATATTCAATATGCCGAAACCTGTGCTACCCCAGGTGATTTACCCGATTTTGCGGCCATACAGGCTACCCTGGCCTCGGTTTAAAATACTTAATAAAACATTACACTGTTAAAATTGTATCGAATCTTGGAAGTAAACCAACATTTGAATATTTTAGCAGTGTAATGTTATCCTTGAAAAGCCATATCCTTCTATATGCTGTGCCATTCATTTTTTGGATGAAGGCAGATTCTATTTCCCCGGTTATTGAAAACGGTTGGGGAAATCCTGAGAATAAGATCATACAAATGTATCCCAACCCTGCTACCACTGTAATTAATTTTACTTTTCAAGGAAAGGTCAGTCAACAACATATCTTACAGATATATAGCTTCATCGGAAAAAAAATGTACGAAACTCGCGTGCAGGATACGAAGCTAACGGTACAATTAGATGAAAATTATTACAGGGGTATTTATGTGTATCAATTGCGAGATATCGCAGGCCGGCTAATTGAATCCGGAAAATTTCAGGTGATAAAATAAGTAGGTAATTCGATTACCAGTTGCTGATTTCTGCAATTAAAAATTTCAGGTAATGGGTATTTTCCATCCCCCAGATGATAGGATGGTCGCCCGATTGATGCCTGAAACTAACCTGCCTTACTCTTTTGTGTGCATCTTTGGCAGCTGCTTCTATGGTTTGAAGAAATTGCTGGGCAGATACCAGATTCGTGCAACTGGAGCTCACCAAAAATCCTCCGTCTTTCAACAATTTCATGCCCCGAAGATTAATCTCTTTGTAACCGGTTAATGCCTTATTGATATGTGTTCTGCTTTTGGTAAATGCCGGTGGGTCTAGCATTACAACATCAAATTGTTTGCCTTCTTTGCCCCATTCTTTTAGGGTGTCGAATGCATTGCTACACATGAAGCGGCACCGATCTTGCAAATGATTGAATGCAGCGTTTTGATTAGCTCGCTCAACAGCCTGTTCCGAAATATCAATACCCAATACCGACTTAGCTCCATAATGGGCTGCATGCACTTCAAAAGTACCAGTGTAGGTAAAAACACCCAGCACATCCGCCCCTTTAACGATTGAGGCGATTTCGCGGCGATTATCTTGCTGGTCTAAAAAATAGCCGGTTTTTTGTCCATTCGCAATATCTACTGAAAATTGCAATCCATTCTCTTCAATCATAATATCCGTATCGAAACTGCCATATAAAAACCCTTTTTGCTGAGGCAATCCTTCCAGTTCTCTTACTGGCACATCATTTCTCTCATAAATTCCCTTGGGAGCAAAAATCGAAACCAGTGCTTCTACAATAGCAGTTTTCCATTTATCCATACCCAGCGACAGGGTTTGGATAACCAGATAATCATTGAATTTATCAATAATGAGGGCAGGCAAATCGTCTGCTTCTCCAAAAACCAGTCGGCAATTGGTAGTGTAGCCCAATTTTATCCGGTAATTCCAGGCTTTTAAAATGCGTTGGTGGAAAAATGCCCCATCAATTACCTCCTGCCGATTGCGGGTTAGCAAGCGAACCATTATCTGGGATAAGGGATTTACATAGCCCTTTCCGCAAAATTTTCCGTTATGATAGAACACTTCAACAATGTCGCCCCCCTGTATTTCTCCTTTGGTACTGGCAATTTCATTGGCATATATCCAGGGATGCCCATTGGATATGCGGGGTGCGATTTGTTTGTTTAAAATCAGGGAGGTCATTAACAAATATACAGTAACCGCGGTAACTGATCATTTCTTGTACTATTTCTCTTAGAAATCGCAGTTTCGACAAATTTTCTGCCATTTTTTCGCTTTTCTTTGCCTCGGCAACATTTTTGACAGATAGGGAGTATAATTTATAAAAGCTATGAATGCGCAAGAAACCCAACCAAATGAGGGAATAAATGACAATCCGGGTGAAATGGAGTTAAATGCTGACGAAAATGCAGCCGGAACCACCCATTTGAATGAGGCGGTTACGAATGAATCGGAAATTGAAAAATTAACGGCTGATTTGCAGGAGCAGAAAGACAAATACCTCCGATTAATGGCCGAGTTCGACAACTTTAGGAGAAGAAATGCCAAAGAGCGCCTAGAACTGATTCAAACGGCCTCTAAAGACGTAGTTGTTTCTTTGTTGGAAGTGCTCGACGATTGTGAGCGGGCTGAAAAGCAGTTAATTGCATCCGACGATATTGCTATGCAAAAAGAGGGAATTTTGCTGGTTTTTAATAAACTCAGAACCCTGCTTCAGCAAAAAGGGGTAAAAGCAATGGAGAGTATACATGCCGATTTTGATGTAGAAAAACATGAAGCAATTACTGAAATTCCCGCCCCGAATGAGGCATTGAAAGGAAAAGTGATTGATGAAGTGATGAAAGGATATTATATGCATGATAAAATCATCCGTTTCGCGAAAGTAGTAGTTGGAAATTAAAAATTAACCCCCTCCCTTAGTAGGTAATTAGAAAGAAAAAATAAATCGCATGGCCGCAAAAAGAGATTTTTACGAAATATTGGGCGTTACAAAGTCTGCCTCTGCAGAGGAGATAAAAAAAGCCTATCGAAAAGTGGCTATGCAATTCCACCCCGATCGCAATCCCGGAAATGCGGAAGCGGAAGAAAAATTTAAAGAAGCCGCTGAAGCCTATGAAATATTAAGCGATGCGGATAAGAAATCAAAATACGATCGTTTTGGCCACGCAGCATTTGGTCCTGGAACGCAAGGTGGTGGTGCCTATGGTGGGCGCATGAACACGGAAGATATATTTAGTCAGTTCGGTGATATTTTTGGAGATGATGTATTTGGAAGTTTTTTTGGAGGCGGTGGCGGCGGAAGACGCAGTACCGGCGGCGGAAGAGCGAGGGGTCAGCGGGGAAGTAATCTTCGCATTAAAATGAAGTTGACCTATGAAGAAATTGCCAAGGGAATTACGAAAAATGTAAAGGTTAAAAAATATGTTTTGTGTGCCACTTGCAGTGGAAATGGTGCAAAAGATAAAAACAGTTTACAAAATTGTACTACCTGTTTGGGAAGTGGACAGGTACGAAAGGTTACCAATACTTTTTTAGGTCAAATGCAAACAGTAACCACCTGCCCAACCTGTAATGGAGAGGGTGCCACCATTACCGCCAAATGTGGATCTTGTAAAGGGGAAGGTAGGGTTTATGGCGAAGAAACCATTGCAATTGATATTCCTGCTGGTGTGCAGGAAGGCATGCAACTGAGTATGAGTGGAAAGGGGAATGCGGGTGAGCGCGGAGGAGCTTATGGAGATTTAATCATTCAGATTGAAGAAGAACCCCATGCTCAGTTGCATCGAGATGGATTAAATGTAGCTTTTGATTTATATATTTCAATACCCGATGCTGCATTTGGAACACAAGTAGAAGTTCCAACAATCGACGGAAGGGCTAAAATTAAAATACCCGCCGGAACACAAAGTGGAAAAATTTTCCGTTTAAAGGGCAAGGGATTTCCAGAGGTTCAAGGATATGCCAAGGGAGATCAACTTATTCAAGTAAATGTATGGACGCCTCAGCATGTAAGCACCGAAGAAAAAGCCATGTTAGAAAAACTCAGCCTGAGTGAAAATTTCAAGCCCAATCCAGGTAAAGGGGATAAGAATTTCTTTGATAGAGTAAGAGAAGCTTTTCAGTAAGTAGTTTTGTAGAATACCACTATAATTTTTCTTTGTCAAGTACCATTACCTGAAAACTACTCGGGATCCATCTGGTTTGGGTAGCTTGTTTTGGGGATGTTTTGGGAACTATTTCTTGATCTGCCCCAGGCACATACAGCGAAAGGGTGGTCTCATCAAAAGTAATGCTATTCGAACCCTTCTTGGTTATAATATTGTCTATAAGTGCATAATCGTTTGCAGATATTTGACTGATTACAGAAATAGAACCATTTCCATTGGCCGTGAATATCAATTTATTTACAGGATCGAAAATGATTCCATTGGGATTGTCGCTAATCTGAATAGAATCAATAATCTTTGCTTTATCTGCATCAAAAATTACTAATAATTTATTGCAAACCGAGAATAGTCGGTTAAATTTCGTGTCAATAGCTATTCCTGTGGGTGATTTTCCAGTTCCTAAGCCCCAGTGCATGGCAACTTCGTACGTACTGAGGTTAACCCAAACCACTTCGTGCTTGTCGGCTAAATTCACAAATAAATTACCATTGCCATCACTTACAATACCGGTTACTTTATTACCTCCTACTTCAATGGTTTCCTCTACTTTATCTAACTTAGGATCAATCACAGAAATGGTTCCTCCCTTGTAATTACTTACAATAATCTTACCCGAAAATCCATCATAAATGATACCATTTGGTTTTTCTCCAACGGGTATTTGCTTGATAAAACGATCACTTTTTAAATCAAAAACGGTTACTGTATTGGTAATGCTGTTGGTTGCATATCCTTTTCCAAATTTTTGTGCCAGCGCAACTCCTTCTACTCCAGGAGTATTGGGAATTATTCCTATAGAGTCTCCAGTATTTTTATTCAGAATGCTAACCTGATTTCCATGGGTGATATAAAGCTTATTCGAAAAAGGATTTACAGCCGGATATTTCCATTCGCCACGAAAGGGAACTTTAAAAGTTTTCTCTATGTTGTATACATGCTGTGATTGAGCATTACAAACAAAAAATTGAAAAAATAAAAGGGGCTGAAGAAATAACACAATTTTAAAACGCACTGAATAGACCAAGCGAAATTTACAGAAAAAACGTAAGTAATCAGTTAGTATCACGTTTCGAACAAATTGTTCTACAAATTACAACTTTATTTAGATTAGAAATTACTAAAGTAGTAATATAATATACCTAATCAATTTATATATAATTGCAATATATTATTTATGGCTGGCATTTATTAGGATAGGAACTAATTTTCTTTCAGTTGATATATACCCGACAGATTTCTACCCAGTCCATTATAATCTAACCCATAACCCAAAACAAATTTATTGGCTATAGAGAAACAGCAATATTGAATGGGAACTGGAAAATGGGTAGCATCCGGTTTATGTAACAAGGTAGCAATGGCTACTGATGCAGGCCTTTGTAAATGAATTTGTGGTAGAAATTCTGAGAGTGTTTTTCCGGTATCAATAATATCTTCTAAAATAATGATAGGTCGGTTAGTAAGGGGAACATCTAGCCCAATGGCAGTAATAACCTTGCCGGTTGATTCTGTTCCTGAATAGGATGATAGGCGAATAAAACATATTTCTGCCTCAATGGTAATTTGTCGAAATACATCTGCCGCAAACATAAAAGAGCCATTCAGTATCGCGATAAAGAGGGGCTGCTTTCCTGCATAATCCCGATTGAGTTGAGCGGCTAATTCTTGAATTTTTTCTTGTAGTTTTTCAGCCGAAATAAAGGGGACAAAAATTTTATCGTGAACGGTAACTTCGAGCGGATTGTGCATGGTAATGGAATTGAGAGCTGCCTATTTTAGTGGGTTCCGGATGAAACGTTATTTGGGGTACCGGGTTGTAACCATATTTTTTGTCCTACCGGTATTGGAAACTCGGGTGAATGTACCTGATTGTACTGTAATAGTTGTTCCAATCGAATGCCTTCGAGTTGGCTGATATCCCTCCAATTTTCACCTGATTGGGCAATTCGGAAAGCTTTATTTCCTTTTTTAGATTTCTTTTCAAGAAATATCAGGTAAGGATTATTAAGTTTATCTATGGCAGGCAATTCATTGAAAGCAATAATTTCTTCAGGAAGAATATCAAATTGAACGGATATATCCTGTAAAATGGTTCCTGCTGCCGCATAAAAAACCTTTGATCGGTTGATTGTGAAAACTCCCTTTGGGAAAGAACTATTGTTGCTATAGGAGGGTGGGGTTGCATCAAAATATTTATCAATTGCAGGTACTTCCTTATTGGCAATAACTGCCGGTAGTATTGCTGAACCGGAGTTGGGTGAGTAATTTTTTCCTACAGCCTCGGCATTGTACTTTTCTAATTGGTAATCTTTGATAACTTTTAATAGACTTTGTGGATACGTGCTGCTGGTTGCGTATCCGGCTTTTTTTAGTCCATACGCCCAAGCTTCCATGTTCATGGGATCTAGGGTAAATAGGGATGCGTAATAGGGCCTGTTTTTTAAAAAATCGGAATGGTCTATAAAAGATTGTTCTGCAGAGGCATACACCCGGAAACATTCTCCTTTTTCATCATCATCTTTATAGGTTCTTCCGCCGGTCCATTCTGTTTTGCATTTAATGCCAAAGTGATTATTGGCGGTAATGGCAAGCGAGCTTTTTCCAGACTGGGATTCTAATATTGCCTGTGCCAATTTGATGGCAGCCGGTACCCCGGTGCGCTTCATCTCAGCAATGGCCAGATCTTTGTACTGCTGAATATAACTTTCGGTAGTTAATGGCTGTGCTGTTACTTGCAAACTACCCAGCCCTATAAGGCATCCTATCAGCCAAGCTTTTTTGCACATACTTACTACTTATTTATTTTTTTAAAATCAATACCAATCCATCTCTAACCGTTACAATCACCTTCTCAGTAGAATTGTCTTCAGCGATTTTTTCTGTAAACGCATGAATTGCGCGTGCATTTTTTCCGGTTATTTCTGGCTGCAATACTTCTCCATGGAAAAAAATATTATCTGCAATTAGTAAACCTCCCTTTCTCAGGTTTTTCATTACCAGTGTGTAATATTCGCAGTAACCTGTTTTATCTGCATCCAAAAATACAAGGTCCCAGGTAGGGGTTAGGTTAGGAATGATTTCCATGGCATTTCCAATATGCAGCTGAATCTGATGCCCATTAGGGAGTTGGTTAAAATATTTTTTTGCTACAGCTGCTTCTGATTCCCTGCATTCAATAGTATGGAGTTCACCTTCTCGTGATAAGCCTTCTGCTAAGCATCCGGCACTATAACCAGTGAAGGTTCCAATCTCCAAAATATAACGGGGTTGCATAAGTTGGGATATAACCGATAGAAAGCGACCCTGCACATGGCCACTCAGCATATGCGATTGAGGATGATATTCCCGGGTTTCTTTTGAAAGCGCAACTGCCCATGCAGGTTCAGGAGAACTGAACTTTTCTGCATATGCTTCCGCCAATGGATGAATCATTTCCATAGGGCAAATATCCGCCAATTTTAGGGTTTTTTGCTAGTGGAAATGAAAAATAGACCGATAAAAGTGAACAGACCATTGATGATTAACAGTTCAATACCAATTTGATAGTTGTTAAACCAGGTAACAGCGTTTTTACTGAGGATGTAGCTTAATAAGGGTGCCAATAAACAAATCAGGGTAACGCCGGCATGATTGGGCAAACTGCGCTTGGTAAAAATGCCAAAAGCAAACAAGCCCAGTAAGGGGCCGTAGGTATAGCCTGCCAAATCTAAAATAATATCAATTACGCTCCTTTCGTTGATTTTATAAAAAATCATGATACAAATCAGAAAAAGTAGTGCAAATGAAAAGTGAACAGTAAGTCGTAATTTCTTTTTTTGATGTTCTAACAAGGCTGTTTTTTGTTGTAAGCCAAGTATGTCTATACAAAATGAAGAGGTAAGGGCAGTAAGTGCGCCATCTGCACTAGGAAATAATGCTGATATCAGTGCAATGATAAATAGAATGCCAATTGCAGGTGGCAAATAATTCATTACAACTGATGGAAATATTTTATCACCCATGATAAATTTATTATCAAGTGCTAGTTCCTTAACCATTTTTCCGTTTATCATAACTTCTTGATAAAGGGCACCTTTCGATTGTGCAAACATATATAATAACCCTCCGAGGAATAAAAACAACACCAAAACCGATACCAAAACAATAGCGAGGGTAATTACATTTTTTTGCGAATCGGCTAATTTCTTTACGCTGATATTTTTTTGCATCATTTCTTGGTCGAGGCCGGTCATAGCAATAGTTATAAATGCCCCACCAATAATTTGTTTTAGAAAAAATCCTTTGCTATTTACATCGGTATTGAATACATGCAGGTAGCCGATATTTTTCATCTGGGTAATCGCATCTCCTAGTGAGAGTTGCATGTTGTTCAATATATAAATTACACAAACCACTAGACCGGTTATCATCAGGGAGGTTTGTAGGGTATCGGTATACACAATTGTTTTTACGCCTCCTTCAAAAGTATAGAGCAGAATCATGAGTAATATAACGGCAGCCGTAACAATAAAAGGTACTCCCATACGGTCTAGAATAAAGAATTGTAGCACATTAATTACCAGGTACAGCCTTGCAGTTGCTCCCACGGTTCTGCTAATAATAAAGAAAAGTGCCCCGGTTTTATAAGCAGTATTGCCAAATCTTTGTAAAAGATAATGGTAGATGGAAGTGAGGTTCAGTTTGTAGTAAATAGGGAGCAATACAAAGGCAATTACCGCATAGCCCATTAAATATCCTAAGGCAACTTGCAGGTAGGCAAATCCCTTAAATGCCGATCCACTGAAATCGCCTACCCCTCCGGGTACACTCACAAAAGTTACTCCACTAAGGGAGGTTCCAATCATACCAAAAGCAACGAGCATCCAGTTACTGTTCTTATTGCCAATAAAGAATGACTCATTGTTGCTGTTTCGGCCCGTATACCAGGCTACACCCAGCAGCACAATAAAGTATGCGATTACAAAACCAAAAAGCAGAATTGGCGACATAACGAGGGTTTGTGCAAAACAATGAAGTAATTTGTAAAGATGTAAAAAATAATTCACCTATTTTTCCATTTTAATGATCGCTTTATGTCCATTGAACGAATTGCTGTGTTTTGTGGCTCTAAATCAGGTACTTCTCCTGTTTTTGTTACCCATGCACAGGAACTAGGTGCTTTATTGGCCCTTCGGGGAAAAACGATGGTTTATGGAGGAGGAAGCGTGGGATTGATGGGTGCAGTGGCAGATGCAGTAATGCATGGCGGCGGTCAGGTGATTGGTGTAATTACCGAACTACTGTTAACCTGGGAGCAGCAACATACCGGAATTTCCGATTTACGGGTGGTTCCTGATATGCATGTGCGCAAAAAAATGATGTACGAATTAAGTGATGCAGCCATCATTTTACCCGGCGGCAATGGAACACTGGATGAATTGTTCGAAATGTTAACCTGGAATACCTTGCAAATTCATGATAAGAAAATCGTTATATTGAATTCTGGTGGCTATTATCAGCACTTAATTGCCCATATGCACCAAATGCAGGCGGAAGGTTTTTTGTATGAAAACTGGAAAGAAAGGTTAATTGTGGTAGATACCCCCGCTGCAGCAATTAGCGTGTTGGATGGAGATATACCCCAAATCCAGCCCTAAATACGGGAAGGGGGTCGTTGTATTGATCGCGGTAGGGCGAATTCGGATTTTGTAATACATCTATCAATAAACCCACATACGATAATCTACTACCCCGCATTCGGGTTCCATATCCGATTCCAACCAACATACTTTCCGCTGAAAAATTATACTTCGTAGTTTGCTGAGTACTAACATTCTTCTGAGACGAATTGGTCCAGTTATATTCAGGCTGTATTTGGATATAGAAAAAATTTACCGGCCAAATGCGGGTAAATAAACCTGCTCCATAATTGATATTCTGAAATCGTATGGAACTAAATTCCGATGCATTCTGAGAATAATAGTTAAAGTTTACGGCCGCGCCAACATCTAGCCAATTATTCAAACTAAATCCCAATTCTGGGTTCAATCCTATGTTAAAAGAGCGACTGGCAATTCCTAAATTCAGGCCAGATCCAAAAAACATATTCGATCGGGAAAACCCCTTATTCATATCCTCATTTTGCTGCTGGGCAAATAGCTTACTACAGAAAATACTAAATAGTAATAAAAGCAAACTTTTTTTCATATATTAAATGATAAAACAAACCTACTATTTATAAGTTTTGATAGGATGATCATAGCTATAAAATTATGTTAGGGTTTGCGATTGGCTGGTTACATTTTTATGTAGATATTTTAAATCAATTAATTATATATACTTAAATAATACAATAATAAATTTTATTATAAAATTTCACTTACCGCAAACATACAAAAGGCTAACTTCGCATAATACTAACAATTGTAAGTATGAGTGATTTGCGTAATTGGAAGCAGGTTCCGATTTCAGAAATAGCGGAGTTTGATCATCCGGGTGTACAGTACCAATGTACCCGTGAATTTTTAATTTCCCAAACCCTGTTAAGGGGGGAAGGCAGCCTAAGTGATACCGGTGCCCTTTGTATTGACACAGGAAAATTCACCGGTCGATCGCCTAGAGACAAATTTATTGTGAAAGATGCCATTACCAGCGATTCGGTAAATTGGAATCAATTTAATCAGCCAATTTCCGAACAAGTATTTGATGCTTTGCGAGATAAGATGCTGCATTATTTAGAACAGCAACCTGCTTTATGGGTGCGAGATGTTCGGGCGGGAGATCATCCGGAATTTCACTTAACGATTCGGGTATTGAATGAAAATCCTTGGAGTAATCTTTTTGTAGCCAATATGTTTTTGCCTCCCGATTACTCGGTTAAAGATGCCCAACCAGATTGGCTGATTATTCAGCTACCCTCTTTTCTGGCCGACCCAGCTACCGATGGGGTGCCGCATCCTCAGTTTAGCTTACTATCATTTTCCAGCAGAACAATTTTGATTGGGGGAACAGGTTATACGGGAGAAATGAAAAAAGGCATATTTACGGTGCTAAACTTTTTATTGCCTCACCAGCACCAGGTATTGAGTATGCATTGCAGTGCGAATAAGGGAACTACTGGGGATGTGGCCATATTTTTTGGATTGAGTGGTACTGGAAAAACTACGCTCAGTGCCGACCCAAACAGACAATTAATTGGGGATGATGAGCATGGGTGGACGGATAAGGGTGTTTTTAATTTCGAAGGGGGCTGTTATGCCAAAGTAATCAATTTAAATGCTGCGCAAGAACCGGAAATTTTCAGTGCGATTCGAAAAGGGGCCTTATTAGAGAATACCCGATTTTTCCCAAATACTAATCAAGTTGATTTTGCCAATAAATCGGTAACTGAAAACACAAGGGTTAGTTATCCGTTATCATTTATTCCCCATGCCTGCTCACCAGCAAGGGGCGGGCATCCGGCTATATTATTTTTTCTTACCTGCGATGCGTATGGAGTGCTTCCACCCATTAGTCAGTTAAGTGTTGCCGAAGCGATGTATCAATTTATCAGCGGGTATACAGCAAAAGTAGCAGGAACTGAAACGGGCATATCCGAGCCGGTTGCCACTTTCAGTGCCTGTTTTGGAGCCCCCTTTATGCCGCTGCATCCCGGAATATATGCGCAACTACTCGGCAAAAAATTGCAACAACAGGGGGTAGAAGTTTGGCTGATCAATACGGGATGGATAGGCGGTGCTTATGGAACAGGTTCCCGCATAAAGCTTAGCTATACTCGAACAATGATTGAAGCAGTTTTTCAACGAAAATTTCAAGGGGTAACTAAAATCGCTCATCCCAATTTTGGTATGCAAATACCTACCCATTGTGAGGGTATACCCGATGATATATTAATACCCTGGAAAAGTTGGCAGGATGAAAATGCTTATCAAAGTCAGAGCAATCGATTGGCAACAATGTTTGCCGAAAACTTTGAACAATATGCTTCAGGGGTAGATGAAAACATTAGAAATGCTGGTCCGAAAGTTATCAGTTAAAACAAACCATAAAGGGTACTGTCGATCTTGCGAATAATCTCACCCAAGTGTTCCTCGTTTTCTGCGAATTTGTTTTTGTCGCAATCAATAATTAATACGGGACCTTCGCGGTAACTTTCTATCCACTTATTGTAAAACTCATTCAGTTTTTTTAGATAATCGAGCCGAATATTTTCTTCATATTCCCTTCCTCTTTTTTGAATTTGCGAAACCAGGGTAGGCACCGATGCTTTCAGGTATATCAGCAAGTCGGGCGGTTGTACCATGGTTTTGAGGGTTTGAAAAAACTGATAGTAATTATCAAAATCTCGCTTGCTCATCAGTCCCATTTCATGCAGATTGGGGGCAAATATGTTGGCGTCTTCAAATATGGTTCTGTCTTGAATGATGGTTTCTGTTCCATGATGAATTTCCAGAAGCTGATTCAAACGGCTATTGAGAAAATAAATTTGCAAATTGAAGCTCCAACGAGGCATATCATCGTAAAAATCCATGAGGTAGGGATTCTGATCTACATCTTCAAATTGGGGTATCCAGCGATAGTGTTTGCTGAGTAATTCGGTAAGGGTAGTTTTACCGGCTCCAATGTTTCCGGCCACTGCCACATGCTTTATTTTTTTCGCTTTTGCCATAAGTTACAAGATACAATTATTTTATCATTTACGGGGTTCAAAAGGCTTTCCCCAACTTTCATTTAGGCATTGTTGGTGCCTACTGCGTTTTTTACCAGTTGAAGGGTATCGCTTGCACTGGCTCGGGCTTTTTCGGCACCCAGTCTAATGATTTTCTTCAGCAATTCTGGATTGGCTTGTAAATCAGTAGCTTTCTCCCGAATCGGGCGGATAAAGCCAATCATATCTTCTGCCAATTGCTTTTTTAAATCGCCATATCGGATGATACATTTTCCTTCGCTGCTATTATTATAATCTGCATTGAATTTTGCAACGGTATCCGGTGAACTCACCAGTTTCATCAGGGTGAACAAATTTTCAATGTAATCGGGTTTGCTTGCATTTTCCGTTGCAGGTCCCTGATCGGTTTTTGATTTGGCAATTTTTTTACGGATGGTATCATCGTCATCAGCCAGATACAGGGTAGAAAGTTGGTTTTCGCTTTTGCTCATTTTTCCTTCCCCATCTAGCCCTAGAATTTTTACCAGTTCACCTCCATAATTGAAACCGTAGGGTAGTGGAAATACTTCCCCATATCGGTGATTAAACCGTTCGGCGAAGTTTCGGGCCATTTCTAAATTTTGTTCTTGGTCTTTGCCAACCGGCACTTTAACTGCCCGGTGAATTAATATGTCTGCCGCCTGTAAAACCGGATAAGTAAGTAAACCCGCATTTACATTTTCGGGCTGCAGTCGAACCTTCTCTTTAAAAGTTACTGTTTTCTCCAATTCGCCTTTGTAGGCTAGCATATTCAGGTACAGATATAATTCGGCAATTTCGGGCACATCACTTTGCACATAAAGGGCAACCTGTTCAGGATCTAATCCGCAGGCAATGTTTTCTGCAATTACCCGATTTACACTCTGCTTCAGTTCTTTGGTATCCGGATGGGTGGTTAAGCTATGCCAGTTGGCAACAAAAAAATAGCAGGTAAATTCCGATTGCATGCGAACAAAATTTCGCATGGCACCAAAATAATTACCCAAATGTAAGAACCCGGTAGGCCGGATTCCGCTTAATACTACCTCCTTACTCATAGGGCGCGAAGATAATATGCCTGCTTCGTTTTATGGTATAACTGGCCCTGTTTTTTTGCATATACCGAAGATTTTCGGGGTATAATTAACGGTAAGTTTTAGCGGGTAAGTAGCTAAATTTGTAGGGTTGCTCAATTGTTTGTCTATTCCAGGATCTTCCAACATATTATCTACACCCATTGAGTTCCTGAAAGGGGTGGGCCCTGTGCGGGCAGAATTGCTGAAAAAAGAACTGCAGCTATTCACTTTTGCCGATTTATTGGAGCATTTTCCCATTCGCCACATCGATAAAACCAGTATTAGCTTAATCAGCGATATCCATCCCGATACCGACTCCATTCAAGTAGCCGGCACTTTGTTATTTACTGAGGTGGTAGGAGCGGGCAGGGGAAAAAGACTGATTGCCCAAATCAGAGATAGTTCCGGCACGATGGAATTAGCTTGGTTTCAGGGGATTAACTGGGTAACCAAACAATTACAGGAAGGAACTACCTATCTGGTATTTGGTAAAACCGGTTTTTTTAATGGCAAGCCCCAAATTGTTCATCCAGAACTGGAAGTGTACACGCCAGCCAGAGGAGATGGAAAACCCTTTTTAGAACCGGTTTATCCAAGCACCGAGAAGTTGAAAGCCAGGGGATTGAATGGTCGCCAACTGGCAAAATTAACGGCCAACTTATTTGCACAAATTCAGCCGGCTGATATTCCTGAAAATATACCTGAATATATTTTAGCACCCCAACAACTGATTGGTCGGTCGCAGGCGTTTCGTCAAATTCATTTTCCGGCATCTCCCGAAGATTATCGAAAGGCAATTGATCGAATGAAATTTGAAGAATTTTTTATCGCACAAATTCGATTAAACCTGGTTCGGTTGCGAAGACATAAGCAGAGTAAGGGTGTGATGTTCGAAAAAGTAGGCGATTTATTTAATCAGTTTTTTCATCAGTATTTGCCATTTTCATTAACCGGGGCTCAAAAAAGGGTGCTGCGTGAAATTAGAAATGATACTGGTCAGGGTAAACAAATGAATCGTCTGCTGCAGGGTGATGTAGGAAGTGGGAAAACCATTGTAGCATTGATGAGTATGCTGTTGGCAGCCGATAATGGCTATCAGAGTTGCTTTATGGCTCCCACCGAAATTTTGGTGCAGCAACACTATGCAAGTCTTCAAAAACTACTTAAAGATTTACCCATACAGGTAGCCATGTTAACCGGCAGTACCAAAACGGCTGCCCGTAAGGAAATTTTAAAAGGACTGGCAGATCAAACCATTCAGATAGTAGTGGGTACCCATGCGGTTATTGAAGATGTGGTGCAATTTAAAAAACTCGGTTTGGTAATAGTAGATGAGCAACATCGTTTTGGGGTAGCCCAACGGGCTCGTCTTTGGGAAAAAGCTGCTATCCCCCCGCATGTGCTGGTAATGACGGCCACACCGATACCCCGAACTTTGGCAATGACTGCATACGGAGATTTGGATTACAGTGTTATGGATGAATTACCTCCGGGTAGGCAACCCATAACTACGGTGCATCGCAACGAATCGGCACGTGGTCAGGTATATGATTTTGTTCGCAGTGAGATTGAAAAAGGAAGGCAAGCCTATTTTATTTATCCTTTAATAGAGGAGAGTGAGAAAATGAGTTATGAAGATCTTACCCAAGGGTATGAACAGGTAAAAAGTTTTTTTCCGGAGCCCCGGTTTAGAATCAGCATGGTACATGGCCGAATGCCAACCGACCTGAAAGAAACCAATATGCAACGGTTTGTAAGTGGTGATACCCAGGTAATGGTGAGTACAACGGTAATTGAAGTGGGAGTAGATGTGCCCAATGCAACTGTAATGGTGATAGAAAGTGCCGAAAAATTTGGCTTATCTCAGTTGCACCAGCTGCGGGGTAGGGTTGGTAGGGGCATCGAAAAAAGTTTTTGCATTTTATTAACGAGTTACAAAACCAGCAAAGAAGCTGCGGAACGTATCCAAGTTATGACGAGTACCAATGATGGTTTTGTAGTGGCAGAGAAGGACTTAGCCCTTCGCGGGCCGGGAGAAATAGAAGGTACCCGCCAGAGTGGGGCGCTCAATTTTAAGGTGGC
>Ga0114981_10001429_pt1 | contig 15721 bp, 9 predicted proteins | sample S_140806_MF_Meta_FD_87028 | JGI IMG/M metagenome (GOLD analysis project Ga0114981, IMG submission 87028) | Freshwater microbial communities from Lake Simoncouche, Canada to study carbon cycling - S_140806_MF_MetaG | ecosystem: Environmental > Aquatic > Freshwater > Lake | place: Lake...
ATGAATGATACCTCGCCTGCCGCTGACGCTCTTCAGATGGAGCTGTATGCCCGAATGCCTGCGAGGAAACGCGTGCGCCAAGCCATCACTCGCAGCGCTTCGTTGAGGAGGATGGTTTGGCAGCGAGTGGTCGAGGCCCACCCCGCTGCCAGTGCGGACCAGTTGCGCCTGGCTTTTGCCAGCCGGTGGCTGGGCGAGGAACTCGCGGAGCGGGTGTATGGAGGTGCTCAGCATGGATGAGACCTTGATGCTGGCCATCGAGGTGGCGATGATCTTTGAGAACCTGGGCGTGGACTACTTTATCGGCGGTTCGTTGGCCAGCTCGCAGCACGGGGTGCCACGAGCCACGTTGGATGCAGACATGGTGGCGAGGCTGAGGCCGGCACACGTCAGACCGCTGCTCCAGGCGCTGGGCGAAGCCTGGTATGCGGATGAAGCCGCGATCTGTGAGGCGATCTCGGCGAAGTCGTCGTTCAATCTCATCCATCTCGACACGGCGCAGAAGGTGGACGTATTCGTCTCCAAGGAACGGCCTTTTGAGCAGAGTCAGTTTGCTTCAGCCAGGCGCCTGTCGCTTGGAGATGATGACGTCCAACACGATCCCTACTTCGCCAGCGCCGAGCACTCCATCCTGGCGAAGCTTGAATGGTTCCGCCTCGGTGGAGAACTCTCCGATCGCCAGTGGAATGACATCCTCGGTATCCTGCGAGTTCAGGCAGGAACACTGGATGAGGCCCGTCTGCGAGCCGAGGCGAGAGGACTCGGCGTCGCTGACCTGCTAGAGAAGGCATTCGCGGCAACGCCTCAATAGCTCAGCCACTTCTCCGCCACCGTCATCGGCATGCCTTTTTTCACGGCGCAGTCTTCGACTTGGGACGTTGCCGAGGTCGGTGGAGATGCCGAAGTAGCGGGCTTGGGGGTGATTGAAGTAGAGGCCGCTGACGCTGGTGCCGTCGCTGGAGGTCAAAGACGAGTTTGCGATCCATTTTGAGCCTTTGAAGGCCGACACAAAGATGGCCGAGCCACAATACTGGAGCCACGCGACCTTCACCAAGGCCATGAAAGGCCTCGGCGTGGGCTTCACGCTGGTGCACGAAGGTCAATAACTGAGCCAGGAGCTCAGCCACTTCTCGGCCACCGCCAGCGGCATGCCTTTTCTTGCGGCGTAATCTTCGACCTGGTCTTTGCCGAGGTCGGTGGAGATGCCGAAGTAGCGGGCTTGCGGGTGATTGAAGTAGAGGCCGCTGACGCTGGCACCGGGGTGCATGGCGAAGCTTTCGGTGAGCTCGCAGCCGGTTTTGGCGGTGGCGTCGAGGAGGGCGAAGAGGGTCTTTTTCTCGGTGTGGTCCGGCTGCGCGGGGTAACCGGGTGCGGGACGGATGCCGCGATACTTTTCGCGGATGAGTTCGTCGTTGCTGAGGTCGCCAGGCTTTTCGATGCCGCACTGGAAGCGGGCCTGCTGGTGCAGCCACTCGGCAAAGGCCTCCGCGAGGCGATCCGCGAGCGCTTTGACGATGATGCTGGAATACGGGTCGTTCACGGCATCGTAGGTCTTCGCATACTCATCACCACCGTGGATGGTGACGGCGAATCCGCCGATGTAGTCAGTGCGGCCGCTGTCCTTCGGCGCGATGAAATCGGCGAGGGCGTAGTTTGGCGTGTCTTTCTTGATCTGTTGCTGACGCAGCGTGTGCAAGGCGGTGCCGTTGGCGAGAACGATGTCGTCACCGACGCTGTTGGCCTCAAAGTAGCCGACGACGCCTTTGGCGGTGAAGCGTTGCTCCTTGATGATGAGGTCGAGCAAGGCATTCGCATCGCGATAGAGCTTGGCGGCCTCGGCTTCGGCACCGGCTTTCTTGTCAGCTTCGTCCCAGGCGCTGGAGAAAATTTGCTCCTTCGAATTCCAGCGGCCACGCAGTTCCCAAGTGTGGAAGAAGGGCGACCAGTCGATGAAGCGGCGCAGCTCTTCGATGGAAGGCAGGATGGTTACCTCTCCCAGTTTGGCGGGTTTGGCGATTTCGACGCTGCTCCAGTCGCAGGTGAACTTGTTTGCCCGAGCGGCGTCGATGCTGAGGATGTCGCGGGCCTTCTTCTGGCCGTATTTGGCACGCATTTCGTCATGCCGTGTCTCGTTTTGAGCCACGAAGGCGGCTTTGTGCTCCTCGCTGATCAAGGAGGTCGTGACCGGCACGGAGCGTGAGGCATCCAGCACATGCACCACGGGGCCGGAGTAATGCGGGGCGATCTTGATGGCGGTGTGCGCGGCGCTGGTGGTGGCACCGCCGATGAGCAGCGGCACTTTGAAACCCTGGCGCTCCATCTCGGAGGCCACATGCGTCATTTCATCGAGCGATGGTGTGATGAGGCCGGACAGGCCGATAACATCCGCGCCGATCTCCCGTGCCTTTTCCAAAATCTTATCGCAGGGCACCATGACGCCGAGGTCGGTGACTTCGAAGCCATTGCAGGCCAGGACGACGCCGACGATGTTTTTGCCGATGTCATGCACATCGCCTTTGACGGTGGCGATGAGGAATTTGCCCGCGCCTTTGGAGACGGGATTTTTGAGCTTTTCGGCCTCCATCGCCGGGGTGAGCACCGCGACGCTTTGTTTCATCACGCGGGCGGACTTCACCACCTGTGGGAGGAACATTTTACCTTCGCCGAAGAGATCCCCGACGACTTTCATGCCGTCCATGAGCGGGCCTTCGATGACTTTGAGAGGCACGCCGTATTTGACGAGCGCTTCCTCGGTGTCCGGGATGATGAAATCGGTAATGCCTTTGAGCAGCGCATGCTCCAGACGCTTCTCGACGCTGGCTTCACGCCAAGAGAGATCGGCTTCGGCACGCTTGGCTCCGGCGACGCCTTTGAACTGCTCCGCAAATTCGACGAGCGCCTCGGTGGCACCGGGATGGCGATTGAGGAGCACGTCTTCCACCTTGGTGAGGAGCTCCTTCGGGATGTCCTCATACACTTCGAGCATCCCGGCATTCACGATGCCCATGTCCATGCCGGCTTTGATGGCGTGGAAGAGGAAGGCGCTGTGCATGGCCTCACGCACCTTGTTGTTGCCGCGGAAGCTGAAGCTGATGTTGCTCACGCCGCCGCTGACTTTGGCACCGGGGAGGTTTTCTTTGATCCAGCGGGTCGCGTTGATGAAGTCGAGCGCGTAGTTGTTGTGCTCCTCCATGCCGGTGGCGACGGTGAGGATGTTCGGATCAAAGATGATGTCCTGCGGATTGAAGCCCACTTCATCGACGAGAATGCGGTAGGCGCGTTCGCAAATGCGGATCTTGTCCTCGTAGGTCGCGGCCTGGCCTTTTTCGTCAAAGGCCATCACCACGGCGGCGGCACCGTAGCGTTTGATGCTGCCTGCACGCTCGCGGAAGGCCTCTTCGCCTTCCTTCATCGAGATGGAGTTCGCGATGCCCTTGCCTTGCAGCATCTTCAATCCGGCCTCGACGACTTCCCACTTCGACGAATCGACCATGATGGGCACTTTCGTCACCTCCGGCTCGGTTTGCAGGAGCGCGAGGAACTTCGTCATCATGTCCACGCCGTCGATGAGGCCTTCGTCCATGCACACGTCGATGACGTTGGCTCCATTTTCGACCTGCTGACGTGCGACGCTGACGGCCTCCTCCAGCTTGCCTTCTTTGATGAGCTTGGCGAATTTCGGCGAGCCAGCCACGTTCGTGCGCTCGCCGATCATGAGGTAGTTCGCGAGCTTCGTGTGATTGTAGGCCATCGTGCCCGACAAACGCATGATCGGCTCTGGTGTCGGCACATGACGCGGCTCGATTCCCTTCACAGCCTTGGCGATGGCTTCGATGTGAGCGGGCGTGTTGCCGCAGCAGCCGCCCATGATGTTCACAAAGCCCGATTTGGCGAAATCCGTCGCGAACTCGGCCATGTGATGCGGCAGCAGGTCAAAGCCCGTCGGTGCCAACGCATTCGGCAGACCCGCATTCGGATACGCGGAGACGAAGCAACCCGCTTTCGCCGCGAGCTCCTCGATATACGGCCGCATTTCATCAGGACCCGCCGAGCAGTTCATGCCGATGCTCAGTGGCTTCACATGCATCATCGCATTGAGATAAGCCTCCACGTCCTGCGCGGAAACCAGCGTGCGGCCCTTCACCATCGCGGCGGAGATTTGCACCGGCAGCTCGACCTGGTCCTTCTCAAACACTTCCTGAATGGCAAACAGCGCCGCCTTCGCATTCAGCGAATCGAAGATCGTCTCCACGAGCAGCGTGTCGCTCCCCCCCGCGATCAAGGCGCGGATTTGGTGCATGTAAGCCTGCTTCACTTGATCAAAGGTGATTGGGCGAAACGCCGGATCATCAGCATCCACCTGGAAGTTCAGCGACACCGTCATCGGCCCGATGGCACCAGCCACGTAGCGCTTCACGCCCGTGTCATTCGCCACGCGATCCGCCCACTTCCGGCACTGCTGTGCCGACATGAAATTGATGTCCCACGCGACCTCATTGACGTAGGCGTTTTCGATCACGCTCTGGTAGAACTCCGGGTCCTTCCGCCCACCGTGGTCACGCGGGTCTTCGATGAACAAATCGCTCTGCGCCACGGAGGTCGCCCCGAAGGTATTCGTCTCGATGATGTCTGCCCCGGCCTCCAGGAAGCGGCGGTGAATGTCCTCAATGATCTCCGGCTTCGTGATGCTCAGGATGTCGCCATTGTTGAGCAGGTCCTTTTCGTTCTTGGAAAAGCGAGTGCCGCGAGCCGCTGTCTCGTCGAGCACACCCTTGGCTTTATATTCGCGGATGGTCGTGCCCATGGCACCATCGATCACGAGGATGCGCTGGCGCATGGCGGCTTCGAGTTCGGGGCGGCAGTTGGGACGGGCGGGCATGGCCGAAACTAGCGCCAGACTGCGAAGGGTCAACCTTTCGCATCAACGCATCATGATTTGAGCATGTGAGGTTTATTCCATTCAAAAAGCCAAGCTTTTGCGGGGGCTAAAATCGAAAATTCACATTAGTCCCCGTATTCTGCGGACCATGATCCGCGACCTTCTCCCGCTGCTCGCCCTTCTCGCTGCTCAACCGCTTCACGCGGAGTTCCAGGCTGGGGCGGCGGTGATCGACATCACGCCGCCGAAGCTGCCGGTGTTGGTGAATGGCGGGATGCTCAGTCGCTACCTCGACAAGATCCACACGCGGGTGAATGCGCGTGCCATCGTGGCCACGGATGGGAAGGAGTCTGTAGCCATCGTGGTGGTGGATAGCTGCATGATGGGGCGCGAGATGCTTGATGAGGCAAAGAAGGCGGCATCGGTGAAGACGGGCATCGCCGCCGATCACATGCTGATCTCCGCCACGCATTCGCATACGGCACCGGCTTCGATGGGCTGCCTCGGCACGGAGGGGGATCCGGCTTATGTGCCTTTTTTGAAGGAAAAACTCGTCGAAGCCATCGCGGCGGCGCAAAAGGCGCTCAAACCGGCCCGCATCGGTTTTGCGAAGGAGGACGCGGCGGCCTTCACGGCGCTGCGCCAGTGGATCCGCAGGCCGGACAAGCTCGCGGAGGACCCTTTTGGCAACCTGAGCGTGCGGGCGAACATGCATGCTGGCCGTAGGTGGGATGATGTGACCGGCGAATCCGGCCCCGAGGACCCTGATCTCTCGCTCATCTCCATTCAAAGCGCCGAGGGCAAGCCGCTCGCCGTGCTGGCGAACTTCTCCATGCACTACTTTGGCGACAAGGACATCAGCGCCGACTACTTCGGCCTCTTCTCGGAGGGCCTCAAACAACGCATCGACCCGCAGGGCGGCATGGTCGGCATCATGTCCCACGGTTGCAGCGGGGACATCTACCGCGTCGATTACAAAGTGCCGGAGAAAGACCGCCCGAAGCCCACCATCGACGAGTACACCCAGGGTCTGCTCGACATCGCGATGAAGGCCTACACGCAAATCGAGTATCGCAGTGATGTCGATGTGGCCATGGCCGAGCGGCGCATGACGCTGAAATACCGCGTGCCGGACAAACAACGCCTCGAATGGGCCCAGCGCATCGTCGCCGAGATGGGCGATCGTTTGGCGAAGACGCCGACGGAGGTCTATGCCCGCGAGCAGATCATCCTGCATGAGCGCCAGCAGACGGAGATCGTCGTGCAGGCGCTGCGCATCGGCCCCATCGGCATTGCCACCACGCCGAACGAAACCTATGCGATCACCGGTCTCAAGATCAAAGCCGCCAGCCCGCTGCCTCACACGATGGTCATCGAGCTGGCGAACGGTGGCGATGGCTACATCCCGCCGCCTGAGATGCATGCCTGGGGCGGTTACAACACCTGGGCTGCACGTTCCGCTGGCCTCGAGGTCATGGCGGAGCCAAAGATCACTCAGGCGGCCATCGGTTTGCTCGAAACGGTGAGTAAAGCCCCGCGCAAAGCCTGGGTGCTGCCCGCCACAGCCGCTGCGAAGGCCACGGCGGATCTCGGCCCGCGTTCGTTCTGGCGCTTGAATGAATTCACCGGCCCCGTGGCCGCCGATGTTACGAAGAACCAGCGCCACGCCAGCTACGAGGGCGGTGTGGCCTACTACCTCGATGGCCCGCCCGCCGGGCAGCGTGCGCCGCACTTTGTTGGTGGTCGTTTGTGCTCCGATCTCAGCGGCCTCGGCGATGACTACACGCTCTCGCTGTGGATCTGGAACGGCATGCCGAATGAGGCCCGCGACTTCTGCGGCTGGTTTTACTCCCGCGATCACAACCACGGCACCAGCGCCTTCGGCGAGCACCTCGGCATCGGCGGCAAAAGCGGAAACACCGGCAAACTCGTCTTCCAAGCTGGTGAAGCTCTCTTCGTCGGCAAAACCGAGCTGCCTCGCTGGACCTGGCAGCACATCGCCCTCGTGCGGAAAGGCGGCAAAGTGCTCGTCTATTTCAATGGAGCCCTCGATCTCGAAGCCGAGGCCCCCGCCGTGAAAATCCCCGCTCTCTTCCTCGGCGGCCGCAGCGACAACGCCGACAACTGGGAAGGCCGCCTGGATGAAGTCGCGGTGTTTGACCGTGTGCTCAGCGCTGAAGAGATCACGAAGCTCAGCCTGCGGTGAAGCAAGGCATCCATGAAAAGGGTGGAATGATTGGGTTCATCATTTTACCTTCGATGGCTGGTGGATCACATATTCGATCGGGCCGTCCGCGTTGCCGATGCGTTGATGTTTGTCGTTCCCCGCCTGCATCGCTGTGCGAAGCACTGCGGGCAGGGGCCTTCAGGCCTTGATCGGACGCTCCCGGACGGGCTAAAGCCCGAACGACAAACTGCCCGGCTGAACAGGCCGCCGAGCCTCTTTGAGTGGTGAAAATGCCACGCTGGCGAAGTTGACATTCCACGGCAACTCCTTGAACGCGGCGGCGCATCAAATTTGCTTTTCTTATCTGCGCCGCCCTTCTCCTCACCTCTCAGATACTTGCCACGGATCATGCCCCAGCTCGCTGACGTCTGCGTCAGGCCGCGCCCCACATTCTCCAGGCCCTTGAGCATGTTCGAGTTCTTCTTGGCGATGCCTCTTCCATCAAGTCCAGCCCGTCCCAGGTATCGCTCAGGCCCTGCCAGTAGGGCTTCGTCTGCTTGGCCTTGTCATTGATCGGCTCGGACTGCTGCACGATGCAGACCACCGCTTTACACATGTCATCCACGAGGCTTTGGGCCGTGGGGGCCTTACCTTTTTTGTGAGAGGCGGCCGCAGCGGTCTTTTTGGATGGCTTGCCTTCGAGTGGTACGGGTGACAGGCCGGCGAAGCCAAGACACGTGAGCAGCGTGAGAGTGCTGTGTGTTTTCATGGGGTGAAGAGGGCCGCTTTTTAAGCGCAATAATCGTGCCTTTGTCACGGGTATTGCTACAAACTTATGGACACATCCTCCCCGCCGCCGCCGCGGCGTGAATCACACACTTGAAGGCCCCGCCTGCGCCATCAGCTTCACCGTAGCCAGACCATTCCGCCATGGTTTGGTAGCTCAGCTCCTCCCAGCCGAGCTCACGGCACCAGGCGCGGTAATCGGTGAAATTGATGTCCGCCGTCAAATCCATGCGACCGGGGCTTTGCAGCAGCTCCGGCCAGTAAAGCCGCTGATGCATTAAATAACCTCGAAGGGTCCCGCCCGGCCTCCGGTGAGACAAAGCTGGAAATTCATCGCCGTAGTCGATGGTGAGCATCTGACCGCGTTTCCAATGCGCCGACCACTTTTGCATCCACTCGCGAATGCTCGGATGGATTTCGCATCGCTGGCCATCCGCGAAAGCCGTGTGCCGCAAGGCTGAAAACGGCTGCGGGTCGATTTCGAGCGGTCGCAACTCCTCTGGCACCCAAACTTCATGCCACCTCCCGCCGCGCCACTCGATCAAAGTGGCCGGAAAGGCATCGAGAAGCTCGTTGTGATAAATCCACGCATCCCCGCCCGTCGCCGCGAGCGCGGACTCGATGGTTTCATGCCACGTCACGCCTTTAAGACGCTTCTGCTGCTGCTCACGAAGCACGGGCGAGGTCTCGACGATGTGAAACCGCATTCGCCAGCGCCGCAGCAGGCCAAGTGACCTCTGCACCTGCTCCATGAGCTGCCCGTTCCCCGCGCCGATCTCGATCACATTCCGCGCCCCCTTCAGCCATGCCGCGATGCGCTTTCCGAGCGCCGGCGAACGCGTGGCCGAGGTGCTGAAGTCTCCACGAGCACCGACGGTCTTGATGTTCCGCGTGTAGTAGCCGCGCTGCGGATCAAACAGCGCACGGCTCATGAAACTGGAGAAGGGTTCGGGCATGCTCGTGAGATGCTCGGCAAGAAACGAGCTTCGTCACCCGCTTTCGATGCCTCATGCCTGTTCTCGACCTTTTTCGACTCGATGGAAAACGTGCCCTCATCACCGGTGGCTCGCGTGGGCTCGGTTTGGAGATGGCGAAGGCCTTGAGTGAGGCCGGGGCGGAGGTCATCATCACGGGATCGAGTGAGGCGAACCTGCTCAAGGCCCGCGAGGAATGGCCCTTCACCACGATCCAAGCCGATCTCTCCAAGCCCGAAGAAGCCGAGCGCTTGTGCGAGGTGCTTCTGCGGGATCATCCGCCCGTCGACATCCTCATCAACAACGTGGGCGGTCGCCGCATCAACACGCCGACGGAGGATTTGGCGCTGAAAGACTGGCAGCGGATCATCGACCTCAATCTGACGCAGGCCTTTATCCTCACCAAACGCCTCGGCGGGGCGATGATCCCGCGAAAGTGGGGGCGCATCATCAACATCGCCTCCATCAACGCCCTCTGGCCTGGCAAGGCGATGCGCGGTCGCAGTTATGAGGCCTCGAAAGGTGCCCTCGCCATGTTCACGAAGGCCGTGGCGGCGGATTGGGCCGTGCATGGCATCACCGTGAACGCCATCGCGCCCGGTCCGTTTTTGACCGATGCGAACCGCCGCTGGATCGGCGAAAAGCCCGAGTTTGAAGCCGAAGTGGCCGCCAGTATCCCCGTAGGCCGCTGGGGTCGTCCTGAGGAGATCGGACCGCTCGCACTCTACCTCGCCAGCGAGGCCAGCAGTTTCATGACGGGCAGTGTTTTGGTGCTGGATGGCGGGAAACTGCTTTGGTGAATATTGAACTATGACAAACAAACACGAACTTCGCGGCGTCCTGCCGGTTTTCCAAACCCCTTGGCTGGAGGATGAGACGCTCGATCAGGAGACGCTGGAGCGGGAGATCGCGTGGCTTTACGACTGCGGCGCGAATGGGATCGTGATGGCGATGGTGTCGGAGACGTTGAGGTTGGATAGTGAGGAGCGGGAGGCGCTGGCGGCGGCGGCGTGCCGGTTGGGCAAGGATCGCGGGGTGGTGGTGATCAGTGTGGGCGCGGAGTCGTCGAAGGTGGCGGAGCGGTATGCGCGGCATGCGGAGAGCGTGGGCGCGGATGCCGTGATGGCGATTCCGCCGGTTTCCATCGGGATCGGCGAGGGGGAGCTGCTGGCGTATTACACGCGGATCATTGAGGCGATTGGCCTTCCGGTGATCGTGCAGGATGCGAGCGGCTATGTGGGCAAACCGATGCCGATTGGCATGCAGGCGCGGCTGTTGGAGGAGTTTGGGCCGGAGCGGGTGCAGTACAAGCCGGAGGCGAGCCCCATCGGGCCGAAGCTGAGCGAGTTGCGCGATGCGACGAAGGGCCGTGCTCGTGTGTTTGAGGGCACAGGCGGCATGGCGTTGGTGGATTCGTTCAAGCGTGGCGTGGCGGGCACGATGCCGGGCGCGGATCTGATTCGTGGCTTGGTGCCGCTTTGGAAGGCGCTCGAAGCTGGCGATGCAGACAAGGCGGATCGCATCCACGGGCCGCTAGCCGCGCTGGTTTCGATGCAGACGAGCCTGGATGGCTTTTTGGCGGTGGAGAAGCATCTGCTCGTGCGGCAGGGCATTTTCAAAAACACGCTGGTGCGTGGGCCGGTGAGCTTCAGGCTCGATGCGGAGACGATCCGGGAGGTGGAGCGGCAGTTTGATCGGATGATCACGGCGGCGGAGTCGTGATCGCGGCGCAAATCTCGAATTTCCAAGCGGGGTTTCCACGCCACTAGTGCGGGATGATGGACCAAAAAGCGCCCCAATCCCTCCTCGGCATGATGCCGGCGGAGGTGGAGGCTTTGATCAAGGAGATGGGCGAGCCGGGTTTCCGGGCGAAGCAGGTGGTGGAGTGGACATTTGTGCGCCGCGTGGCGGACATCGAAGCGATGACGAATCTGCCGAAGGCGCTGCGTGAGCGGTTGAAGGAGCGGCTGGTGACGCGGTCGATGTCCATCGCCACGGTGAGCGGTTCGGCGGACACGACGCGGAAGTTTCTGCTGAAGTTGAATGACGGTCGCTACGTGGAGACGGTGCTCATTCCGGCGAATCCGGCGCTTTACGGCGGCAAATCGGACCGGCGGACGCTGTGTGTGTCGAGCCAGGTGGGCTGCGCCTATGACTGCAAGTTCTGCGCCAGCGGGCTGGCGGGCTTCACGCGGAATCTGACGGCGGGGGAGATCGTGGAGCAGATCGTGCAGGTGGAGGCGCACACGGGCGAGCGGGTGGATAACCTGGTCTTCATGGGCATGGGCGAGCCGCTGGCGAATTTTTCGAACCTCATCAAGGCCATCGAGATCCTGAACGCGGAGTGGGGCATCGGCATCGGGGCGCGGCACATGACAGTGAGCACGAGCGGGCTGGCGCCACAGATCCACAAGCTGGCGGATTTCCCGCTGCAAATCCGCTTGGCCATCTCCCTGCACGGGGCGAGCGATCCGGTGCGGAATGAAATCATGCCGGTGAATCGCAAGTACCCGCTGGCGGAGCTTTTTGAGGCGCTGGAGGCCTGGAATGCGAAGCGGAAGCAGTTCCTGACCTTTGAATTCATCCTGATCGAGGACGTAAATGACGGCCTCGACCAGGCTCGGATGCTGGCCAAACGGGCGCGGAGCGTGAACGCGAAGGTGAACCTCATCCCCTACAACACGGTGGACGGTTTGCCCTGGAAACGGCCTTCCGAGCAGCGGCAGGATGCCTTTTTGGAGGTGCTGACCTCCGCCGGGGTGACGGCGACTTTGCGAAGGGAAAAGGGCCACGACATCGCGGCGGCCTGCGGACAGCTCCGGCTGAAGCAGGAAACGAGCGAGGGCATCATCGAGTCACCGATCCCGCAGAAACGGATCACCATTGGCGGCGGGGGTGGGAATTGAGCTTGTAAATTAATTAGGATTGCCATATTATCTATAAATTGGCATTCTGATGACCCTTTCCTCTCCTAAAGTTTGGCTGGCTGGCTGGCTTGCGGCGCTCATTCTGAGCTTCGCGGCCAAGGAAGCGCGTGCGAATGTCATGGTCGGAAACGTGGTTTGCCGGGACCAGAACGCGAATTTCCGCTTCGATCTCGGCGAGGGCGTGGCGGGGGTCGCGGTGCAGCTTTTTGCCGAAAATGACGATCCGCTCACGGCGCAGCCGGTGGCTTCGGCGGTGACGGTTGGCGATGGCTCGTTTTTGCTGCCGCCCGTGCCGGATGGCAGTTACATCGCCTTCATCCCGCCCGCAGAATTCGGGCTGCAGGGGGAATTGCAGGGTTCGCTAAGCCTGCCGGGCGTGATGGGCTACTCGACGGATGATGACGTGGGCGAGGATGGCTTTGATGATCCTGATCCGGCGATGAACGGCATTCGCACACCGACGATCACGCTGATCACCGGCGGAGCGCCGGACGCGCTGACCTTGGAAACGGGCTACCTTTCCGAGGCGGATGATGCCCACGATACGGATTCGGACCTCACGCTGGACTTTGGCTTCTACAAACCGGTGGCCGTGGGGAATCTGGTGTTCGCGGACATGAACTCGAACGGCCACGCGGATGAGGGCGAGGGCATTCCAGGGGTGCTGGTGAGCTTGTATTTGGGTTCGCAGGATGTGGAAACGGAACTGCCGCATCTGGAGACGCGCACGGATTCGCAGGGGCGCTTCCTGTTTGAGGATCTGATCGAGGGTGACTACCGCCTGATGATTCCGGCGATTGAATTCAATGCCGGGAAGCCGCTTTCGGGGGCCACGCCGATGAGCGGGGCCTCACCACTCACCGATGATGATACAGGCGAGGACTCGGCGATGTCGCTGCTCGTGGGCGTGGTGACGGATGCCTTCAATTTGACCGCAGGCTCGGCACCCAGTGAAGCGACAGGCGAGAGGGGACTCTTCGCCGACGCGGATAATCTCTCGAATGACAACTCCACGGACCTCACGCGGGACTTTGGCTTCACTTTCGAGGCCGGAAAGGCGGCGGTGGGGAATCTGGTCTTCGTTGATGACAATGGAAACCATGCCGCCGACCAGGGCGAAGGCCGCGATGACGTGGTGGTGATGCTGTTCGCTGAAAACGGCACCGTCCCCCTGGCCCAGCGCATCACAGCGGGTGGCGGGAGGTTCCTCTTCGAGAATCTGACGCCCGGCCGCTACTTCCTGCACATCCCAGCGGGCGAGTTTCGGCTCGATAAACGGCTTTACGGCACGGTTTCGATGACCGGCGCGGCCTCCGGTGATGCCGGCGCGGGCGAAGATGGGGTCGATGCGGTGAATCCGACGCTCACCGGCGTCTCGACGGAGGTTTTCGAACTCAGCGCCGCTTTGGAACCGACGGATGAATCGCAGGCTGGCACGCAGTTGGGCGAGTTCGGCCAGGGCGCGACGCAGGATGCCACGGTGGATGCGAATTTCGATCTGACGATGGACCTGGGTTTCACGCGGAATTGCCCGCGGATCTCGCTCACACCTTCCACGTTGCCTTCGATCATGTCAGGTGATCCGATTGACCAGAGCTTCTTCGCCACTGGCGGCACCTTCCCCTATACTTGGACGACGATGCTGAACCTGCCGGAAGGTCTCACGCTGAGTTCGGCAGGCCGTCTGACTGGGACGATCCGCCTTCCAGGCAATTACGAGCTGCGCCTGCGTGCGACGGATTTTTACGGCTGCAAGGCGGACATCACGGTGATGCAGGGAGTGACGGTGGAGGTGCCGCTTTCGGTCGGAAACCTGATCTTCATCGACCAGAATCGCAACGGTCGTGCGGATGAAGGTGAGGGCGTGCCGAATGTGACGGTGCAGCTTTACCAGCAGGGCATGAACCCGCTCGTGGCCCAGCCGGTGGTGGCTCCGGTGATGACGAATGCACAGGGACGCTATCTTTTCAGCGAGCTCGGCGCGGGCAGCTTCTTCGTGCATGTGCCGACCTCGCAATTCCTCGAAGGTGGGCCGTTGTATCAGCATATTTCGATCCCCGGTGCCGGAACGGACAACGATCAGGATGATGACATGGGCGAAAACGGCACTGACACGGCTCTGCCGGGCAGTTTCGGCATTTCGAGCACGGTTTTCACCCTCGCGGTGGACAGCGAGCCGACGAATGCGACCACGGAAACAGGCCTCGGTAATGATGACGACCTCGGCATGGACAATGACGGCGATATGACCATCGACCTCGGCTTTGTGCCGCTGCCAGCGCAGGGGCTGCAAGTGGGCAATCTCGTCTACGTAGATGCCGATGGCGATACGCGGCCGGATGCGGGCGAGGGCAAGGATGGCGTGACGGTGCAGGTATTCCGCCAGGGGGATAATCCGCTCTTCGTCGGGCCTTTGCAGTCGCAGGTGACGAGCGGTGGCGGCTTCTATCGCTTCACGGGCTTGGAGCCGGGGAACTACTTTGTGCATGTGCCACCCGCGAATTTCCAACCCGGCGGCGTGCTGGTTTCGCATGTGAGCGTGGCGGGCTTTGGCTTCGATACCGGGGCGGATGACAATGTGGACGAAAACGGGGTCGATGCGCCCACGCCCTCATCCACGGGTGTGTCGTCGATGTTCTTTGGTCTCGCCTACTACCTCGAAGCGAAGGATTCGACGACGGAGACGGGCAAGGGAGCGGCGAACGACAATGCGGATGATCCCAATGGCGATATGACGATCGATTTCGGCTTCTGCGGGGTGTGCCCGACGATCACGATTTCGCCGAATGGCGGCTCGTTCAATGGCATGCAGGCGGTGGCGCTTGCGGAAACGATCACGGCTTCCGGTGGCACGGTTCCATATAGCTTTGACGCCATCGGTGCTCTACCTCCAGGCCTGGCGCTGAGCAGCACGGGCTTGATCTCCGGCACGCCGACGACGCCGGGCACGGTGACCTTCAGCCTCCGTGCCACGGATTCGCGTGGCTGCACAGCCTCGGTGAGCATTACCTTCACCACGGACCCGGCACCTGCTGGCACGAGCGTGGGGAACATGATCTTCATCGACCGCAACTCGAACGGCTTCGCAGACAGCGGCGAGGGTTTGGCGGGCGTGACGGTGAATTTGAAAACCTCGGCCGGAGGCCAGGTGTCGGGCACTTCGACGAATGGCAATGGCCTTTACGGCTTCACGGATGTGCAGCCGGGCACTTACTACCTCGAAATTCCTGCCGCGATGTTTGCCAGCACGGCTCCGCTCGGCGGGATGAAATCCATGCCCGGTGTGGCGGTAGGGGACGATGACATGAGCGAAGATGGCATCGACGCGGCGGACCCACGTGTGACGGGCGTGCGCACGGCGAATTTCACGCTGGCCATCGGCACGGCTCCCACGAGCACCAAGGGTGAGACCGGTCTCGACAACGGCACCGATGATGACCGCGATCCCTTCACGGATCTCACGATCGACCTTGGCTTCACGAATGCGCTGCCGCGCAGCTTTGCCCTGTGGCAGACGGAGAATGCGCTCAATGGTCAAAACGGCGCGAACGACAATCCCGATGGGGATCGCAATTCGAACCTGATGGAATTCGCCCTCGGTCAAAGTGGCGGCAGCAGCGTGGAGGATGCGCAGTTCCCCGGTTTCTACATCGAACGCACCGTGGCAGGCACGCTGGATGCGGTGGTGTGCCGTCGTGCGGGTGGTGTGCAGGGCCTCGTGTATGCGGTGGAGGCTTCTGTGGCGGCTGTGTGGACGGAGCTGATGCTCACGCCGGTGGTCTCGCCAAAGGCGAACGGCCTCGAAGAGGTGCGCTTCACGAACATCGAAGGTGATTCGCTGCTCACCGGCCTGGATGGCGGTGATGTGCGCCTGCGGGTGGCTTTGGACGCGGATACCAACGGCACGCCGGAAGCGGAGGCGGTGACGCCGGTGTGGAGCTGGAAGCGTCGCTCACTGCCGCAGCGTCCGCAGACCTTCTGCATGCCG
>Ga0114981_10001432_pt1 | contig 15713 bp, 19 predicted proteins | sample S_140806_MF_Meta_FD_87028 | JGI IMG/M metagenome (GOLD analysis project Ga0114981, IMG submission 87028) | Freshwater microbial communities from Lake Simoncouche, Canada to study carbon cycling - S_140806_MF_MetaG | ecosystem: Environmental > Aquatic > Freshwater > Lake | place: Lake...
AAGTTTTTTGTAGATTATCATTACAACAGGTTTGGCTAAACTTATCACAAATGTAAGTATCTAGCTGTTGAATAAGTTCTGTTAGTATTGTACCTTTTTTGATGCCGGAGCAAGCTAAATCATTTCCTGTGTACAATACACAATCAGTTGATAAGTCTTTTATTGGGCATGCACAATCTGTTGTAGTACATGTACTTGTACAGATTGAAGTTGTTGTATTTCCGCAGTTACACATATCTTATAGTTTTATGGTGCACAACAAGCAATTAAGTCTGCTTGTAATGTTGCTATTGCTGATGATTGAAGACCTACTTCTGTTTCTAAGGTAGTTATTCTACTGTCTTGTGCTTGAAGTTCTGCTACTAAGGCATTGATTACTTCTAATAGTGTGCTATTGGCTGTTAGGCCTAGATAAGTAATGCTAGGTACATGTATAGTACACGTTGTAGGTGTGGTTATACCATTGCAAGGTGCTGGGTCCTGATTTAATACAGGTACGTTTGTTTGACTACAAGTTGCCATAATTAAGGTGTTGCTATTTGAGTTAATATATATTGTAAAGTTTCTCCTAAAGTTGTTATAGGATTAAGACAGTCATCTACTCCTAAGTCTGTAAAATTACATCCTGTAATATCTATATTACAGATAGCTGTATCTTCTAACACTTTTACTCTATCTCTAAGTAAACAAATTTCCTCTTCGTATTTTATTAATACATTTTTTACAATTGTTTTTCCCCCCTCTTGAACATACGATAGACAATCTTCTCCTAATGCTGATAAATCTATCTCATCTTTTATTTCACCTATAAGTGTATAAGTGTCATCTGTAGTCTCTTCCAAAGTTACACATCCACCAGCTTCTACTAATGAAGATAGCCCAGAAAAAACTGGTACGTTTTCTTCATAATACACACATGTAGCGTAAACTTTTTCACCGCATGTATTTTTTACTTTATTTCCACAATTTTTCATCCTTGGCCTCGATTTAATTTTTTATAATTTTTTGAACTTTTTAGTTTTGATGTTCCGCTTTTAGAGTGGACTCCAGGTCTTCTTACTTTAGGCTTTGACTCAAAGCTTGTACTGTTTGTTTTTGCCGCCACTTCTAGAATATAAAGGTTGCTAATAATGCTCCAAGTATTCCTCCATAGCTTCCAAAGTGTACATCTCCCCAATCAAATGGTGCACCGTACAAATCTTCATATAGTAACTCTCTCAAGAAGTTAACTCCGAATGCTCCAAATCCTCCTACGAATAAATGGAACCAAAATGGTGTTCCGGCTAGATTAAGAAAGGTTAATAGCACGTACATTGAAGGTAGGGTCAATAAGAATGAATAACCTAGATGTAGGTGATATCTATTCTTGATAAACAGAGGTGTAAAGATATACTTGACATCTGTAATGTATTTTAGTAGTCCTGATTTTACTACTTCGCAAATTGGGCAAATGTTTTCTAATTTCATTTTATTATTTATTTAAAGGGTTGTTCTTCTATTACGTTTGTTGGGTTCTGTTTTGCTAGTATTTCTAAATCTAGATTATGTTTTAGTGCAGGTACATCCAATAATTCTGTAAGCCAATCCTCCACAATTAACTGTGTTAGATCTTCATATAGTACAAAATCTTGAGGGTCCGGTTCATTTAGTTTTTGAGCTCCGTACACATTTGATTTGTATATCTTATCTCATACTTGCTCTTGGGCATCTAGCTTCCAATGAACTTGTCTGACTACCTTTTTAAGATTGCCTACTTGCGAATCATAGTCTAATGCTTTTATATTCCAAGTATAGGTTATCATTTTTTTAATAAGTTAATATAGTTATGTTTTTGTCTGTTGCTACACAATTCTCAACCCAAGTGTTATCTGTTCCCCATTCTGTAAACTCTTCGTCTGTTAACGTGTAGTTCCAGCTAGTGCAAACTAAACCTTCTTCGGTCAATAGTTCATTGTAGGTTGTGCAGGTTGTTGCGTCTGTTTGAAAGTTTAAGATTAAAACTTTTAGTTTAGTAGCTTCTCCTGTAAAGGGAAAATCAATAGGTTTAATTTGTGCCATTTATTTATTTATTATTATCCTATGAATGTCCACCCTGTGGATTTGTTTATATATAAGCCTTCTACCATATCGGTGCAATATACCATTAATCCAACTGCAGGAGTTGCTATTGCTAGCCTTTGTGCGTTTGTCATTCTCGGTGGTATATCTGCTAATGTGATAAAAGGATTTACTCCGTCTTCACCATCATTAGTCAACTGAGAGGTACTTGTAGGTATAAGTGATACTACATCTGTCCATTCTGTACCTGTTACTGTAGACATCAAGAAGTCTCCGTTGTTACCCTCAAAATTGTTTGAGTCGTAAAAGGAGTCATCTAGTCTGAAGCTTCCTGCTACATGTAGTCTTTGTGTTGGTAAGGTTGTGCCTAGGCCTAAGTTGCCATTTGCAAGTAGTCTCATCATCTCTGTTACAGATCCCCAGCTAAACAATGGCCTAGATGATGGATTTGTTAAGACTCCGTTATTAGGATCTGTTGGGCTGCTTGTGTTTGCGGCTAGGTATTGGATATACGGAGAAGAAGACGACAGATCATCTGCGGATTTACCTAATCCTCTGAATAGTAAAGCTTGGTAGCCTCCTTCTGTATATCCTACGTGTGTAGGTATAAATCTTCCGTTTGTTGTTGTGCCGTTTGCTATAAAAAACTTGTCTACTGCGTTGTCTGATACAGTTGCTGCGTAGATGCTTTCTCTTCCCCCCGTAATTGCCGTGGCTTGTCCATGTATTAGAGCAAGTGGCGTTGTTGTTCCTATTCCTATCTTACTCGTGGCTTCGTACATTATACTGTTGCCTACGGTGTTGTTAGAAGTGAACTTTGTTATGTAGTTTGTTGTGCCGTTTATTGCAGTAGCAAGGTTGGCGTATGTGATATATCCTACGTTATTGAAAAGTAATGATATATTGTCTCCCGGTTGGAGTGATCCTGTGTTTAGATCTATTAATGGAAATGGTAATCCTCCCTGATCTGTAATGTATGTCTTTATCTGAGTGTCAAATGTAGCTTTGACATAATATACAGTATTAGGTCTTAGGGTAGAAGATAAAGTTTTTACTTTATAATGCTTAACCTCTGATAGATTATCACTCATTTTTGGTTTGTTTTTTTACTGTTCTTTTTTCTACCACTGGATATCAGCCCAGTTGCAGCAACTTGATATATTAGATGAATCGTCACATCCGTAAGGTTCATCGTATATCTTGAAATCTTCTAGTTTAGATCTGTACTTAACTCCTTCTAGATCTCCGTTTATTTTTTTAGATACCCAGTCAATCAACTCACATTCGTCCGTACAAAGTATATTGTAGAACATCTGAGAGTGTCTTAGTTTATCCTTGTCTACATCTTGGCCTATTCCAAATTTTTTGTTTAGGTAGTACAAGTCTGCATATCTTAGCAAGTCATCTTCAAACTTATCGAAGTAGTTTTCTTGACTTAGCTCTCTAAAATTTTGTTGTCCGGCCATTATAAGCAATCTTTACAGTCAGCCAATGATTTCAAAAGCTCTCTGGCTTGTTGAAAGAATCTATCAGCTTTTACGAAATCTCCTAATTTTGCGTGAGACTTAGCTACTTTGATTAGCCAGTCAATATCGTATATTTTATTTCTAAAATCTTTGTCTGATTTAGAATACTCAAATCCGTGTTTTACAATTACTTTAGATAGCTCTAACTCTGCACGGTCTGTCTTTAGATAGTACTTTGTTTTTTCAAAGTTTGTGTATCCACTCTTTAAGGTGATAGTATATATACCGTCTTGTAAGTCTGAGTATACTTCGTCTGTACAATCATTTGTAAGACAAGTTATTCCAAAGTTGTGACTGTTAAAAGAGTTTATAGAGTTCTTCAAAAAAGAATACACTAATGCTTTCTTAGATCCGGGCAATATTATTTCAATGTTAGCCGGTAAATCTTCTGCATATATCCAATCGCTACTATCTCCAATCCACAATGTTTGTACAGTTGACTGTATAACATCAAAGTCTATTTTTATTTCTCCTACTACTTGTGTCATGGTTTTTTATTTTTAATTAGTTGTATACTCTGATTTCGATTGGTGTGTTGTTTAACTGATTATTCGCATCTGTTTGACTAGGGCCTTGTGTTAAAATAAAAAAATAACTACCCGAAAGCCTTAAAAATCCATAAGAAACACCTGCAGCGTCATCTCCAACAGAACCTAAAAAACCAACAGTTTTACCAACTGGAAAAAAAGATTCTGGCTCTGAAGAAACTTGATAATAACCCACAACATTATAAGCAAACCAAATATTCCCAATAGTATTTTCTAACACTGTTACTACTGGAGCTCCTGTGTTGTAAGATAAAAGAACTGATGGATTACTCCCCCAATTAGGAGATGTCCCTGTAGCTACAAAATAAGTTCCAATACCATTATTTGGTGCGCCTACATTCATAAAATTAGCACTATGCGAATTTTCTATTCTATAGGTAACGCCTATTGTAAGTTCTCCTGAACTAATTGTTTGCACATCATCCCCACCACTCTGTGTAAGAAGAGCTGTGTACACTTTGTATGGTGGTAAATCTGAAGCTTTTGTAAATGGATCTATTCCTGTGTTTGTAAAATCTGCTAAGTCATAGTCTGCAGCGTTAATAGGATTGTCCTCTAATTCTTTTACTCGTTCTGGTAATCTAAACCAACTAGCTGTAGTTGGTAACGGAAATTTTAAATAATTTTTCATATTTAGCAAATATCTATTCCTGTGAATTGTACTCCGTCATAAACTAATTCTGTGCATGTTGTATATGCTAATATGCTTATACTATTTTCTAAATCCCCACATGCTACTGGATTTACATTACCTCCTGTTGATATAATAATAGTGCCTGAATCTGATTTGGCCATAATGTATACTCTATTACCTTTTAAAATTGAAGACCCCGGTAACAAATTTAAATTAAAATTATCTGTTAATGGTCCATCAAATGAAACTACTGTATCTATAGAAGATATTGTTATATTTATATCTTGATTAAATGAAGGTACTGGTATTGTTATAATTTCTCTACTATATGAAGATACTAACATATCTTCTAGTGCTTTTACTCTTTCAGGTAGCCTAAACCACGTTGCTGTAGTTGGTAATGGAAACTTCAAATAATTTTTCATATTATTTTTTTATTTCAAATATTTTTACTTTGGCTCCTATGTAGTAGTTGCTTCTTGTGTCTGCTCCTATTGTAAGGATTGTGCCCTTTTTGTTTTGTATTCCTACGTCCGCCTTTACTCCTAGGTTGCTTAATGTTTGGTTGTTGAATAATTCTAACCCCCCATACAAAGCAAGGACTGTTTGTGGAACTGGTATGTCTGCTTTTACTTCGGTTTCTTTTATAGTGTACTTAGGTTTTACCTCTATAATTTCTCCTCGGTACTTTGTGTAAATTTCTAATTTTAAATCTTTATTATCGTACACGTAGGTGCCATCTTTTTCTTGTATGGCATCTAAGTATAGTTTTAATCTTTTAATGCTGTCAGTAGCTTTTAAATAGTCTTCAGCGAGTTGTTTGTTTATAGGATTCTCTGTGTAAATTGTTTTACCGTCTTTATAGACAATAGAGTCCTTTTTCTTTTCCCCCGGAATAATATTCGTAGGCTTATCAAACTGTCCCTCTTTTGCTGGAACTTTTATTGTCACTGGAATAGTGGTCTTAGGTTCAGCACATTGTTTTACTAATGTAAACAAGTAGATGATCGCAAAGATCCCTACTACATATAATACATTTGTTAAAGGCTTAGGCATTTAATAATTTTTTATATTTTGCTAATAATTCTTTTCTATGGTCGATACCATTTGTACCACCATTAATTTTTTCAGTTACTGTCAAAACATCGTCTTTGTCAGCTGGAGCATTTAGTTTTTTCTTGTCCCAAAACCATAATGCAGCAACCATAGCGTTTGCTTCTTCTAGTAATAGATCCGGATTGTTTACAAAATCTATACCGGTATCTTTTGTTAATGTTGAGTAGTTAGTTTTACCTGTAAGTTGTATGAAACCTCTTCCACGATATTTCCAACCATCTCCTGGAGAAGTGTTCCCCATTCTATTTGCATAAACTATATTAGCTATTGATTGAGGTTTTCTCTCACAAGCTAGTGCTGTCTCTTTTGTAAAGTATTTTTTAAATGTTTTTAGAAGGCCCTCAGCTGAATAGTTCAGGTTTTCTGATATTGCCTTTAGTCCACTCTCGTGCTCAATCTGAGCCATAAAGTGTGCCAGTCTTAGTGGTGTGTTTACAGAGTACTTACTTAATAAACTTTTGTATTTTTCGTATAAGGCCATACCTGCTACTTTAGTACATCTACATCGTCTTTTATCTCTTTGGATCTTTTCAAGAAAGCTTTCAGTAGTTTGAATATATCTACATTAAAAGACTCCTCGAAGTTCTCTTTTATACTAACAGACTCTATAAATATTAATATTATTGTTACTACTTTGGTAAAAAAGAATGGTATTGAAAACCACATTTTAAAAAACTCGCCTAACAGAAAATTATCAATAGTGTATATTAACAATACAGCTGATTGATATAGTACAAATTTTGAAACTATATTGCTTAACTTCCTAGAAGTTATTTTTTGTTTTAATTTTACAGCCTTAGATATACCAAATACGGTATCTAATGCTATAGCAGTCGCTACTGAGATTAATAGGCCTTGTATAGGTGCGAAAAATAATAGAAGGGTTGTAAGAAAATAAGCCAGATGAGTCTTCATTTATTCTTCTTTTAAAAAGTTATATAAAAAAAGGAGGAGTGTTTTGCTCCTCCTTTTAGTTTTTTATTACTATAGTATTCCGTATGCGAATACTTGGTCTAAATTTGCAGCGTCTGCTAGATCGTTGATCAAGTTTTCAACAGCTACGTAGTTACAAGCGTCAACTAAGATATGGTAGTCAAAGTTTTCAACAACCTCTCCTGAGAATGATTGTGCGAATCTTGTAGTTCTTACTCGGATTACATAGTCAACATATTGAGTCAATGGTTTCAAGTGAGATTCTTGACCTAATACTAACTTACCATAGTTGTTACCTGCCAATCGTTGACGATTTTCAAAGTATACTCTAGTACGCTCTTCCATGTCGTAGAATTGACCTCCCATTGCTTCTGGCTCAGTAGCGATTGAAAGTAATTTTACGTTGAATCTACCGTTAGTACCCATTGAGAATGATTCAGTTACCATTCCAGGTGCTTGGTTAGCGATAGATAATCTTGTAGAACTGTATACGAATGGTAGACTATCTCTGTATTCTTCTGAACCAGCCAAGATGTTTACTTTACTTTTTATAAAGATACCCATCAAAGCTTCTTCATCATATACTGGAGCTTCTTCAACCCAGTGTACAAATCCAACTGGTACAGGTGGTTCTGTTACGAATAGGTCTCTCAACAATGGAGAACACTCTTCACATACTACTTCAGAGAACACTACAGTTTTGTAAACTGTTTGACATGCTACTCCTGTTACTGGAGTACCTTCTTCTTGTTGCTCAATTCCATCATTTCCATCATATAATGTACCTGATCCTACTAAAGAGCTTACTGCTTCTATAGTTCCAACAAATAGTAATTCAGACCCTGGAGAAGTTACAACTAATCCAGTAGTGGCTAAGATAGCAGCAGCGTGGTTAGTTACAAAATCATCAGCTGTTTGTGACAAACTTGTGTTGTAAGCTGTAGTGTAAGATGTAGATCCTAAAGTTACTATGATACTTCCTGTTGATCCAGCTAGGTATATAGAATCTTGATAATCTGCACCTGTTGCATCAATAAAGATGTTCAAATCTTGATTAGCATTTTCTACCTCTCCAAGACGACTACCATTACAGTCATCTCCTAATTGTAAAGTGAATACTTTAGGTTTTGCAACACAAGTTTCGCCTGCTGACCAAGTAATTGTTCTTGTAATTGAGCTACAATCTGGTGAACCGCAGTCTCCATCTTGTACTGTTGTAGTTTGTACAAAGTTAGAAAGAGTTGTACCTAACGGTGCTAAGATAACATAGGTTGAAACACCTGCGTTACCTGCTCCAGGAATATAAGATTCTCTCTTAACTAAATGGTCTGGATAAGCAGCTTGTACTAATCCTAATGCTGTGTGGTTTCCATTATCTTGTACTTTTAAAGTAAAGAATTGGTGAGCTTGACCTAACACAGAAGTTGTGTTTGTGCTGTTTACTGGAGTAATAGTAAGATACTCAGTGATAGGCACTCCACCTACTAATGTAATATCTTTCAATCTCAATACTGCTTTTTCAACAATTTCGTGCATTGTAAAAGTTCCAGTGTTTGGAGCTTCTAAGTGCAATTTAACTGTTACTGTTGCTCCAGGATATCCTAACATCCCGATAGCTTCTCCTGATAAGGTAATGTCAATTACTTCATTATCTCCGTTAGTTAGAACAATTGCAGTATCTGCATTGATTCCATCATAACCGATGATAAATTCGTCAACTGTAATACCCACTTGAGGAGCGTTTACTTTAATGTCAACGATCTCAGACAATTTGAAAGGCATAGAAGAGTATGCTTTGTTTGATTGAGAACGTGTTGGAGTTAAAGGTGCGATACCTAATTTTAACTCAAATAATCTGTTTTTTGGAGTTGAAGAAAAAGTGTTTACTACAGGCATACCTAATGCTGTTGGTGAACCTCCTTTATCAACAATACCAAACTGACCTTTAGCTAATCGAGTAGAGTAGCCATTTGTCATAACTTGACCATCGCTTACTACGAAGGTAATTGTTTGTGGTGCGTGACTTGCCATTTTAATTTAATTTAGTTGTTATTTTTGTTATTAATTTTTATTAACATTTACCGCCCTTTTTCATCATGGGCATTTTTGAACTTGCTGGTTTTTTCATAGCAGGTTTAACTGTTTTTTTTACTGTTTTTTTCATTTTATTTTTTATTTAGATTTTTTGGATTGCTCTTTGAATATTAACTTGATATTTAGGGTCGCTTGAATTTATTGCAAATTCACTAGCTGCCATAGATATAATTCTGTCTAAGAATTTATCATCAAATTCAGGAGAAAAGTCTGGGTGAAATGCACTCTCTGGATCGTCTTCTGAAATAAGTCTTATTTGTACTGGGTATCTGTAGTATGATAAAAACAATTCATCATGTTTGAATCCGTCATTGTACAAGTGTATGCTGTCTGATGATATTGTAAGTGGTGCTTCTCTAGCTAAAAAAGATGGCTTGTTAAACTCGTCTTGTAAGACTTCTATCTTGTTGTCATCTTTTATTTCGTAAAGGCTTATCTTTTCTCTATTGCAAGTTTTATTTGAAGCTTTACTGTATGCAGAGGAGAAGTCAAAGTAATTCTCCGGTAATAAAAATGTGTCTGCATATTCTACCCTAGTAGGGTTTAGTATCTTGTAGTTTGATACTAGTACTTTTTGTATGTATCTTGACTCATCATCCTTCTTACGGTCTAAGATGTTTTCTAACATCTTGTTTTGAGACTCGTTGAATATAGCTACAAATCTTCCTCTATCTCCCGACACAATCGAATTTTCGAAATTGTTGTCTATCTTAAGTAAGAATCTTATATAAGCTTGCTCTGTAGTCATTTATTTTTTAGGAAAAAAAGGGGGCAGGGTAGCCCCCATATTTATTACTCTCCGATAAGTGTTGCGAACACTTGTTTTAATTCTTTGTCCTCTTTAATTTTTCTGGCTGCATTTTTCCAGTTGTTGTCAACGTAAATGTCATCCATCCAAACTTCTCCTTTTTTAAGTTTAACTTTACCTTTTACGTAGAGTTGTTTTAACTTAGCGTGGATATAGATTTCTTCTGCTCCGGACTCTGTTTGATATTTCTCAACAGTCTCGATGAAGATTTTATCATTCTGGAATTTGTCTTCTTTAGATTTAACAAAGTTTCCAAACACCGTATAAAGAACTGATTCGTCTGTGGCTTCTGTTGCGTTAATTCCTAAGTAATCTAAGATTTGGATTAATCCTTGCTTATCTGCGCTTACCATGTTGTAGAATAATGCTGAAGCTTTTGCTTGTCTCATCTCTTTTTCTGCCTCTCTACTTACTGAACTGTCTTTATCAACAATACAGTACATTGAAATAGGCTGTTTAAATTCTGGATGAGATTCCATGTGTTTTGGTGTAACTCTCTTGTGAATCATTATCAAGTAAAGTCTTAATAAATCTTCTGCTTTAGATGTGTCAAATAGTTTTCCTCTATGTAACTCTATTCTAAAGTTGTCCCAAAAATCATTATTTTTTGATGTGTGGTCTAATACTCCCTCACCTTTTTCTATCTCGATCTTATCTACGATACTTTCTTTGATAGCTTTTAGAGAAGACTCTCTTAGTTCAGCTGGGATTGCTCTCATGAACGCTCCAGATGTTGGGTATAAACCCGTGTCCCAAATACCTCTTTCTTTATCAAAGATAGCCCCTGGAAAAGTATCAACTATAGTGTCACTTAAGACTTTTGTAGTGTTGTATTCTTTGAATCCGTCTGGTGCTGAAGTATCTAATTTTTCTTTGATTTCATACAATGTATCTTTCTTGATATCGAAATCATAGATTCTTAAGATGGTATTGCTAACATCTTTTTTTGCTTTTATAGCCATTTTTTTTATTTTTGGTTAATCTGTTTCTGTGGGTTGGTAATAATTTTGCGAATCTTGTTGGTTAATTCACTATGCAAAATTACAAAATGTTTTATTATAAAACAAATAAGTTAAATTTCCTACCCCACCGATTAAGATGGGGTAAAGAAATTTTAACAATTATTAGTTATAACCTTTTCTTGCAGCTTCGTCTAATTCAATCATAACGAAACGAGTTAAGTCTCTAACGTGGATGTCAGCAATATTGAACGCCCAGAACTCTTGTCCGATTTGTTTCATTGAAGACATAATGTCGCCAGCTTTTCTGTAGTCGTAACGTCCATTAGTAGTTCCCCAGTAGCACATTTCGCCTTGTGGTTTAACTAAGTAGATGTTAGCTCCAGAGTTACCGCCTTCTACTAAAGTAGAACCTTTTGGTAAATCTTTGTTGTTTGAATACATTTGATCCTCAACATCCCAAATAACCATTGAGTAAGCAGTTGGTGACAAGTTCTCTGGGTGGAATCCACCTGCTAAACGGTCAACACCTTCCATCATGTTCAATGATGTATCTTCTTCGATTTCAATGTTTCCAATACCAGGAATGAAAACTTTAGTGAAACGAATTGGCACATACTCTAAGTTAAAAGTATCATTACCACGAACTGGGTTAGGGATAGTTCTTTCAACTCCTAAGAAAGTATTCAATGCAGAGTTTTGTGCATTTACTTCGTCAGAGAAGATAGACAAAATGTTTTGGTAAGCGTATTTACCACATTTGAATTTCAAACGTCTTTCAACGTCTTGTTTGAATGGGTTAACACGGAATACGTATTCAGCAGCTTCTTTCAAGTGGTCACGAGTAATTCCTCCAGGACGACCATACTTAACAAGCTTACCTCTACGCAATTGGTGCCATAAACCTTCGTTTAATCTAGCAACACCGTTTGAATCACGAACTGTAGCAGCACGTTGGAACATAAGTTTTTGAGCAGTCAAACGCTCTAATTCACGCATTGTCAAGAACTCCATGGTTGCACCAATACGAGCAGTTTTCATGTCTGGAACTTTCTTACCATTTTTGGTAGTCATGTTAGCCAATACTGCGTATTCGTTACCTCCAAATTCTGATTGCAATTTGTCTAAGTAAGATTTAGATTGAGCATCAGCACCAGAGAATGACTTAGAGTCAGCCATACCAGTGATGTAAGCTTCAACCCCAGAAGCAGATCCTAAACGGAACTCGCAACGCATTGTACCTACTGTATCAGGCAAATCAAAGTGAGAGAAGTTAGTACCTCTTTCTCCTAAGATAGCGTGACCAACTTTAAAGTATTGGATACCTTTAGCCAAGTTAGAAGCCAAGAACCAAGTGTTTTTGTCGTTGTCAGCCAATTTAACTGTGTGTTCCCATCCTTCTCCTACAGCTGATACAGGCTCCTCACCAGAAACGATAAGTTGTTGACCGTAATATTTGTCATTAGAAAGAACGTCACCAGTTGTGTAAGCTCTGTTCAAAACAATTTTGAAAGTTCCACCATCAACACCAGGATACGCTTGATAAGACATATCACGAGTTGTGTAGCAACCTTTGTACTCTTCTACAGGGATATCATAAGTGAATCCTCCGTCCCATCCGTTTACTTCAAGGATAGCTTTGTTTTGTAATAATTCACGTAAGATACCGTAGCTTCTTACCGCTTGTTTACCCCACAAATTCATCAAACCTAAGTGATGTTTGTTTGGGTCTTCTTTGTACCATGAGTAAAGAGAAGGCAAATCCTGTGCACCGTTAATAGAAGAAACTGTTTTCTTATCGGTGAACATGATAACCTGGTCTCCGTTTACTACGAAAGGAATGTTTTGTTGTGTTACCATTTTTAATTTAATTTAATTTATTGTTGTTATAAGTCGAAATTAATTGTCTCTAGAGGTGATAAAGTCTGTGACTGTGATTCCTCTTTTTTCTTCTCTACTCTTGTTGTATCTTGGATAATCTTGATTTTTTTAAGATTGTCTAATTGTACATTTTTCTTGACTTCAGATGTTGCTTTCTTTAAGTAGTTATCTTTGTCAAGCATAAAGTAGATAAGTTCTTTTGCTTTTGCCGGGTCGCTCATCCATTGATCGTATATGTCATCAATTTCAAACCCCCCTGTATTGTCTTGTTTAGTAGCTACGTCTACAAATTTCCTAACTAAGTTGTCTGACAATCCTTCATTCTTGAATGATGAAGTCAGAGATTTTCTGTAGTCTTTGATTCGCTCTATTTCTAATCTTTTTTCTTCTAGTATCTGAGACTCTCTGTTTTCTAAATTTTTATAGAACTGATCTCTTTGGTAGTTTACAATCTTAGAAGCTTTGTCGTCTATGCTTAAGTCTTCTTTTGCTGATTTTACTAAAGCTCTTGTTTCAGATTGACTGTGGCCTAATGCGTTTTGATAGTACCAAGCTAAGACATCTTCGTTGTGTCTTTCGTTATCTTGGTCATATCCTTGAAAAGGTTCTTGTAATGATTCCGGATTTTCAAATAAAGCTCTAGCTAAGTCTAAGTCTCCGTTCTTTACAATACTGATTAGTCGTTTTTTTACTTCGTCTAATCCGTCAATATCAACATACTTATTCTTGAACTCTTCGTCCTTTTGGTCTTTGATAGCTTTCTCTAGATTCTTGTAAGTGTCTTTGTCAACACTTCCTAGTTCTGATAATAGCTTTTCTTCTCCTTCTGGAGTTTCGATAAGCATGTCTTCCCACTCTCCTGAATCAAGTTTCTCTTTTATTAAGTCTGAGAAAACTGATTCTCCAATACCGAATACTACTTCGGGCTCTTGTTTTTTAGATTCTGGTAATACTACTGTCTCTTCTTTCTTTTCTTCTTCTTTAGAATCTTCTGAATTTTGAAGATCGAGATCTAACTCTTTTTCTTCAGTTACAGCTCCTCCATCTTCTAGAGAGAAATCATTAAATTCTAATAGTTGTTCGAATGACAGTTCTTGTTGGTTTTGTTCTGTTTTCATTTTCGGTGCAAAATTAAGGGTTTTATTTGTAACTGCAAAATTGATTAAAATTAAGGGAGTTACGGGTTTCTGTTGTTAAATTATTTTTAATTAGTTAAATTATTTTTAATTAGTTTTTATTGATCTCAGCAATGTATCTTTCGTTTGTCATCTTTCTATCTTTCTGATCAAGTTCTTTTAGTTTTATCTGTAGTTCCTTGTTCATCATGTCTAGTTTCTCGGCACTTTGCTGTTTAGCCATTTCTACTTTGTCTTGTGATAAAGATATGTCGCTATTTGTTTTCATCTCCTTAAGAGCCATATCTGTTTGTTTGCTGATATTATCAAAAGACATTTGGTTTGCGTCTTTGTCAGCAGCACGTCCCTGTGCTTGGATTTCTTCCTGCATAATTCTGGCTCGTCTGTCTTTTTCACTTTCAGAGGATTCAAACTGTCTGTCTTTATCTTTTTCAGCAGCAATAGCTTGAATTTTCTTGTCTTCAAGAGTTTGTTCGTGTTCTCTTTGTGCTTGAATTTCTTTTTGTTTCTCAGCACGTCCTCTCTTACCGATATCCACAAGTTCTACTATTGTATCAGCAGAGAATAACTCAGCGTAGTCTAACAAGTCGCTTCCTAATGTATTCATGTTTAGTAAAGCTTGTTTCATTGTTTCAAGTTCTCTACGTTTCTTAGGATCGTTTACTGGGAATACTCCAAGTCTTCTTAGTGGGAAATCGGGGTCTGATAAGTTTATAAAGTTTTTATCTCCGTCAGAATTTGAAAATACAAAGTCTACATCTAGATATTCTTTCTGACAATACTGTGCTACTGATAAATGTAACTCCATTGCTTTTCTTCTAGCTACAGACATTGTATTGAATATGTCTGCTGTCTGCATATATGAAGCCTCAGTGCCTTGTTTTACTCCAGTGGCTGTTTCATATACTGAAGGTTGTCCAAGTCGCTGTGGTGTAATACCAATCTGTTCTAGAGCCTTTCTCATGTAATACTCAGAAAGTTCAATTCTACTCTTGATCTGTTTGTCAAAAGAGATATCCTGAGTCATAAAGGTATTCATTTGTCCATTAGCCCCGGCCATGTTTTGTTTTGTAGTATCTAACGGTACTAACCCCACATCTTTGGCTAAGTCTCTAAGTTTTTCTAATGATTCTTCTATTGTACCGTAGTCTTTATACTCAGACGGCAAGAAGTTAATATCAAACAAGAAGAACATACCAATCTCTTTCTCTAACAGATTAAAGATTTGGTTCAAGCAAATGTTGTATCCAATTTGATAAGGTCTTAGTTTTTGTGCCATAGCAGAAGAGATAATACCAGCTACTGGTATCTTTACATCAAAGATGTTTGATTCTCCTCTAATTTGATAAGGTAGTGGCTCTACCCCTAAATATAAGTTATCACTTAAGAAAGAGTTACCTGCATTAATCTTAGTACCTTTCCATATTTCAGGGGCCCAAAACTCGTACATTGTATCTGCTTCTAGATTCTTTTGTATATCAACTAAAGGTTTAGTTGTTACTTTTTTAATATCGTGCTCTTTTATAAAGTCCGCCAATAAATCATCTGTTACAATAGCTGTATCTGCATATCCTTGGTCTGTAGTGTAGTTTAAGAACCACATCTTCTTCCAGCTTCTCCAGTAGGCCTCTGTTACCTGCAATAAGTCTTTTCTAACATAGATATCATCACGTTGCATCATACTGTATCTATAGCCTAGATAGTTGTTATTTTGCAATGGTGATAACCAGTTAGGTATTCTTTGTTGTCCATCTGGGGTGTCCATTATAACTTCTCCCATTGGTACATCTAAGGCATTCTGTAATTGTAATCCTAAATCATAATCGTAGTGATTATAAGAGGGGATTGTTTGTACTTGTCCAAACATGTTGTTGTTCATCATGTCCTTCCAAGACTGTATCTTGTGATCTGCATTGGCGTTACCAACACTCTCAAACTTCTTGTTAAGTTTTTTAATTTCGTCCGGAGAAAGTAAGTGAGAGAATCTCTTGATAATATCAGAAGCTGATATGTAGAAGAC
>Ga0114981_10001446_pt1 | contig 15627 bp, 12 predicted proteins | sample S_140806_MF_Meta_FD_87028 | JGI IMG/M metagenome (GOLD analysis project Ga0114981, IMG submission 87028) | Freshwater microbial communities from Lake Simoncouche, Canada to study carbon cycling - S_140806_MF_MetaG | ecosystem: Environmental > Aquatic > Freshwater > Lake | place: Lake...
TACTAAAAAATTTATAGCAAAAAAAAGCGTTCCAATTTTGGAACGCTTTTTTTATTAGCCTAATTCATAGGCATTCCAAGTTCTGTTTTGTAAATTTGCAACCAATTCCAACACCAATAATTATGGCTTATACTCCAAAGCATAAAATTAGAATCGTTACGGCTGCTGCTCTTTTTGATGGGCACGATGCCGCTATCAATATTATGCGTCGTGTGATGCAAAGTAGCGGTGCCGAAGTGATTCACCTCGGGCACGATAGAAGTGTGCAAGAAGTGGTTGATTGCGCTATTCAAGAAGATGCAAATGCTATTGCAATCACCTCTTACCAAGGCGGGCACTTAGAATATTTTAAATATATGTACGACCTCCTGCAAGAAAAAGGGGGTAGCCATATCAAATTATTTGGTGGCGGTGGTGGCGTTATCTTACCAACAGAGATTGAAGCCTTGCATGCCTATGGCATCACTCGAATATACAGTCCAGATGATGGACGAGCAATGGGCCTACAAGGGATGATTGATGATTTAATTGAAAAAGCAGATTTTCCTACAGGTCTATTAACGGATGCCACAACCCATTTCCCCGATCAGCCTACTGCTGCGCAATTAGCCAACTATATTTCAGCTGTAGAAAACTTTCCCGATAGTCCACATACGCATGCTTTATTGCAATCGGTTGCAGCAAAACAAAAAGCCATACCTGTATTAGGTATCACCGGTACTGGTGGTGCTGGTAAAAGTTCTTTGGTAGATGAAATCGTTCGTCGTTTCCTTTTAGATTTTGAACACGCGCCAAAGAAAATTGGCATTATATCCGTAGATCCTTCTAAACGAAAAACGGGCGGTGCTTTATTGGGCGATCGTATTCGTATGAATGCTATTAAAAATAGTCGCGTATATATGCGCTCTATGGCCACTCGTCAAAGCAATTTAGCCGTTTCAAAATATATCCAAGATGCTTTAAGCATTTATAAGGCTACCGATTTTGATTTGATCATTTTAGAAACATCAGGTATTGGTCAGAGCGATACGCAAATTACCGACTACTGCGATGCTAGCTTATATGTAATGACACCGGAATATGGTGCCGCTACACAATTAGAGAAAATTGACATGTTGGATTTTGCAGATCTAGTTGTCATCAATAAGTTTGATAAGCGCGGCGCTATGGATGCGTTGAGAGATGTAAAGAAACAATACCAACGCAATCATAAACGATTCGATGAAGATATTGATCAAATGCCCGTGTTTGGTACTATTGCATCGCAATTCAACGACCCTGGAACCAATACCATGTATCGCGCTTTGATGGATGTGATTTGTAGAAAAACAAAGGCGCCTTTGCAAAGTAGTTTCATGAGTAGCGAAGAAATGAGCGAAAAAGTGTTCATCATTCCACCAGCACGTGTGCGCTATCTCAGCGAAATTTCTGAAAATAATAGAACCTATTCTAATTGGGTAAAAGAGCAATCGGCTATAGCGCAAAAATTATTTAGTATTCAAAAAACAATTGAAACGCTGCAGCACGAAGCTATTGAAGATAAAGATCGATTGATCAAAGTATTAGAGCAGACCTATCAAAATCTACAGCTAAACCTTGATCCTAAAAATAAACAAGTACTTGAAAATTGGACGCTTAAAAAACGATTGTTCCAAGACGAGTATTATGTTTTTAAAGTGCGCGACAAAGAATTAAAAATAAAAACCCACAGTACATCCCTATCGCATAATGAAATACCAAAAGTGGCAGTGCCTAAATTTGAAGCTTGGGGTGAGGTATTACATTGGGTATTAACAGAGAATTTCCCTGGCGAATTTCCATATGCTGCAGGTATCTATCCTTTCAAAAGAGAAGGCGAAGATCCAACGCGTATGTTTGCCGGCGAAGGCGGACCAGAGCGCACCAACAAGCGTTTCCACTATGTATCTTTAGGTATGCCTGCAAAGCGCTTGAGTACAGCGTTTGATAGTGCTACCTTATATGGGCAAGATCCCGATTATCGTCCAGATATTTTTGGTAAAGTAGGTAATGCAGGTGTGAGTATTTGCTGCCTCGATGATGCTAAGAAATTATATTCTGGATTTAGATTGGCCGATCCTAAAACATCGGTGTCGATGACGATTAATGGCCCCGCACCAACAATGACTGCCTTTTTTATGAATGCAGCCATAGATCAAGAATGTGAAATTTATATCAAAGAGCAAGGTTTAGAAAAAGAAGTAATCGCTAAAATAGCTGCTATTTATAAAGCAAAAGGTATAGCTCGACCAACATATTGTGGTGCCTTACCAGAAGGTAATGATGGTTTGGGTTTGCTTTTATTAGGTGTAACGGGCGATCAAGTATTAGAGCCAGCAGTATATGAAACAATTAAAAAGAATACCTTAAAGGCAGTACGAGGTACTATCCAAGCCGATATCCTTAAAGAAGATCAAGCGCAAAATACCTGTATTTTCTCTACTGAGTTTTCTTTGCGCGTGATGGGCGATATGCAACAGTATTTTATCTCGCAACAAGTACGCAATTTTTATTCGGTTTCTATTTCGGGTTATCATATTGCAGAAGCCGGTGCTAATCCAATTTCGCAATTAGCCTTTACTCTAGCAAATGGATTTACTTATGTAGAATATTATTTAAGTCGTGGTATGGATATCAACGACTTTGCACCCAATCTTTCCTTTTTCTTTAGCAATGGTGTAGATCCTGAATATAGTGTTATTGGTAGAGTGGCTCGTCGCATTTGGGCCAAAGCAATGAAATTGAAGTACGGTGCTAATGAGCGTTCTCAAATGTTGAAGTACCATATTCAAACTTCAGGTAGATCTTTGCATGCGCAAGAAATTGATTTCAATGACATTCGCACTACGCTGCAAGCGTTATATGCGATTTATGATAATTGCAATTCGCTACATACCAATGCATACGATGAAGCCATTACCACACCTACCGAAGAAAGTGTGCGCAGAGCAATGGCTATTCAGTTAATCATCAATAAAGAATTGGGCTTAGCTAAAAATGAAAATCCATTACAAGGTTCTTTTATTATAGAAGAACTTACAGACTTGGTAGAAGAAGCCGTTTTAAGAGAATTTGATAATATCACAGAACGTGGTGGCGTATTGGGCGCTATGGAAACGATGTATCAGCGCGGTAAAATACAAGAAGAAAGTTTGTATTACGAAACCCTTAAACATACCGGCGAGTATCCAATTATTGGCGTGAATACCTTCTTGAGTGCTAAAGGTTCTCCAACGGTCATTCCTCAAGAAGTTATTAGAAGTACAGAGGAAGAAAAAGAAGCGCAAATACAAACCGTACAAAATTTGTGGAAACGTAATGAAGGAAATGGTGCTGTGGAATTGAAAAAATTGCAGCGCTGTTCTATTCGCAATGAAAATATTTTCGAACAATTAATGGAAAGTGTAAAATATTGTTCTTTAGGTCAAATTACAAATGCCCTGTTTTCAGTAGGTGGACAATATAGAAGAAATATGTAATTGTTGAGGCTAAGGTTGAGGTTAAGAATAAAAAGCATTCAATTATTTAGGAGTCTAAATATACTGTAGGCTGTCATCCTGAGCTTGCGAAGGATCTCAGACTTGGTGGGTGTTATTCGTCAGTCGCACCGAATCGCTAAGTTCCAAACTTATGTGGGATCCTTCGTTCCTCAGGATGACATGCACGGTTTTTTATGTTACTCTTAGCGTAGTGAAGGACCTCAGCCTCAGCCTCGACCTTAGCTTCAGCCTCGACCTCAACCTCAACCTATAATTTATGAGCAATTGCGCTTTGTAAGATTAATTGTTCATATATTCGTTAAACAAAATCATACGTTATGAAAAAACTATTATTCTTAAGCGCTTGTTTATCTACAAGCCTATTTGCGCAAGCGCAAATTTCGATCACAGCAAGTGATATGCCGGTCAACAATGACACCCTCCGTTATAGCACCGCTGCTCCCACTGCTGGTGCCAGTATCAATTTACAACAAACGGGTGCTAATACCGTTTGGAACTTTAGTACCCTTAGTCCTATCTCCCAAGGGGTAGATCAGTATAAAAGTGCTTTAAGTGTAAATCCTATATATGCATTAACCATTGCCACTACTGCGTATGGTTATAAAATTGCCGATACTTTAAATTTAGGTGCTGCTTTACCTTTACCTGTTACTATTACCGATGTGTATACCTTCTTTAGCAAAAAAACGAATCCAGCTCGTTTTGTAGCAGAAGCTTTTGCTGCTAAAATAAGTGGCTTTTCTACTCCCATTAATTATTCCGATGAAGACGAGTGGTATTATTTTCCACTTACTTATAACCGTGTAGATTCATCGACCTACAAGTTGTCTGTTAACTTGCCTACACTAGGTGCTTTAGATCAAAATGGAAAGCGAAAAACAGTAGTAGATGGTTGGGGAACCATTGTAACACCTTATGCAAGCACGCCGGTGAATTGCTTACGCATTCGCTCCGAAATTAATGAGATTGATACCTTCACGTTTAGTGGACAAAAATTTGGCTTCCCAAGAAATTCGGTAGATTATAAATGGTTAGCTAATGGCGAGCATTATCCTTTATTGTGGATCACAACCAATAAAACAGGTACTACAGAAACCATTGCTTCTATTCGTTATAGAGATAGCTACAGAGTAATTACTTCAGTAGATGCGCTTGCTAAAAAAACAATAAGTGAACTGCGTGTATATCCCAATCCGGCTGCATCGCTTATTAGCTTTGAGGTGCCTGCACATTGGACCACTTATCAAGTGCAGCTCTTTAATCAAGCAGGTGCTATGGTGGCTTCTTACCACAACCAACATGAGCTAGCGATTAGTACTTTGGCAAGTGGCTTGTATGTTGTTCAGGTAATAGCAGGCAATGATATAGCATATGCTAAATTTCAAAAATAAATTAAGTAGTAGTCTCCTTTGATAAGTCGTTCGAGGAGACTACTATTATATTCGTTTTAGTCATCAATTATAAAGCCATGAAAAAGTTATCCTATATTTTGTATGTTCTTTTACTGCTGCCATTTGCCAATTGTAAAAAGAAAGACACCCGCAATTTTTCTTATTGGCAAGTCAATGAGGATAAGTTTTCTTCTAATAACGTTAGATTAGAACAGGGAAAGGCTATTACGATTTTAGCATGCAGTGATAATGGCAATAATTTTACAATTTACTCAGAATATTCTCGTATAAATACTCCTGGGACTTATGCAATAAAACAGTCTTCAAGTAACAATCCAGATAGCATTTCAGTAAGTTTTTATTACAAAGGAAACTGTTACATATCCATGCATAGTGGTTATTTGGTTGCTGGAAGTGTTAATGGAAAAATACAATGTTCATTAGCACCTACATGGTTCTCAAACTATTATGATTCTAAAGATACCGTATTAATAAATGGAACGTTTAATGAGCCGTAGCAGTTCTTTTACTGAAAATAAAGTGCTAAATTTAATAATACTATTTCAGGATAAATGAGAGATAATAGCATCCAAAAATTAAACCACGTAGAGCGGGTAGCTACCTATTCCAAGTTTCAACGCTTTCTTAATCATCCAATAAAATATGCTTTGGCTATTGGCTTTAGAACAATAATTTATCCTATCGTTAAAAAGGAATGGAAATTGAAGGCCTCTTTATTTTTTGGAAAAGAAATGCTCATTGCTTTGCCTGCTGCAACCGATATTTTTTTGACGGGGGGCAAATCACACGATTCAGAAATACGCTTAGCACGATTTTTAATAAACAATTTGAAAGCGCATGATGTATTTTTTGACATAGGAGCGCATTATGGTTATTTTTCATTGTTGGCTGCCGAGCTTATTGACAATGAAGGGGCTGTTTATTCTTTCGAGCCATCTTCGAAAACTTATACTATACTCTCCGCTAATGTCCAGCAACATAAAAAAATTTACAGTTATCATCTTGCTATTGCTAATAAAGAAGAGCTACTTTCTTTTTACGAATTTCCTAATTTATACTCAGAGTATAATGCGCTAGATGTGCATCAGTTTGAAAAGGAACAATGGTTTGCTCAATATGTACCAAAGAAACATGATGTACAAGCAACAAGCATAGATACCTTTGTAAGGAAACATAGTATTCATCCAACGTTTTTTAAAATTGATGTAGAAGGTGCTGAGCACCAGGTGATTCAGGGAGCTGCTAACTTTCTACAAGAAAATGAGCCTGTTATAGTCATGGAATATTTGGCAGCAGCAAGAGATAATCAAGAACATACCAAAGCGCATTTACTACTTTCTGCATTAAATTATGCATCTTATATCATTGATAAAGATGGCGTATTGATTAGGACGGAAGCAATAGATCGCTATTTAGAACAGCAAGGTCTTGAGTCTGATAATATTGTTTATAGAAAAGTGATAAATGTATAATTCAAGAACCTAAAAGAAAAACTTGAAATAGATATTAAATTAAAAAGACGCCATGCGGCGTCTTTTTAATTTTTATAAATTTTGAATTTTATTTATGGTTAAGGTGGTAGAATAACCCGCTACAAAAGGGATGATGGCTACTCGTCCGCCTCTTGCTATGGTTTCTGGTGCCCCAACAATTGCGTCTAGCGTATAGTCGCCACCTTTTACAAGCACCTGTGGTTGTAGTGCTTCAATAGTTACCAAGGGTGTATCTTCTTCAAAAATATAAACAGCATCTACACATAATAGAGAGGCCATTTGAAATGCACGATCGTTTTCGTTGTTAATAGGTCGCTCTGCACCTTTCAATCGTTTTACGGAAGCATCGCTGTTGATGCCCACTACTAATATATTACCTTGGTCGGCAGCTTTAGCAATCAAATCTAAATGTCCGTGGTGTAAAATATCAAAACAGCCATTGGTAAAAACAATTTGTTTGCTGAGTGTTTTCCAAGTATGACTTAAAGCTTGGAGTTCGCTAAGTGTTTTGATTTTACTTTTTATCCAATCTATTTTTTCCATAGTGTTTATTGAAAAGTGGAAGTAATATGAGGGCTAATACGCCAAAAATAATGATAATGCCCGTTTGCGCCATCCAGCTTACCCAGCCAAAGGCCAAACCGCTAGGCTCGGCAATGCCATAGAGCATTAATATCTGACCAACAATAACGGGGTAGGCGCCAATGCCGCCTTGGGTTACAATCATGCCCACACTACCAAAAACTAATACTACTAAAGCTTCAAAGATCCCGAAAGAGGCCGTTACAGGCATGCTTTTAAAACCGATGATGATCATTAAAGTATACATACCCCAAATTAGCAGGGTATAAAAAAGAAATAAACCTCTGTTTTGCATTCGCCAAATAGAGGCTATGCCGGCACCAACGCCTTTTAAAAGATTATAAACTTTACTTCCCTTTTTTTTCTTTTTCAACCAATACACAAAGCCAATTAATAACAAAGCAAAGACTACAAAAAAGATCCATCGATAACCGTTTCCTTTATATTGCACACTTAGTTGACTTATATAATCTGCTACGATAGTGTATTGTAAGGCAAAAGCAATAAAGCTTATAATCAGCAAGCACACTAAATCAAAAATGCGCTCCGATACTATGGTGCCCACCATTTTATCGGCTGGTACTTTTTCGTGTTTGGCCAAAACGGTACATTTTGCTACTTCACCCATACGCGGCACTAATAAATTAGCTAAGTAGCCTATCATAACAGCTGCCATAGTATTGAGTTTTCCGGTATGTATGTCGAGTGGCTGCAGTAATAAGCGCCAACGCATAGCTCTGAACCAATGCGATAAAAATCCGGCAATAATCACGGGGGTGAGCATGCCTAAGTTGACCGTGCCAAAGGCATCATATAATTGTTGCTTTTGTGCTGGGCTGAGATGGGCTGCTTTCCAATAAATAAGAAATAAACCTAGTCCTAGGAAGAAGATATATTGAAGGGCTTGTATAATTCTTTTTTTCATGACGTATAATTTATCTAAAGCAACCAAAATTAATCCAGTGCTATTAAAGCACTATATTTATCTAGTTAAATTTACAATAAATTATGCTCATTCGGAAAAATTACGCGGGGTTTAAATTGCTTAGCCAATTCGAAATCCATGGTAGCATAAGCCATAATAATAATAGTATCGCCAAGGGCAACATGATGCGATGCCGGTCCATTCAAACAAATCATGCCTGATCCACGCGTACCTTTAATCACGTAGGTTTCAAATCGGCTTTCGTTATTGATATTAACGATCTGAACTTTTTCGTGTTCTATTAAATTGGCCGCGTCCATTAAATCTTCATCAATGGTGATGCTACCAATATAATGCAGGTTGGCTTCTTTAACAGTAACGCGGTGAATTTTTGATTTTAATATTTCTATTTGCATAGCAGCGCAAAGGTAGGAAATACCTTAAGTTTATAAAAGTTATTTTTGTCAAAAGCGCAATAAAAAAGTCCCGCAATAGCGGGACTTTTTTTATTATTTATTTTAGCAAATACTATTCGCCAATTACTTCGAAAGAAAGTTCTAATATATTTTCTTTTCCGAAATCGATTTGAGCATTGTACGTTCCCGCTTCTTTCACATCTTCTAAGATAGTGATACGGCGACGGTCAATTTCATATCCTTTTTGCTCACGGATAGCGCGCGCTAATTGGATAGAAGTAACAGAACCGAAGATTTTACCGTTAACGCCTAATTTAGCACCAATTTTAACAGGCGCTGCTTTTAATACGTCGGTTACTTTAGCGATTTCAGCTAAAAGTTTTTCTTCGCGTTTTTGTAATTGTTTGCGACGCTCTTCTAACATTTTTAAATTAGAAGAACTTGCTTCTACTGCAAATTTTTCAGGAATAAGAAAATTTCTTGCATATCCTGGTTTTACAGAAACTAATTCGTGGGCAGAACCCAAATTATCTACGTCTTTTATTAAGATTACTTGCATGATTTTTTTACTTTAAAAGGTCAGTAACATAAGGTAATAATGACATTTGACGCGCTTTTTTAATCGCTTGTGCCACTTTACGTTGGAATTTTAATGAATTACCACTGATACGACGAGGTAACATTTTACCTTGTTCGTTTAAGAATTTTTTCAAAAACTCAGCGTCTTTGTAATCTACATATCGAATGCCCATTTTTTTGAAGCGGCAATATTTCTTTTGGCGCTTCTCTACTCGGGTCGAAGTAAGGTATTTTATATCGTTTGCTTTTGCCATTGTTTAAGTTTTTTAATTGTGAATTATGCGTTTTGAGTTGCACCACGTTTTTTCGCATTATATGCAGCAGCATATTTATCGATACGGGTAATCATGTGACGCATTACAGTCTCATCACGATTTAATTGAATTTCCACTTTCGCAACGATATCCGTTGGAGCGCTGAATTCCATTACAAAATAAATTCCAGTTGTTTTCTTATCAATTGGATAAGCTAAATTGCGTAATCCCCATGGATTAGAATGCACGATGTTGCCGCCGTTGTCTGTAACGATGCTAGCAAACTTCTTTTGAGCTGCTTTGAAATCTTCCTCCGATAATACGGGAGTGAAAATCACCATCAACTCATAGTTTTGAAGGTTGTTTGTTGACATAAAAAATGTTTTTTGTTAAAAAATATCCCAATCGTTCGGCTCAACTTTGGATACCTAAAAAATAGGTAGTCGAACGGATTTGGGAGGGCAAAAGTAGAAAAAAATACCCAAAATACCCACTTTTAAGCTAAAAATTATTCGTTTTGAATTTGTAAATCATTGATTATCAATATGAAAATATATTCGAAAACTACAAAAGCTTAGCAAAAAAGGATCTAGAACCCTAATGGCCTTTCATTATTTGCTGTTTTAGTCCCTACCTTTTCAAATCAACTTTTATCTTTTCAATTATAGAAGTACTTTAGCATTCTTTAAAATTTATAGTAGCGTATGATTTCTTTTTCCAAAAGTGTGGCCTTGGTCTTGCGCTTATCGCAACAACAAGTAGAAGCCGTTTTACAATTAGTAGCCGAGGGTGCAACCATCCCTTTTATTGCCCGTTATAGAAAAGATAAAACAGGTGCCTTAGATGAAGTCGTGATTCAAAAAATAATTGATGAGGCTACGTTTCAAAAAGATTTTTCGGAGCGTAAAGCGTTTATCGAAAAAACGATTACCGATCAAGAGAAGATGACGCCTACGTTGCAAGAAAAAATAAATGCTGCAAGTAGCTTGGCTGAATTGGAAGATATTTATTTGCCTTATAAACCGAAGCGTAAAACCAAAGCGCAAACTGCTCGTGAGCATGGTTTAGAACCCTTAGCTGTACTGCTAATGGAACAACAAGCAATAGCTGTAGAAGAACAGGCACAATTATTTTTAAATGAAGCAATAGTGAGCACAGAGGCTGCCTTGCAAGGCGCTCGTGATATCATTGCGGAGTGGATTAATGAAGATGCAATAATACGCGCTGACATTAGAAAACTATTTGAAGAACAAGCCCTCTTTAAAAGTAAACTCATTGCGGATAAAGAATCTGAAGCAGCGAAGTATAAAGATTATTTCGATTTCGATGAGCCGATTGCTAAAATTCCATCGCATAGAATATTAGCCATTATGCGTGGTTTTATGGAAGGCGTATTGAGAATGAGTATTGCACCAGAAGAAGAAACAGCCTTATTTCAAATTGAGAAAAAGAAAATAGTAGCGAGCAATGATGCTGCAGAGCACGTAAAAAAAGCTATTAAAGATGCGTATCGCCGATTGTTGCAACCGAGCTTAGAAGAAGAATTTAGAACGGCTTTAAAACAAAAAGCAGATGAAGAAGCTATACAGGTATTTGCAGAAAATCTTCGACAATTGTTATTGTCTTCGCCACTTGGTGGCAAGCGCTTATTGGCTATTGATCCGGGGTATAGAACAGGTTGCAAAATTGTATGCTTAGATGAAAGCGGGAATTTATTACATACCGATTTGATCTACATTCATGAGAAGAATAGATTGGATGCAGCAGCGTATACCATTCAACACTTAGCAGGAAAATATCAAACTCAAACCTTTGCAATAGGAGATGGAACGGCGGGAAGGGAAACAGAGCAATTTATAAAATCGCTCAACTTAAACCTTCCTATATTTTTAGTTAATGAAGATGGTGCGTCTATTTATTCCGCATCTGAAATAGCAAGAGAAGAATTTCCTGATTACGATATTACGGTAAGAGGTGCTGTGAGTATTGGACGAAGATTAATGGATCCTTTAGCAGAGTTGGTAAAATTAGATCCTAAAAGTATTGGTGTTGGTCAATACCAACACGATGTTAATCAAGTGCGCCTTAAAGAACGACTTGATCAAACCGTGATCAGTTGCGTAAATACAGTAGGCGTAAATTTAAATACGGCTAGCAAACACTTACTAAGTTATGTGAGTGGTATTGGTCCGTCTATTGCAGAGAACATTGTAAAACAACGATCGGAATTAGGTGCTTTTAAATCGAGAAAAGAGCTATTGAAAGTTCCACGATTGGGAGGTAAAGCGTTTGAGCAATGTGCAGGATTTTTGAGATTGCCATCGAGCGAAGAACCCCTTGATGCCAGCGCAGTTCATCCAGAAGCCTATCCCATAGTAGCTTTGATGGCGAAGGATTTGAATGTGGATGTAAAACAATTGATAGGAAATACGAATTTGCTAAATCAAATTGTAGCAGCAAAATATACCAATGAACAATTTGGATTGCATACGATTACCGATATTATTAGTGAGTTAAAAAAACCGGGATTAGATCCTCGAAGCGAAGTGCAGCTTTTTGAGTTTGCCAATATTTATTCCATCGAAGATGTTTATGTTGGTATGATCGTTCCGGGTATTGTTACTAATATAACTCGCTTTGGAGCCTTTGTAGATATAGGTGTAAAGCAAGATGGCTTGGTGCATGTTTCTGAAATAGCGCATCAATATATTACTGATCCTAACGAAGTATTAAAGTTAAATCAACAAGTGCAAGTGAAGGTAACGGAAGTAGATATAGCAAGAAAACGTATTGCTTTATCGATCAAGCAAACACAAGAAGCGCCTGCTTTTAAAGAGAAATCTAAAAAAACAAACACAACTTCAACAACACAAGCACCATCTACTAATATAAATGATGCTTTGAGCTTATTGAAAAAGAAGTTTGGTAAATAAATTAATTTATTCTGCCTGCGTTTTATTGAGCAAAACGGCTCTTAAAATGTGGGCATTGTTTAATACAATTTTACTGGTGCTCGATAAAGTGTTTGGAATACTGAAAGCCATAAATTGATCGTCGCTACCAAAAGTGCGAATCGGAACTTGTAAAAAATGATACTTGCTTTTATTTTTACCCTTCTCCTTTTTCTCGGCACTTAGCGATTCTAAAATATAGATATAATTTGTTTGTTCGCCCAATGCAAAAGCTGCTTTAGGTAATGCTGTAGTGCTTTTGCTTGTAGGGTAGATATAGGCTGTAATATAGGAGCCAGGTAATAAACTAGGATCTTCTTTGTCCATATGGCAATGCACTTGCACCGTGCGATCGCTATTGATTTCTTTTCCAATAAGATGTATACTTGCTTTTCTTTTGGTAGCATCGCTGGTTAATGAAAATTCAACTTTGTCATTTAATTGTATAAAAGGAATGTCTTGCTCAAATACTTGCAATTCGCAATGCGTATGACGCGTATCTACTAATTCAAAAAGCACTTCATTGGTTTGTACAAATTTTCCTTTGTTGACCAATACTTTGGTTACATAGCCATCAATACTTGAGCGCAGACTAATGGTGCTGCTAATTTTTCCTTCGAGTACTGTTTTTGGACTAATACCTAACAATACTAATTGTTGTTTAAGCGCTTCTAAACGCACTTTCATCATATCATAGTCGGCAATTGATTTTTGATACGTTTTAGTGGCATTAATCTGCGCTGCTTGCAATTCACCTTGTCTATTTTTTTCTGATTCTAAATAAATTAGTTGATGATACGCTTCTGCATATTCTTGCTGTAGTTTTATATACTCACTGTTTTCTAATACAGCTAATACATCACCTACTTTAACGTGCGTGCCTTGTAAAAGTGCTGTTTGTTTTACCAAACCGCCCAGTGGAACACTAATGCTCAACATGTTTTGAGGGGGTACATCTAATTTTCCATTGGCTTTTATGGTGCTGCTTATAGATCGTGTGCTCCATGTACCTAATTCAATGCCCGCTTCTTTAAATTGCGCTTCAGTAAGCATTACATGATTGGTATCGATATTGGGAGTAAGTGTTTTTTCTTCTGCCGTTTTCGACTGTTTGCATTGTGTGAAAACCATCAGCACAGCTGCAAGGATTAGTTTGTTGATATGCTTTTTCATAAAATAATTTTTAAGGTTGATAATTAGTGCCATTCCAATAACCTAGTTGAATAATCGCTTCATCATAGGCATGTAAATTTTGTAAATAATCGTTTTTAATGGATAATGCGGCATCTAAAATTTGCAAATAGGCGATATAGTTTATTTCACCCGCTTTATAGCTTGCATTGCCTTGCGACAAAAGAATATTGGCTTGCGGCAAAGCCTCTTGCTGATAAAAACGAATCTGTTGCAATTGCTTTTGATACTCAGCACGCGCATTTGCTAGAGCACTATTAATTTCTAATATTGTTTGCTCTTTATTTTTTTCTTGACTCAGCATATTCCATTTAGCTGCTTTTATTTTAGATTGCTGTGCATTAAAAAACAAAGGTATTTGAATGCCTACTTGCAAACCTTGAAAGCGATCATTTTGTCCAGCAATTCTTGCTAAAGGTTCGCTTATGGTGCTGCCAATAAGTGTTTGGTTGAAGTAACCAATAGAAACATCAGGCGCTAGTCTATTTTGCTCTGCTTTTTTCTGAGCAATACTTAATTGGTATTTAGCCGAACTGAGCTCTTTTAAAGGATGATCGGTTGCCAATTCTTGCTTGCTTATAGATAAGGCATATAGCGTGTCTTCATTTCCTAATGATACGTCTAATGTAGCATTCATTAATGTTTTTAATGCTATTATACTTTGTTCAAGATTGCTTTTTTGCAATTCAATTTTAGATTGATTCATTTTTGTTTTTGATTGTGCAAGTAACCATTCTAGTTGTGTAGCTTCTCCAACTTTAAAGCGTTTTTCTGAAATCACACTCAGTTTTTTATAAAGGTTATCCTGTTCATATAGCAGTTTTATTTGGCTATGGAGATACAGTAGTTTTATAAAGGCAAGGTTTATTTTATACTGTAACTCGTAACTCGACAGCTTAAAATTTGCAGCAGCTACGTTTGTTTGTTGTTGCAATGCACGATAATTGGCAATGCTCGTTGTTGGAAAGGCAAAGGTCTGTGTAATGCTAATATTATTATCTTGTTTGCTCTCCGAATTATATTGCCCCTTCATGTATTGAACATTTGTTCTTCCAAAATCAATAGCTGCATGTGCGCTAGATGTAGCCTGCAATATTTCATATTTATTGGCTTGTAGCTGTAAGTTATTATGTAATCCTATTTGCAGGCATAGCTTCCAAATAGTTTGCTCTTGTGCGCTACTAGATGATGGATGAAGCAATCCTAGTAAGCAAATTAGTAGCATTGTTTTTTTAGCTATTTTCTTTTCCATTAGGTAATAAATTACGGGCAATAAAAACAAGGTGAGTAGTGTGCTTGTTAATAATCCACCTATTACAACGGTAGCTAGTGGTTTTTGAACTTCTGCACCCGCAGTATGCGATAATGCCATCGGTAAAAAGCCAAGCGATGCTACACTAGCGGTCATTAATACCGGGCGTATTCTTGATTTTGATCCTTGAATAATGCGCTCTATTAAGGTAAGTTCCAGATTATCTTTTAGTCGATTGAATTCTGCAATCAGTACGATACCGTTTAATACCGCTACGCCGAATAAAGCAATAAAACCAATGCCAGCAGAAATGCTGAAAGGCATGCCTCTACTTACTAATGCGATAATACCTCCAATGGCTGCAAAAGGAATAGCCGTAAATATAAGACCCGCTTGCGCTGCTGACCTAAAGGCTGCAAATAAAAGAATGAAAATAAGTAGTAACGAAATAGGTACCGCTATTTGTAAGCGCTGTTTTGCCGCAATGAGATTTTCAAATTGACCGCCATAGGCAATGCGATAACCGCTAGGTAATTTTATTTCAGCATTCACTTTATCTTGAAGCTCTTTTACAATACTTTCTACATCCCTATTACGCACATTAAAACCTACAATAATTCTTCTTTGTGCTTGCTCTCGTTGTATTTGATTAGGTCCATTTTCAATTTGTATGCTTGCCACTTCTTTTAAAGGTATCGATTGGCCTTGATTATTAAGGATATACAAATTGTTTAACTGATGGAGTTGGTTTCTATTTTGAGTATCTAATCGAACACTAATATCATAGCGCTGATCGCCTTCGTAAATACTGCCAGCAATACTACCAGCAAATGCAGTAGCTACGGTTTTGTTAACAGCTTCGATTTGTAATCCATAGTGTGCAATAGCATTTCTATTAATAGCTACTACTAATTGAGGCAATCCGGTCATAGGCTCAATATAAATATCTTCAGCTCCATTTACTTTGTGAATGATACTGCCAATTTGCTTACTTAAATCGGTAAGGGTAGCTAAATCTTCTCCAAATATTTTAATGGCAACATCTTGTCGAGCA
>Ga0114981_10001449_pt1 | contig 15619 bp, 15 predicted proteins | sample S_140806_MF_Meta_FD_87028 | JGI IMG/M metagenome (GOLD analysis project Ga0114981, IMG submission 87028) | Freshwater microbial communities from Lake Simoncouche, Canada to study carbon cycling - S_140806_MF_MetaG | ecosystem: Environmental > Aquatic > Freshwater > Lake | place: Lake...
CCCTCGAAGGCAATCTTTACCTCCCCGCCAACGCCAAAAAGCTCCCCGATACCTCCCTCTCCTCCGACAGCATCGACCCCAAGAAACTCGACGGCCTCGTCATCGACGACAAGGAGGCCGAACTGAACGGCAAATGGGCACACGGCGAAGGTTTGAAGCCCTACGTCGGCGAATACTACAGCTACGGAGCCGACAAAGACGCCAGCGCCCGCTTCGCCTTCAGCGTCAAAGAAACCGGCAAATACGAAGTCCGCATCTTCTTCCAACCCCACGCCAACCGCGCCAAAACCGCCCCCGTCACCGTCCTCAGCTCCGAAGGCGAAAAAGTCGTCACCGTCGATCAAACCAAGCCCGCCAAAGGAAAAAACGGCGCCGAATCACTCGGTGTCTTTACCTTCACCGCTGGCGAAGAAGCCGCTGTCATCTTCCGCACCGCCGGTGCTGGTGGAAACGTGCATCTCGATGCCGTGCAGGTGCTTCCGGCGAAGTGAATTTCACTTCTTCAACGCCTCCAATGCGTCGCGAACGCGTGGGAGGCTGACGTTTCGCACATAACCATCGCTCGGGTTCTGTTTCACAAAGTTCTGATGGAAGTCTTCGGCCTTCCAAAAGCGCTCATAGGGGACAATCTCGGTCGCGATGGGCTTGGAGAGTTCTTTTTGCACCAAGGCCTTCACCCTCTCGATCTCCGCTTTTTCCTCAGGAGTCCGGTAGAAGATCACAGGCCGATAACTCGGCCCGTAATCGGGAGCGATACCGCTTCCATCACTCGCGTCATGGGATTCCCAGAAGACACGAAGCAGCGTCTCGTAGCTCACCTTCTTCGGATCGTAGCTAAACTCGATCGTTTCGGTGTGGTTGCCGTGGTCCTGATACGTTGGGTTCAACGACTGACCGCCCGCAAAGCCAGAAACCACATCGCCGACGCCGTCGATGCTTTCATAGATGGCCTCCATGCACCAGAAGCAGCCGGCGGCGAGTGTCGCCTTTTTCAATCCCGAGGCGTCGCCTGCCACCGAGGCAGAATCTCCAGGCGCAAAGGTGCCAATGTAATCCCCCAGCCCAGCGGCAGCCAGTTCCTGCTCGGGCACAAAGCTCAACGCGGCGGAATTGATGCAGTAGCGCTGCCCGGTGGGGGCTGGCCCGTCGTCAAACACATGGCCCAGATGCGAATCCGCCTTCACCGAGCGAATCTCGCCCCGATTCATGCCGAAAGAATCATCCGCGGATTCTTTGACTGCCGAGGCACGAATGGGACGCGTAAAGCTTGGCCATCCAGTGCCCGAATCAAACTTGTCCTTGGAGCTAAACAGGGGCTCACCAGAGACCACGCTCACATAAATGCCTGGCTTGTGGTTATCCCAATACTCATTCTTGAAAGGAGGCTCCGTTCCACCTTCCACCGTCACCTGATACTGCATCGCCGTGAGCCGTTCCTTCAATGCAGGGTCTGCGATCAAGGACGGAATGCGTTTTTGGAAATAGGCATAGCTAGCGACACAGGCGAGCAGGATTAGAAGTAGCGCGAGTCTCATGAGTTGATGGGGCGTGTTCCATCATAAGAGAGCGAAACCAAGCTCGTATTCCTGACTTCTCCCACCTCTCATCTTGACCATTTCCTCGACTTTGCCCTATACCGCTCACCTTTGACTGAACCCAACTTCCCATGAAGCCCACACGCCGCCAGTTCATTACCACCGCCGTCCTCGCCGCCCCCTTTGTTCAATCCCTCGCAAAGACCGCACCCGAGTTTCATGGCTCCGTCATCGGTCATGGCGATCGACGTTATCGGGTCGATAAGCTCTGGAGCAAGGCAGACAGTGCGAAAACGCCTGTGAAGGATTGTCATGAGATGGTGCAGGTGCCGGACGGTCGCCTATTCTTGCTCACCAATCACAAGCAGAACAATGTGCTCATCTATGATGTGAATGGAGCACTGCTCGACCAGTGGACGCTCGGGATGAGCGGCGCCCACGGTTTGACCTATCACGATGGGCATCTCTACCTTTGCGACACGATTGGGCGAGTGGTGAAAGCCACGCTCGATGGTCAGATCGTGCTGGAACTCCCGCATGCCGTCAAAGAAGGCATCTACAAGCCCAGTGAGGCCTATGCGCCCACCGAAAGCGCCGTCGCCCCGAATGGGGACATCTACGTCGCGGACGGTTATGGCTCGCAGTATGTGCTGCGCTTCGACAAGGAGGGGAAATTCATCTCCAAGTTCGGTGGCAAAAGCACGCAGCCGTCAAATCCGGGCAAGTTCATGCAGGCTCACGGCATCGCCCTCGATACGCGAGGCAGCGAGCCGCTGCTGGTTGTCACGGAGCGCATCCGCAATGAGTTCAACTGGTTCAAGCTCGACGGCACGCATGTCCGCGGCGTGTATCTGCCCGGCGCGTATGTGAGCCGTCCCGTCATCCATGGCGAGCACCTCTATTCAGGCGTCTGCTTTGGCGCGAAACCGAACGACTACCGCATGTGGCAGAGCCGTGGCTTCGTGACCATCCTCGACGCGACGGGCAAAGTGATCTCGAATCCCGGCGGATGCGCACCCGAGTATGAAAACGGCAGCCTCAAGGTGCTCCTGCAAGACCAGCCAGTCTTCAACAACTGCCACGATGTGTGCGTGGACACGCAAGGTGATCTCTACGTCTGCCAATGGAACAGCGGGAACGTGTATCCCTACAAACTGCGAAGGGAGGCGTGAGGAACGAGTAGGCGGTGTATCCGCCCTCTGCTATTCGACGAAGATGAAACGCCGGGTGCTGAGGGCAGCGAGGGTGATGTCTTCCCAGAGGTTCTTGTTCGAGGCGTAGGATTCGATGGTCTGAAGCACGTGCGTCTTCTCCTTGGCTGTGGGCGGGCGGGAGTAGAGGCTGAGGAAGAGCACATCGATCTTCTCCTCGTTGGTGGCGGCTTTGCGAAGGTTCAGGCTGAAGGTGGGCCATCCGCTGGTGATCTGGCTGAGAAGCGAACCGTTCATGATGGTGAGGGCCTGTGGCACCGAGGCTTCATCGGAGGCGTTTTCGATCACATCGCGGTCACTTTGGCCGAATTCGCGGAGGAAATGGCCGCGTGGCGCGGGTGAAGGCAGCGCGGCAGCGCGGCTCCAGGTTTGATGAAGGGTCTTTCGGTAGTTTTCAAAGCTCTTGGCGCTTCTGGGGTCTTTGATGCCGAGGAGGATTTCATCGGCTTTGATGCGGGTCATGAGCTTCTCATTAAGCGAAGCCGCTTTGGCATCAACGCGGGCCGTTTCCATCATGTTCATCCCATGGGGCCGTCTCCGGCGCTGGCGGCTAGTTGAGCTTGGATTTCCTTGTTGTTGGATTTCTTCGCGGCTTCGTAGAAGCACCTGGAGACGGTCTGGCGTAGGATGCGCTGGCTTGCATTGAGGCGCCGCTGAATTTCCTTGGCCTTTTCCTTGTCGTCCTTCGCACGGGCGGCATCGAGTTCCTTGCGGAGCTGGTCGAACTCCTTGTTCTGATCCTTCAGCGCCGCGGCGACGAGTTGGGAGGCTTCAAAGAGGAGCGCGGGTTCGGTCTTGTCGAGCATCTTGGCGAGGTTGTGGCGGTTGTTCAGCTCGCGGCGCTCACGCTCGCGGGCGGACCATTTTAGCTGCTTGGGATCGGCACTGACGAGGGCGACCATGGAGTCCCAGACCTGCTCAGCCGTCATGCAATGAAAGACGGGGCCTTGAAAGTAGTAAGGCACGCCGGGAGGTAATTGCGGCACATTGGATGCCAAGCGGCGTCTTGCCAGGGAAGAGCTCCAGAGAAACAAAATGGCCGACTCATGGCTGAGAGCGGACTCTGGGATTGTCTTTTTAAGACGGATTCAATAACATCCAAGCTATTCACCTCCGCGACATGCCGCCTCCCCTGCTCTGCCGCTTCCTTTTGCTCTTGCTGCCCGGCCTGCTGCTGTGTTCGTGCTCCACGACCAATCACCTGCTCAAGGCGAGGCCGGTGAAGCTTTCCCCCTTCTTTGAGCAGCGGTCCAAGGCTCTCAATACGAAGGGGCAGCTGCCATTTCAGAAGGTATGGACCTCCTCTGATGCGAATGTGCGCCAGGTGGGCAATGCGGCTCAGGAAATCTACATCGCCCCGGTGACGCTGGCGCATCTGCGACCGCCCAAGAAGGCAGTGGCACGTCAGGAGATACGCTGGGGCCTTCATCGGCAGGAGAAGTGGATGGCGTGGAAGCTGCGTGAGGAGTTCGCGGCGGCCATGAAGAACTCTCCAAGGCCACGCTACCGGCTCGTCAAACACCCCGGCCGTGGCGTCCTCACGCTGAAGCTCGCGATCACCGAACTGAATCCCACCAGCCCGAATGGCAATGCGGCTCTCACCTTGATGAAAGTGGCGGTGACGCCCGCAGCGGGGCTGGCGAGATGGTTCACCACAGGAAACATGGCAATCGAAGGTAAAGTGACCGCAGGAGATGGCAGCAACGTGTTTTTCCAATTCGCAGACAACGAGGCGGATAAGCTGACCTTCTTCAACGCACGCGATTTCCTTCCCTACGGCCATGCGGAGCACTCGATGCGTGACTGGGCAGAGCAGTTTGAGCAAATGACACGTCGTGAGGTCGGGCTGGTGCTGAAAGACTCAAGCGCTGTCACGTTGAGGCTTCATTAAGCGGGCAACCCGGCTCACGCGTAAAGCCGCTCGACGAGGCCACAGACTCTCTCACCAGGCAAAGCACCGGTTTCCATCTGGTTCATCACATAGGTGAAGGAGATGGCGTTCTCTGGATCAGCAAAGGCCAGACTGCCTCCGGCTCCCGGATGACCATAGGCATGCGGCGAAGGGCCGTAGAGCTGACGGAGCTTTTGGCCCTGCGTTTCGGAGTCGGGATTTCGGTCGAGAGGATCGTGCATCACACCTGCGGCAAAGGCGATGGGCGTGAGAAGAACCGCGTCTTCATTCTGGCAGATGGTTTCTTCGAGCTGCTTCAGCACGGCCTGCGGCACGACTTCGAAGCCCTTGCAGCGGCCACCATCGGCGAGCATGGCGTAGAATTTGGCCAGCCCGCGAGCACTGCCCACGCCGCCCATGCTGGCGTAACCGCGTGCCCAGGTCTCGCTTTGATTGAAATCACTCACGGCATTGAGGCCGAAGGGCGATTGGAAGGTGCGGAGCGTGAGCGAGTTCGGCGTGTTGAAGGCTTTGAGGAAGGGCTGGTCTGCGGCGGCGATGCTGATCTTGCCGGGATAGATGGGTGAGACACGCTCAAACTGCTCGGGCGGCAGGCCGATCCAAAAATCAAGCTCCATCGGGCCACCGAAAATCTCATGGAAGTACTGGCCGAGCGATTCCGCGCCGGTGAGACGGCGCACGATCTCATCCAGGAGGAAGCCAAAGGTGCGGGCGTGGTAGCCCTGATGCTCGCCGGGCACCCACAGCGGCATTTGGCGCTCCAGCGCTTCGACGACGGCTTCGTAGTTAAAGATGGGCACTCGCTCATCCAAAGCACACAGCCCTGCGGTGTGTGTGAGGAGATGCAGAAAGCGCACGTCCGATTTTCCACCGCCGACGAATTCCGGCCAAATCTCCGCCACCGGGCAATCGAGCGGCAGCCCGGCCTCGTGCAATGCCATGAGGCAGCACACGGCGGCGGGTGCCTTCGTGGCGGACCAAACCGGAACGAGCGTGTCCTGCGTCCACACGCGGGTGCGGGCACGATCATAGTGGCCGTGCCCGAGGCTGAGGATTTCACGCCCCTCTTGCCAGATGGAGACGGAGGCTCCCAACTCCCCGCGAGTTCGGAAGCCCTCCTCAAACCACGCGGTCACGGCCGCGAGCTGCTGGGGTGAGACAGGGGTGATCATGCGAGCGTGCCGATGTGAAGATGCACCCGCAGCGCGGCGAGGTCTGCATCCTTCCTGGCAAAGCGGCGGAGGGAAGGATCCAAATCAAAGGCCTGACGCAGATACCGCAGCGCTTTGTCCAACTGGGCGAGCTTCGCGTGGTAGCAGCCCATGTTATAAAAATACTCCGGCTTGGTGCGGAGAGAGGCGGGGCCACGACCGAGAAAATCGAGGGCCTCGGCGGTGCGATTCATCTCATGCAGGCAAAAGGCCGCGTGAATGAAGCCACCAGGCTCCAAAGGCTCCTGCTGGCAGAGTTTGGCCGCCAGCGCAAAGGCCTCCTCCCAGCGCCGCTCGCCCATCAGGCACAGCAGCGTGATCTCGATCACATCCACCCGCCCATGCGACGCTACAGGCAGCGCCGCCAACTCCTCGCGGGCCTCCGCATGGAGGCCGAGCTCGACATAGCCCTGAGCGGCTGCGATGCGGCGATTGAGTTCAGTCATGCGGGAGTGGCTTTGATTTCGGAAAGGAGACCGATGAAACCTCAAACCACCGGAAGCGACAAGGTTTTTTCACGATCTCAAGACGCCAGCGCCGATCTCGTGCGCCCGGCGAGTGCGGTTTCGAGCAGGAGCACCGCCAGGAGGCCCATCAAAAACCACCACCAGAGGTGCTGGCTCTGCTCCGTATCGGAGGCCGTGAGGCGCTGATCCGTGGTGGCCGATTCGTTTTGAGGCTCGGAGGCCGAAGAGAGCTTCAATCCATATTCCGCGAGCTTTGACGGCTCGAGCGCGAAGACGCGACCTTCCTCCGGCGAAAGGTTGACGGCGAAGATTTGGCTGTGCGCGGCGCTTTGGACCTTGTGGAGACCGATTTGGCTGCTGGTGAAGGTTTCGCCGGGTTTGAGGCGGTGCGTCTTGTTTTCGGGATCGGTGATGGTGTGGGCCTGGGCGGCATCGAGCGGCAACGCATCGCCAACGAGCAGCGTAGCCGCGGGATCGTGGCTGAAGCCCGCCGCAGCGAGCCAGCCGTAGAGGAGGGGGATGAATTTCGTGCTCAGCGCGAGCTGGCTATCCGCTGGATGCCAGCCGGAGGCGAGGACGATGAGCGTGCCTTGGCCGATGCGAGCGCTCAGGATGGCGGGATGGCCGTTGTCGAAGGTGGCGAGCGTTTCGAGGCCGGAGGTGCGGGCAGGAGTGCCCGCATCACTGATGATGCGATGCTTCCAGAAGCGGAGTTTGGTGAAGTCGCGGAGTTTGGGGTCGGCGAAGGGTTTGAGTAAAGGGTGCTCGGTTTGGACTTCGCCGAGCATGCGATAGTCGTCGCTGGTGTCAGGCGTGACGGCGAGATCGGTTTGAAGCAGCGATTTGAGCAAGGTGGCGTCGCTGGGTACGGTGACGAGGAAGCCGCCGCGTTCGAGGTAGTCGCGCAGGCCCTCGGCGGGAGCATTGCCGACGATGAAGAGGATGTCGGTGGGCTGAGTGGGAAGTTTTTCGTCGGCGGTGAGAACGGGCGCGAGTGTGGCAGTGGGCTGGAGAGCACGGGCGAGGTAGTAAAGAGGCGATGAAGCTTCATCTCGCGTGGCGTCTTTGCCGAGGAAGTGGATGCGCACGCTGCGCGGCTGCGGCGGGGCGATGAAGATGCGGTTGTCGAAGTCGTGCGTGTCGCCCGTGAGGGTGAGCGTGGTGGCGTTGGTGGAATTCGGCGGCGCGGTGAGGATACGGGAGGCTCCGGGTGGGATCTGCGCGGTAATGGCGTCGGATTTGGGTGCGCCCTGCCAGGCGAGGGTGAAATCGCGAAGGGCGGAGTCGCGAGTGTTGCTCAAGCGGAGGCGGACAAGAGTGTCCGCGCTCCCCTCTTGCTCGCGGGCGGCGAGGGCGATGGAGAGGTTGTCATTGGTGGCGGTATCGAGGCGGTGGACGCTGAGGGTGAGTTCGGCAGGCCAGGCGATGGTGCGAAGGGCGTCGAGCTTGGTGCCTTCTTGAAGATCGGAGATGAGGTGGATGCGTTTTTTGAGCGAGGTGGTGCTGGAGTCAAAACTCGGCACGGAAGCGATGAGAGTGCGGTCGAGCTGTGTGGCGTTCCAAGTAGGCGTTAGGGACGCGAGACGTGTTTGGATGGCATTGAGGCGGTTCGCGGGTGTGTGGCGATCTTCGTCAAAGCTCCACAGTGGTGTGAGTTCGCGGTCGAAAACGGCCAGAGCGATGCGGTCGGTGAGTTTGGCGGCCTTGAGCTGCTTCTCGGCCTCGGCGACGGCTTGCTTCCACAAATCAGCGCGGCGCATGGACGCGCTGCGGTCGAGCAGGATGAGCGTGGCGCTGTTGGGCGAGGCAGGGGCGGTGGACTCGCTTTGAACGAAGGGCCGCGAGAACATGAGCGCGAGTAGGATGAGCGCGAGGCAACGCAGCAGAAGCAGCAGCCAGTTTTCGAGGCGACGTTTGCTGACGGGCACGGGCGTCTGCGCATCAAGGAAGAGCAGCGAGCTGAACTCCACGCGATCCTGCGGCGGACGACGACGCAGGTGCAGCAGGATCGGCGCGATGATCGCAGCGGCACCGGCGAGGTAGAGGGGGAAGAGCCAGTTCATGGGGATGCTTGGGTTCGTCCTCGTCCTCCTACTCGAACTCGTCCTCGATCATTTGGGCACGATAGGATGTGAGGTTAGCGAGTGAAGAAGAGTAAGGCGGGGCGATCTGGTGGTTTGGTCGATTTGAGGTGAGGCGGCGTGGCAGAATCGAGGACGAGTTCGAGTAGGAGGACGAGTAGGATTAAGCTGCGGCGACGCGCTTCGAGGCCTTCTTGCGCTGACGGGCGCTGAGGAAGTCGAAGAGCACTTCTTCCAAGGGCTGATCGGTAGGACAGAAGTGGTATTCGACGTTGTGGCGTTCAGTGGCGGCTTGGATGGTGTCGCGATGAGCCTGGAGGCGCTTGAGGTAGGATTCGCGGGCGATTTGTGGGTCGATGAAGCGCTCGGCACCGGTTTCGGCATCGCGGAAGTGGGCGGATTTTTCGAAGGTGAAGTCGATCTCGGCGCGATCCATGAGATGGAAGAGCACGAGGTCGTGGCCCATGGCTCCGAGAAGGGCGAGCTGCTTCTCCAAATGCTCGATGGGCGCGAGGAGGTCGGTGATGAGGCATATCATGCCGCGTTTGCGCAGCAGATCAGCGAGCTGGCCGACGGAGAGATCGAGCGAGGTGCCAGCGGCCTTCGCCGGGCGCTCCAGCTCGGTGATGATGCGCCGCAGATGCCCTGGGCGATTGCGTGGCGGCATGTGTTCTTCGATGCCATCGGCAAACGTGGTCAATCCCGCCGCATCGCCCTGCTTCATGAGGAAGGAGGCCAATGTTGCCGCCAGCGTGGCCGCGTAGTCAGCCTTCGTGTAGCTCTGCGAGCCATACTTCATCGACTTGCTGTGATCGATGACGAGTTGGCACCGCAGGTTCGTCTCGTCCTCGAATTTCTTGATGTAAGTGCGGTCACTGCGTGCCAGCACCTTCCAGTCGATGTGGCGCGGATCGTCGCCCTGCACATAGGCTCGATACTCGCTGAACTCGACCGAGAAGCCGTGGTGGGGACTGCGGTGCATGCCTTTCCACAAGCCCTCGACGACGACCTTCGCCCGGAGTTCGAGCGATTTGATGCGCATGAGTGCCGCTGGATCGAGGAAAGTGGTAGCGGTGCTCATGGGCGGCGGAATGAGGAAACCAGAATGGCGAATGACGAATCAATGACCAATGTTCGAATGAGAGAAGAGCGCGGTGAGGAGACGAATACTTGGAGTATTGAGGCGTCGTCATTCATTCGTCATTCCTCATTCTGGTTTCGTCATTGTTTGACCGTCTCCAGCAGCTTCGCGATGACTTTCTCCACCGTGACGCCTTCGGCTTCGGCTTTGTAGTTCACAAGGATGCGGTGGCGTAGGACGGGGAGGGCCATGGCGCGGATGTCGTCGGCGGTGACGTGGGTGCGGTTGTGGAGGAGGGCGCGGGTTTTGGCACCAAGGACGAGGTTTTGGCTGGCGCGGGTGCCTGCGCCCCAACTGATCCACTGGTTGACGAAGTCGGGCACGCCTTCGCGACCAGGGCGGGAGGCGGCGGAGATGCGGACGGCGTAGCGGGCGACGTCTTCGGCGATGGGGACTTTGCGGACGACTTGCTGGAAGGCGAGGAGTTGCTCGCCAGTGAAGAGGCGCTGCACGGGCTCGCCTTTGCCGCTGGTGGTGCGGGTGACGACGGCGACTTCATCGTCCTCGCTGAGGTAGTCGATGACGATGTTGAGCATGAAGCGGTCGAGCTGGGCCTCAGGGAGCGGGTAGGTGCCCTCCTGCTCGATGGGGTTCTGCGTGGCGAGCACGAAGAAGGGCTCGGGCAGAGGCATGGTTTTGCCATTCACGGTGACTTGGTGCTCCTGCATGGCTTCGAGCAGGGCCGCCTGGGTTTTGGGCGGCGTGCGGTTGATTTCGTCGGCGAGGATCATGTTCGCGAAGACGGGGCCGCGGCTGAAGACGAGTTTGCGGCCTTCGGGGCTGTCTTCGAGGATTTCCGTGCCAGTGATGTCGGAGGGCATCAAATCGGGAGTGAACTGGATGCGCTGAAAGCTGAGGTGGCAGACATCGGCGACGGTTTTGATGAGCAAAGTCTTCGCGAGGCCCGGTGCGCCGGTGATGAGGCAGTGACCACCTGCCAAGAGGGCGATGAGCATTTCATCAATGACATGCTGCTGCCCGACGATGACCTTGCCGACCTCGGCGAAGAGACGCTGGCGTGCGGTGGAGAGGAGTTCGACGACCTGACGTTCGGAGAGCGTGGATTCAGACATGGTGCCTGCTACAAGTGCCTGAGCAGGGCCGGACTTTCGGGTTTTTTAGCGAAAGTGCAGATGAGGCCGAAGGTCTGGCGACGCTCGGGTTTGCCGCAGAGGGACAAAGAGGCGGAGAGGGCAGAGTTCTTTTATGACTTCAGAAGCTCCGCAGCCTCTGCTCCTCTGCCTCTTTGCGGCAGAGAGGTGCGTCCTGAAAGCTTTCTTGGCTGATCATAGCCCGGCGGCTCTTTGAGCGTCCTGGACGAGCTTGATGAAGCGGGCACGCTCGGGGGACTCGGCCTTGGCACGGGTGGCGAGGCTGAGGACGAGTTCGTTGTTGAGGCTGCCGAGCTGGCCGGAGCCGCGCATGAGCATGCCAAACCCGACGACGGCGGATTCGAAGACGAAATCGTCGCGGGCGTTTTCGAGGGTGAAGCCACGATCAAGCACCTGGAGCTTCGAGTCATCGAAGGGGCCGACGGTCTTCTGCGTGAAGCGAGTATTGCCGACGGTGACGGTAGCGATCTGGCGGGCGGCTGGCGCTTTGATGTCCGATTTGCCATTGGGCTCAAATTCATACCAGACGACATGCGTGCCGGCCTTTTCGAGTTCGGGCGCGGCGATGTGGCGCTCGCAAAGGAAGCGGAACTGCTTCACGGCGAGCGGATCAAAGGCGATCTCCATCGGGAAAGCGGCGGCGTTGACGCTGGTGACGGCGGTTTGATTGGCCGGAAGCTGGATCACGATGCGCAGGAGGCGGTGCGTCTCATTCCACGGGCAGGTGGCGACTTCGGACTGCCAGGAGTGAATGAGCAGTTCGCTGGCCATGGCGGGCTTTACGGCGGCTTTGGCGTTCGCATTGGAAACGGGGGCTGCGAAGGCCTGAGCATCTTTTTTGGCCGGAGCGGGTCGAACGAGGGCGGGGAGAAGGGTAAACTTCCCCGTGGGTTCCTTCGAGGTGCTGGCAAAGGCGGCGGCACCATGCGGCAAGGTGAAGCCGAGATTGAGCGGAGGCTGTGGCGCAGGCTTGGGATCTTCGGCGACCTTGGCGATGACGATAGGAGCAGGCTTGGGTGCTTCCGCGACGACCAGAACGGGTTTTGCAGGCGTGGAGACGGGCTTTGACTCGGCGATGACAGCAGGAGCTGGCTGCTTCGGCGGTGCCTCGGCAATGACGGGCTTGATTTGAGCTTTCACCGGCTCGGTAGACGGCGGGGTGACCTCAGCGACGGATGGCGCTGCCTGCGGCTGCATCTGCCAGCCAAGCAGGAAGGCACCGCCGGTGAGGGCAATGACCGCAGCGGCTTTCAAGACGACGTTGAAGGTGTTCCAGAAGACGGCGGGCTTTTTAACCGGAGCCGGGCGCGGCATCATGGGCTGGACAAATCGCGGGAGATTCGTCGGATGAAGCACGGCATGGCGCTGATCGGGCGTGAGGCGGGCGCTGGGGATGGGTGCTCCATGACGGAGGGCATCGGTGACGGCTTCGATTTGCTCCAGCTCATGCGCGGCAGCGGAATTCTCGTGAAGTGCCTGGTGAATTTCACGGGCCTGCGCGGCATCGAGCTCGCCGAGGGTGTAGGCAGTGACGTGCGGGTTGTCTTGCGGGTTCATGGCAGAAAGAGGCGGTCAGTGTTGATTGTGGGGCTGGGCTGCTTCCTCGGCGAGGAGGTCCCGCAGCTTGCGGATGGCGTGGTGCATGATGAAGCCCACGTTGCCGACGGTGAGGCCGGTGATGCCAGCGATCTCCTGGTAGGAGCAATCGTGGAGAAATTTGAGGCGGATGACCTCGCGTTGGTTGGGCCGGAGGCGGTCCACGCAGCGCCAGACGTGCTCGTAAAGCTCACGCTGGATGGCGAGATGGCCTGGATCAGGGTCGTGACAGGGGGCCGCTTCGAGAATCTCATCGTCGCCGAGGTCGAGTCGGTGGTCTTTGCGCAGAATGTCGAAGGCACGATTCCGGCAGACGGTGTAGAGCCAGGATTTGAGATTGTCCCGCACACGGGCAGGATCGGTGAGGTAGAGCTTGAGAAGCGAATCCTGCACCACATCACGGCCACGCTCGATGTCTCCACCGAGGATACTGGCTGAGTAGGCGATAAGATTGCTTTCATGTTGGTCGAGGGCACGCCGCACCAAGATCGAGGCTTCATCTTGGTCGTGGCGTTCGGGCATGCGTAAAGAGTGCGTGGTGAAACGAGCGGGGGCGGGTTAAATTAGGCGCTCGCAGGCATTTTGCGGGTGATTTTTCCTTCGTGAAAGGCCAAAGGAGCCGCCATGACCACCCCGAACACCTTCCGCGTCCGCCTTTCCGCCTTTCTGGGCCTGACCGGCATCATCCTCGGCTCAATGGGTGCCCATGGAAAGGTACACGACCTGCTCGTGGCCGCGAATGAGCTGGAGCACTGGAAGACGGCGTCATTTTACCACTTGCCCCACGCCGTGCTGGCGGTGCTGCTAGCCTTGCTAGCAGGAAAAGGCCGCGCCGCAACCTGGGCCTGGCGCTTCATCATTGGCGGCCTGTTACTTTTCAGTGGCTCGCTCTACCTACTGGCTTACACGCAGATGAAATGGCTGGCACATGTCACGCCCTTCGGTGGCGTGAGTTTCATGCTAGGCTGGATCTGCATCAGCTTCGCCAAATGGAAGGATTGAAAACCCCATTCACGCCGCCAGAGGCAAGCCATAAGGCAGATCATCCGGGAGCGGGACAAACTCGCGGATGCGGTCCCAGAGCTGAGTGTAGTCTTTGTTCAGATCGCCAGAGAGGCAGTCGGTGATGGCGTCACCGGCTTCTGGATACTTCATGACGACGTCTTTGAACGAGAAATTCGGCTCGTAGAAAGCATAGACAAGCTTGCGCATGTTCTCGATGCCTTCGCGAATTAAGGCAGCGTATCCGGTGAAGCGCTGTGGTGACACGTCGTCATCGACAAGCGCCAGATGGACCGCTTCTCCGGCCAGCACGGCACTTTTCAGGGCCAGCATCACGCCACTGCTGAAAACCGGGTCGAGGAAGGCGAAGGCGTCTCCCACCAGCAACAGGCCAGGTGAGGCACCATACTTGGAATGCCGTGAGTATTCGCTGGTGATCCAGTATTCGCCCGTGCAGGTGCCGGTGGAGAGCCGATCTTCGATCCATTTGTTCTCGCGGATCTCACGCTGAAACATCGTTTCAGGATCTTTAACGCCATCTCGGCTCAAGTATTGACCTTCGGCCACCACGCCCACGCTGACCATGTCGTCGTGCTGCGGGATGTGCCAGAACCAGCCCTTCTGTGGCACAAAAGCTACGGTCGTTGCGCCTTCGTCGATGCCTTCTCCGCGCTTCGATCCTTTGTAGTAAGTCCACACCGCCACCTTGTTGAGATACGGGTCGCCGATGCGCCAGCCGAGCCGATTGGAGGCAAAAGCCTCCTTGCCCGAGGCGTCGATGACCAGCTTCGCAAAGAGATGCTCCATGCTACCATCTTTGTTCTTCACCTCGACACCAATGACGCGTCCGCTGTCGTTCTTCAGCAATTGCGTGACCGTCGTCTCCTCACGCACCTCAGCACCACGCTCACGCGCATGCTCCGCCAGCATCTGATCAAACTCCGAGCGCAGCACCTGCCAGCTTTGCGCGATGGTTTCGCGGTCATAGCGGTTGAAGAAATAGAACGGCTGCGAGCGCTTCCCGTCCGGCTGCACAAAGCTGACGCTGTACTTTTTGACGAAGTGCGACTTCCGCATCTTTGGGATCAACCCCAATCGCTCCAGCGGCCCAAACGTGAATGGAATCAACGACTCGCCGATGTGATAGCGCGGAAACTTCTCACGCTCCAACACGAGCACTTTATGGCCGTACTCCGCCAAGATAGCTGCTGTGCCAGTGCCGGAAGGACCGCCACCGATAATAAGGACGTCGTGGTTGGTAATCATCTTATAAGTTACTCCAACGACTCATATCCCCAATACTGTTTCAGCATGGCTTTGATGCCGGCTCGCGATTACTGCACCGCTTTGATCTCGCCCAGCAGCTTCATGGCGGCATCGACTAACCTCTCGCCGCTTCCGGCTTCACCGCGTGCGCTGACGATCTCATAATTGCCCTCCGGGTAGGCCTCGCAATTCGGAACGTAACCGATGCTGCCATTCGCCAACTCCGCGATGAGGGTGTGTTTGAAGGGCGAGGCCTTTTTCAGGGCGAGACCGAGTTCGACAAAGATTTCACCCGGCAGGGCGACGATGGCGAGTTCGTCGCTGAAGGCGATGACCTGCACCTCGGCCAGCAGCGGCTCGTTTTGCTTCGCCACGGTCTCCGAGATGCAGACCGTCTCCGCCATCGGCACCGTGCCAAAGCTCTTCGTGAACATGTTAGCCGCTATCTCCTTGGCCTTCGCGATCTTCTCCTCGGTAAAGCTGCGCCGCTTCAGCACGACCTGCTCCGAGCGGATGCGTGGTGTGAAGGTCGTGAGCGGCTTCAAATCCGCCCACGCCGCATCCACCGCATCCGCGAGAGCGGTGCCGAGTTCCAGTGTGGTGCGGCGTTTGCCGGTGACGTAGTCGTTGTGATTGATGTTCCCACAGCAGCCATTGGCAAAAATGGAGATCATCTCCGCGCCGTATCGCTCGCTGACGAGCTTTGTAAAGACGCCGGGGTAGTCCGCCGACGGACGTGGGATGCATCGCAAAGTTCAACAACGAGGCCACCGACTTGCCCGCCGCTTCAAAGACCAGCATGCCAACTCAGGATCGACCGGGCCAGCGGGGCGATCCTTCAGCGTGAGCTTGGCCTTTGCCTACTTCACCGATTCCGCGATCCAAACCGGAATCAAGCCCATGTAGCTCACGCCAGCGGGTGAGTTCACCTTCGTGATTTCATCCACGAATAAAAGCTGTGACCGATCTGGGCGTAGCCGATGGGGTTGGGGTGGACGCCGTTGTTGTCGGGATAGCCGTCGAGGGGATCGAGGTTCAGCTCGGTGGGGACGAGGTGGATGTGGTCGGCTTCGCGACCGCTGAGC